>Ga0310345_10003778_pt1 | contig 14175 bp, 10 predicted proteins | sample HC15DNA20500_MG_FD_204667 | JGI IMG/M metagenome (GOLD analysis project Ga0310345, IMG submission 204667) | Marine microbial communities from station ALOHA, North Pacific Subtropical Gyre - HC15-DNA-20-500_MG | ecosystem: Environmental > Aquatic > Marine > Oceanic | place: Pacific Ocean: North... | reverse complement strand
TGCCACTACGGCTGTAATATACGAGTGTTTAAGCGCTATAGCAGCAGTTTCCCTTGAACTACCACACCCAAAATTGTGACCAGCAACCACAAAATCATTTGCCTCAACCTTTTGGTGAAATTCTGGACGGTATTCAATAAAACATACTTTAGCTAGTTCATTAGGATCAGTGGTTATGTTGTATCGGCCTGGAGTAATCAGGTCTGTGTTGACATTGTCTCCAAATTTCCAGTTCATTCTCACCTATCTTTCTTTAATCAACAAAGCTCCGTGGATCAGTAATTATTCCGGTTAAAGCAGATGCTGCAGCAGTAGCGGGACTCGCTAAAAATATTCTAGCTTTAGGACTACCCATTCTCCCTTCAAAATTTCGGTTGCTGGTAGAAACACAAACTTCTTCATCATAGAGCACGCCTCCAGATCTCCCGAGGCAAGGACCACAACCAGGACTAGATACTACTGCTCCAAAATTGACAAATTCTTCAACATAACCCCGCTTGATAGCTTGCATGTACACTCGGCGGGATGCTGGAGTAATTATCGCACGTAAACCTTCTTTGACTCTTTTACCTTTCCACATTTTGTAAACAATCTCTAGATCTTCAATTCTGCAATTAGTACAAGATCCAATAAAAACTTGATCAACTAGAATTTTTTCAGGTTCCACTTGATCCACTGGCACATCATTATCAATATCAGGAGGACAAGCAATCATAGGTTTAAGGTTAGAGATATCAAATCGAAGTTCCTTTTCAAAGTGAGCTTCTGGATCACTCGTAATTTCATCAAACTCAATCAGTCGATCATTCTCTTTTAGATAGAGTTTCGTATTATTGTCAGGAGCAACAATAGCCGCCTTAGCACCCATCTCTGCACTCATGTTGGTAAGCGTTAACCGAGAAGGGACATTGAATGAACAAACGGTGGGTCCAGTATATTCAATGACCCTATAATTAGCTCCATTCGAACCAATCTCCTTTGCTACTGTGAGAACCACATCTTTCGAATAACAACCCTTTGGAAGATCACCTGTAATTTCAACACGAATAGTTTGTGGAACTCGGAACCAACTCTTTCCAGTAGCCATAGCAATTGCAGCATCAGTTGATCCTACACCAATTGTCAAAGCTCCTAAGCCTCCCCCAGTTGGGCTGTGAGAATCAGCGCCCAAGATCAAATTACCAGGGTTAATTAATCTTTCTGACATTACTTGGTGACAAACTCCATCGTAAACTACTGGAATTCCCTGCTCATCAGCAAATTTTCTGATTTGGTGCTGAAGCTTAGACATGGCTACACTGGGACTGGGAAAAGCATGATCAAACGGAATAAAAATTTTTTTGGGATCAAAAACACGGTCAGAAATTTGATAGAAAGGCTCTAAAGCCCAAGCACAAGTTGTATCATGGGCCATAACTAAATCTAAATCTGCCAGGATAAAGTCACCAGCATAAACCTTTCTTTCACAGTGACTTGAAAAAATTTTTTCAGTAAGAGTCTGAGGCATTAATAACAAGCTTCCATATAGTTATTCATTCGAAAAACTACCTTAGGCCTAGTCTTTATTTTTCTTAGACCTAACACAGTTAACCAATTATAGTTAAATTTTGCTGTTTAAAGCAATCGAAGCACTTAAAGCTTGACGATAACCAAAAGAGTTCAACAACAAATGGTCCACAGAAAATGAAACACTAAGATAGAGTTAATATTTTAAAATTAACGTTGGCGATCCCCGTACCCATTAAACTTAAATCTTCAATGTGATAAAAGCCACGAGAAAAAATTGGGTTCAGCATAGGCTTTATCCCAAGAGTTGTGTCCAACTCCTTCATACTCTGTATATTTAACAACTCCCCCTAAGTCCTTCAATGCTGCAGCCATCGCTCGAGACTCATTTACAGATACAATTGGATCTTCTGATCCATGAAAAATCCAAACTGGAATCTTCCCAATCTTATTTGCCATTGTCCTATAAGGATCTGATGATAGTTCAACAGGCGGGTGGTCTACAGGAATCTTCACTCCATCAGGAGGAACTACTCCCCCACAAATGGGTGCTAGAGCTGCAAACTTTCTAGGATATTTTGCTGCCAGATACCATGTCCCATAACCTCCCATAGACATCCCTGTTAAAAATACTTTACTCGAGTCTCCATTGAAATCACTTATTGATTTTTCTAGAGATTGTAATACAAGAAACTCCATTTCCGGGTGAGTCCACCACCTACCCCTCTGGCATTGAGGGAAAATGACAATGGCTGGAAAATCATGGTTGGCTTTCTTAATAACTGGCCCAATTCCCTCCTTAGTTGGACTAATCCCATCCTCACCTCGTTCTCCAGCACCATGAAGAAAAACTACTACAGGCCATTTTTCTTTTAATTTCCAGTTTTGAGGGACAAAAACCTGATAGTTATAAACTTTTTCTTCTATAGTGATTTTACGAGAAATAAACTGGATGTCTTCTTGAGCACAACCTAAATTTAAGGTTAAAGATAATACAGTTGTATATAATCCTAATTGAAAAACCTTGTCAAGACCCATGTTTTGATTGTTTTAAAAAGTTATAATTTCCTTACATTTTAAAATTTATTAATACTACTTTATCAATATATTCCGCATACTCCACGTTGACTTGAGTTCACACTGCAATTCTTATTATGTGACCTAGTTTCCATTTTAATCAAAAAATTTTGATCTTATTGTTCATTTCTCATCTAACTTTATCTTTATTTTCTAATCCCATCATTAATTAAACTTAACTTAATAGGTAATCATTATAGATATTACGATCTTCATCTCTTTTCTAAAAGTTACAAGCTAAACTAGAATAAAGATTTTACTTAGATTTGAGAAAACCTATTTAGTAATTTAATTTATCTACAATTAATATTCAGTAAATCATCCAACTAACTGGAAAAAGAAAATTAGATTCCAAAGCAACTTTATGGCAAAACAAATCATCTTTACAATATAAAAACAATTTAAACAGTGGTATGGTAATCACTTCGAATTGTAAATTAATGATTAGCTAAGAGATAAAAAATTTAAGGGAGAGAGGAGCTGTATTTATGAACAATTTTATTGACGACAAGTCAAAAAATCCAAGTCAGGCTAATCAATCATCTAGGACAGTGCTCCAACAGAAACCTAAACCCCGTTGGGGTCTTTTTGGCTTTTTGATTATTTTAGCTATTCAAGGATTTTTAATTTACCAAGTTTTAGGTAATAAAAGTCAGATATCTGAGTCACAGACCCAACTTAAGTTCTTAACGGAAGAAATAACAGCTAATCTAAGTACACAGGAAAAAAGATTAAAATCAGTCAATACTGCTCTTCTAAACGAAAAACGACGAATAGGAGAGACTCAGCAAGAACTACAACAAACAAAATCAGCTACTGAAGAAGCAAATCGACAAATCCGGACACAACAAAAGCAGTCAAAAAGGCAACAACAGGAATCGGTAAAAAAACTTGACGCCATGATTTCTAGAAAGGCTGATGACCAGGAACTTTCTGCGCTAAAGAGCTCTTCCAAAACTCAATTTGGTACGGTAAATGCTAATGTTGAGTCTAATAGAACCGAATTGGAAAAAAACAAGAGAACCATTGAAGGTGCTAATAGAGACATTATGGATGTAAGGTCAACCCTTACCCAACAAATAGCTAGAAATAAAGAAGAATTAAAAATGCTCCGTCTAAAAGGAGAACGTAATTTTTTTGAGTTTGATATCACTAAGAGACAAAAATTTGTTTCGGTTGGAGGAATTAAATTTAGACTGACTAGAACGAAATGGAAAAAAGGAAGGTATTCAGTAAAGATGGTAGTAGATGACAGAACCATAGAGAGAAGACATAAATTTGTTAATGAGCCTGTACAATTTCTTGTTGGTCCTACAAAGCTTCGTTATGAATTAGTAGTAAATGAAGTCCCAGAGAAAGACCGTATTATCGGCTATCTGAGTGTACCAAAAGACAAAGTCCTTGCATCTGAGCGAAGGAATTAAAAAAAAGCTAGTTTAAACTCTAGAAACACCATTTTAAAAATCGCTATATTCTTCTTGGGAGTAATTGCCTTTCTAAACCCACCTATAGAGTGCAAGAACCTTGAAATTGGAACTTAAGTTGACTATACTCCCCAAGCTTTAATTAGTAATTTTGATTGACAGTTTAACTTGTTACGTGCCTATTACATGCCCAGGTAGCTCAGTCGGTAGAGCGCAGCCCTGAAAAGGCTGGCGTCGGCGGTTCAATTCCGTCCCTGGGCACCACCACACTATTGTATAGCTGATCCTTTGCCATCATCCTTCAAGCTCAAAGCGTATCTTTAAACTATTTAGAGCATTAATTTAAATTAGTTTACCAGGCTTCTGGCCATCCCTTTCAAAACCAGATCATTTTTTCTCAGTTAGTTATATTCTTTACCAGAGGTGGAAAAAAGGGAGTGAGGCCTCTTTGGAAAAGATTTTATACCTGGCGCTTATTGAAAAGGAACATGGACACCATTTCACGCTGATCTGTGAAGAGAATAGGAAAAAGTCAATCCTTCCATTAATCTTTACCTACTGAGCATTATTGAAACTTTATTTTTAAGTACTCAGTTCCTCCCAAAGAGCATGATAATAATGCATAAGTCTAATAGGATCAGTACTTGAGTGAATTTCTGCCAGGGTATAACGACTATATCTAAATCTTTTCAATAATTTGAATAATTCTCCATAAGGATATTTTTTGTCCCAAAGTTCTCTAATGTGTACGTTTCTCAACCAAGGTTCTAGCAAAATAAGACTTTTTTCTACTGAATTTTTTTCAATATCTTCGGGATTTGAGTTCCAACAAATACCCACCAATGGATGATTCGCCGACTCCATCATTTTTTTGACAACTAATGGCATATTCGAGTGCTTGCCATGCACTTCCAACCAGATTTCAACTCCATAACGCTCCCCAAATTGACCACACTTTCTTAAAGCTTCTCCTATCTGCTCAATGGTCTTGTCTTCAGGAAATCCCTCTGGAATTCCATTAGGGCGTACTTTGATGCCAAGCGCTCCTACATCATGAGCTAATTCGACAAATTTCTTAGCTTCATTAACATTGTTATCCACAACCTTTTTTTCTCTTGAATGGAATTCACAAGTTGTACCCAAACTAAGCAACCGCACTGGTGAATCAGCAAAACGTCTGCCAATTGATATACGATCATCTCTACCCAAAAAAGGCTCAACTCCATGTTTATGGGTCGTTTGAAGCTCAACAGCTTGAAATCCCGTTTTAACACAATTTGAAATCAAAGCCTCAACATCCCAATCCTTTCCCAAATTATAGGTAACCAAACCTAATGCAAACATTCTTACACGTAAATTAGGATAAGTTCTTTCGCTCAGCATAATAATTTTTCCCTTCTACTTTTTGTTAAAAGGATCTTTTTTGATGAAATCATCATTTTTAAAAACTAAATGAAGACCTCATTCTTTGAATGTTTAGCTAGACTAATAGCTTCGAGCACCTCATGGGCTCGTAACATATCTAAACCAGTAGCAGCTATTGGTTGTTGACCTTGGATTGCTCTGACGAAATTTTTTAGTACTTGACTAATTAAGTCTTTAGATGAATTCAAACACTTACCTTTCCAAGCGTTTTCAAGAAAGATTGTCTTAAGGGGAATTCTTAGGCCTGGTTTACCTTCACTTTCTATGATCTCAATTTCTAACATTTTATAGGGTTTCTCCTCTTCAGAGGGGATAAATGATGGGTCAAAATCACAGCGTACTTGGCAACCATTACTCATTTTAAGAACCCACTTTCCTACTTCAGCTTTCACCATTCCTCCTGTGGTCGCCATAGTTGGAGATCTGACAGAGGTAAATTCAGAATCGAACAACCAACGAAGTGTGTCTATTAAATTAATTTCAATCCCTATGTTACGAAACACATTAGAAGAAGGAATTATTCTGCTACTATTTAAATTACTATTGTTTCTCTTAATTATGTTAATAATTTGAAAACAACCTAGTTTACCTTTGTTAATTTGCTGACGCAGAACTTTTTGATCTAGAGATAATCGATGTGGAAAACTAACTCCTAAAAGAACATCGTACGCTTGACATATAGTCCAAATCTTACGAGCTTGCAAATGACTAAAAATTGGAGTTTCACACAAAATAGATTTTCCTGCCCTTGCACTCTGAACCAAAACTTCATCACAACACTCATTAGTATTACAGACAATTACTCCTTTAAACATTTCATCTGTCAATACTTCTCTATAATCTGAAAAAATAAGTCCTTCCTCCGTAAGCCGATTATGTCCCTTTACTACTCTTTTTTTTTCCTCTACCACGGCTGTCAACTGGACATCCGGAAAATTTCTTATGCAGTCAATATGAAATTGATTTGGTCCGACAAGTACAATCTTAGTAGGCATTTTGAAGGCCCTAGTTCACAACTAATACAGTAATGGACATACAAACAAAAATTACTAAACCTGTTTTAGATTTTAATTATTCATCTTTAGCCCAAAAGTAACATTATTCATTGCGCTAATCTTTAATTTAACTGTTTCGTTAGCTTTTGCTAAGATTTTTTTTCTTATGCTAAAAAATAAACGATTTTGATGAAGTCTAGGCTTTATTTTTACAATTCGGTAATATGAGTATCTAAATTGATACTTTTAATTAGAATTTCAGTCTAAAGTTTTAATATTTCTGACAAATAATGAGTAACCCTTAATAATGATTGTGCCACTAACACCATTAATGTTCCTGCGGCGAACGGCTAAGCTCTATCCAGACAAACTGGCTGTCGTTTGTGGTGAACATCGTTTTAGTTACTCGCAGTTTAACCAAAGGGTCCACCAGTTATCTTGGAGTCTTAAAAACCTAGAGGTCAATTCTGGCATGGTAGTAGCCTACCTCAGCCGTAACTGCCATCGTCTGTTAGAAGGTTACTATGGTGTTATTCAGACAGAAGCAATTTTGCTTCCAGTTAATGTTCGATTGACCCCAACCGATCTTGTTTACATACTCAATGACTCTAGTGCTACTGTTTTATTCCTAGAACAAGAATTTGTCCCCAAAATTGAAAAGATCCGAAAAAAACTAAAAACTGTTAAGCACTTCATAGTTTTAAATGACACCCCTAGAAGACCTTGGCTTCAATCTCTCAATTATGAACAACAACTCAGGAAAACTGTCACTAATCCTTTTCCTGACCAGATTAAAGACGAAAATTCTGTAGCTGAACTATTCTACACTAGTGGTACCACAGCAAAACCTAAGGGAGTAATGCTAACTCACCGCAATCTATACTTACATACTCAAAGTGTGGTTTGGGCACATCAAAACCAAGATAGTGATATTCAACTTCATACAATACCCCTTTTTCATGCTAATGCCTGGGGTGTTATTCATAGCATTACTTTGGTTGGTGGTACCCATGTTATGCTACCTAAATTCAGACCAACAAAACTTTTTGAATTACTAGAAACAGAAAAAGTTACATCCTTCAACTTGGTTCCCACTATGGCTTCAATGCTCTTGACTTCTGCAGGAATCTCAAAAGATTTTCCTGCGCTTCGTCTAATTCACCTTGGTGGATCTACTGTACCTTCAGAAATGGTTAAGCAGTTAGAATCTGCTTTTGACTGTTCGTGCAGTTGTGGTTATGGCCTAACTGAGACTTCACCTGTGTTGACTATTTCAATCATTAAATCCCATCTTAAAGAGGATCCTAGTTCCTATTATAAACGAGCTGCTATGACTGGTATCGAATTACCTGGAAATGAAGTGAGGGTGGTTGACGAAAACGGAAGAGATGTCATACAAGACGGGGAAATGATAGGCGAAATTATTACCAAAAGTAATTTGGTTATGAAGGGATATTGGAAACTACCGGAAGAAACAGCTGAGGCCATCAAAGAAGGCTGGTTTTATACTGGAGATTTAGCTACTGTGGATTCAGAGGGTTACCTAATGATTGTAGATAGAAAAAAGGATATAATTATTAGGGGAGGAGAAAATATATCATCTTTAGAGGTTGAAAAAACTCTAGTTACACATCCCGCTGTCTTGGAGTGTGCTGTTATTGCAGTTCCAAGTAAAAAGTGGGGTGAAACCCCTAAAGCTTTTGTCGTAATTAGGTCGAATCATAAAGTTTCAAAGCAAGAATTGAAATTTTATTGTAGAAAGAAACTTGCAACATATAAAATTCCCTGTTCCTTTGAAATCGTTAGAAGTCTTCCAAAAGGAGCAACTGGAAAGATACAAAAAAAGATATTACGTTCATTTCATTAGGGGAAACCATTGAAACCAAAAATCTTATAGTCTTAGCAAATGATCTTCAGAAAATAGTCCTTACCCTTTGAAAAATTAAGCGAGTTAAAAAAGTAAATTTATTTTTTAAAATGACCTAAAACAATAAAATTGACAAACTTTTTTATGGATTTCTTGATATCTTCAGATCTTTTTGGGAAGGTCGTCTTCTACCCTATTGACTGGCTTAGGTTTATCTGATAATTTCCCTTCTTAAAATTAGAGTATCAACTAAAAAATTATGAGCCAAATAAAAGTTACCTTTCCTGATGGAGCGTCTAAATCTTTTGCATCTGGCATTAGTGTCCTTGAGGTTGCAAAGTCAATAAGCGAGAGGTTAGCAAAAGTTGCCTTAGTTGCAGAGATTGATGGGCAACTTGTCGACTTGTCAATTAATCTAGAAAAAGATTCCTCTATTAAGATTTTGACAGAGCATGATCATGAAAGCTTAACTGTTTATCGACATAGCACCGCCCATTTACTAGCTCTCGCAGTTACTGAACTCTTTCCCGAAACCAAGCTAGGTATCGGACCACCAATAGAAAATGGCTTCTATTATGATTTTCAGCGTGAAACTCCATTTACTGCTGAAGAGCTCAAGGAAATTGAACAAAAGATGTATGACCTGATCAAGGAAAACCATCCCTTTGAGCTTCTTTGGATGAATAAAACTAAGGGTTTAAAGTGGTTTAGCGAGCAGGGAGCCAATCTTAAGTGCGAATTGATCGAAGAAAGGGCAGATAATCTCTTTTCCTGCTATAAAGTTGGCAGTTTAATTGATTTCTGCAAAGGGCCTCATATCCCCTCGTTAGGAAAAATCAAGGCGGTAAAATTACTTTCTGTAGCAGGAGCTTATTGGAAGGGTAATGAAACCAACCAGCAGTTGCAGAGAATCTACGGTACTGTTTTTTATAACAAAAAAGATCTTTCTATCTACCTTAATCAACTGGAGGAAGCTAAAAAACGAGATCACCGGCGCCTTGGAAAGGAATTAGACCTTTTTAGCATGCAAGCTGAAGCAGGACCAGGCTTAGTTTTTTGGCACCCTAATGGAGCTCTAATTCGGACTGAAATCGAAAATTTCTGGCGTGACCAACATTTACAAGGTGGTTATGAATTTGTCTTTACACCGCATATAGCTAAAAAGGATTTGTGGCGTACCAGCGGTCATGTTGATTTTTATCGAGAAAACATGTACTCATCCATAGAAATTGATGATGTTGATTACCAGCTGAAGCCCATGAATTGCCCTTTCCATATTCTAATTTATAAGAACAATTTGCGCAGCTATCGTGATCTGCCACTCAGATTTGCAGAAACAGGAACGGTATACCGTTATGAACGTTCTGGAGTATTGCAAGGATTGTTAAGGGTTAGGGGATTTACTCAAGACGATGCCCATATCTTCTGCCAGCCAAATATCGTCCAACAAGAAATCTCGAGGGTCTTAGAATTTACTTTGTCATTACTCCGCAGTTTTGGTTTTAACGATTTTGAGGTTTTTCTAGCAACACAACCTAAGAAACACGTTGGTTCACCTGAGGATTGGAAGCAATCTACCCAAGCCCTCAAAAGGGCAGTTGAAAGTCACGGACTCTCCTACAATACCGACGAAGGGGGTGGAGCGTTTTATGGACCTAAGATTGATCTAAAGATCAAAGATGCTATTGGGCGTTCTTGGCAGTGCACAACTATCCAATTTGATTTTAATCTACCTGAACGATTTGATCTATCTTATGTTGGAGAAGATGGGAAATCCCATCGCCCTTATATGATTCATAGAGCACTACTTGGTTCTTTGGAACGATTTTTTGGAATTTTGATTGAACACTACGCCGGAGCTTTTCCATTTTGGCTAGCCCCAATCCAAATAATGGTATTGCCAATTAGTGATCGGCACAACAAAATGGCTTCAAAAGTAGAGTCAAAATTGACTGTACAAAAATTTCGTGTTAAAAGTGACTTAAGAAATGAAAAGGTTGGTGCAAAAATTCGTCGAGCCCAAATATATAAGATACCCTACATGATAATTATTGGTGATGAAGAAGTTCAAAATGACACCTTATCAGTCAGAAACCGTTTTAAAGGAAACCTTGGTATCTTTTCCTTTGAAAATTTCTTAAAATTGATTCAGGATCTACGTAATAAAAAATCTGTGCGTCCCTAGATAAGTTTTATAATTATGCTTAACGATTTTTCTTTTAGGAGGTGAATTTATTCGTCGAAAGCCTACGTTTCGTCCCAAGCAACCCCGTATCAACATCAATGATCGCATTAGGGCAGGTGAAGTAAGAGTGATTGATGACGCAGGGGAACAACTTGGAGTGATGACTCCATTGCATGCACTAAAGCTAGCTAAAGAAAAACAACTTGACCTAGTTGAAATATCCCCTAATGCTCAACCACCCGTTTGCCGAATTATGAATTATGGCAAATATCTTTATCAGCTCAAGAAAAAGGCAAACGTTGCAAAAAAGAATCAAAAAACCATTCAGGTTAAGGAAATCAAATTCCGTCCAAAGACAGATAATCATGACTATGAATTCAAGAAAAAGAATATTCTTCGTTTTTTAGAGGAAGGTGACAAAGTGAAGGCTTCAGTTACCTTCCGTGGCAGAGAAATGGCACATAAGAATATAGGTCGAGCAATGATTCTTCGTCTTATAGAGGATGTTGCAGAAAAAGGTTTGGTTGAAGGCAACCCAAAAATGGAAGGTAACCATATGTTTGTCATATTTGCTAACAAGAAATGACCAGATAAAGAAGTTTTTGACCATTTTAGAAGGGACAGCTTACAATGTCTCTAGAAAAACTAGGAGCAAGTAGGTGCCAAAACTTAAAACACATAGAGGAGCAAAAAAACGTTTCCGTGTAACAGCTAGTGGTAAAGTTAAACGCGGACATTCACACGCTCGTCACATCTTAACGAAAAAAACAACTAAGAGAAAAAGACACCTTGACCAGTCTACGTTGGTTAGTCCAGATGATGTGCCAAGGATAAAAAAAATGCTACCTTATGCTTCTTAACTCAAACAGTTAAATAAACCTGTTTGAGTTAAAGATAGAAAAGGTATCAAAGAGGAGAGAAAAAGTGGCAAGAGTAAAACGAGGTAGTAGTCGAAGAGACCAAAGACGAAAATTACTTAATGCAACATCTGGTTTCAGGGGAACCAAAAGTAAGCTTTATCGAGCTGCAAAAGAAGCTGTTGATCGATCCCTCCAATTCGCTGCCCGTGACCGAAAGGTTAAGAAACGGCAATTTCGATCACTATGGATTGTCCGTATTTCAGCCGCTGCTAAATTAAATGGAATATCCTACAGTAAACTAATATATGGATTAAAACAGGCTGGGGTTGAGCTTGATCGAAAAGTACTGGCTGACATCGCCGTACGTGATCCAGCAACCTTTACCAAGTTAGTCGAAACAGTAAAGCAAGAAAGTTAGTTATTCTATATTCACGAGGTATACAAGTTTGGTGGTTAGATGCATCTAAAACGGTGCCAGCCTAATGTTTAAAAAAAAATGGGGCTTTCCAGCCCCATTTTTTTTCTACATGGAGTTTCAAGAATGTTTGATAAGTTACATAAATTGAAAAAGAGCTTTAATTCAGAACTAGCTAAATCTAAATCAAAAGTACAGTTAACAGTCCTTAAAGACCAGTATCTTGGTAGGAAAAAAGGTAAAATTACTCTTCTGATGAAAGACTTCAAGTCAGTTCCAGCATCTGAAAGAAAGGAGCTTGGAAAAGCTTTGAATCAGTTCAAGGCAGAAGTTATCAGAGTCCTTCAGAGTGCTGAAGATACGTTGACGGATCAAATTCTCGAACACCAATTAAGTAAGAACTCTATTGATATCACACTACCCGGAAATCGTCGTCCCCTTGGACATCCCCATCCACTTGCTTTGGTTAGACAAGAAATTGAATCAATATTCCACTCATTGGGTTATTCAGTTGAAGATGGCCCCGAAATTGAAACTACTTACTATAACTTCGAGGCACTGAATATACCAGAAGACCATCCAGCAAGAGATGAAGGAGACACCTTTTATTTTTCAAATGATTTGTTACTTCGGACTCATACCTCCCCTGTACAGATAAGAACAATGGAGAGAAACCAACCTCCACTTCGGATCATTTGTCCTGGAACGGTATACCGGCGTGATAATCCTGATGCTACACATTCTCCAGTGTTTCAACAGATTGAAGGTTTAGCTGTTGATGAGAAGATTACTTTTAGAGATTTTAAGGGAACCATGGAATTCTTCTTGAAGTCGTTCTTTAGTGAAGAAACTCTCGTTCGATTTCGCCCAAGTTACTTTGGCTTCACTGAGCCCAGTGCCGAATTAGATATCTCCTGTCGCTTTTGCTCCGGATCTGGCTGTCGAGTCTGCAAAATGAGTGGTTGGATTGAAGCTTTTGGAGCAGGTATGGTTGACCCAGCTGTCTTTAATTTTGTGGGTATTGATCCAGAAAAATATAATGGATTTGCTTTTGGTATAGGTGTTGAACGTTTTGCAATGATGAAGTACGGGGTAGATAACATTCTAAATTTCTATCAGAATGACTTGCGTTTCCTCAGACAATTTTAATTTTAACAGATACTATTCAATTAATTTTTAAGTACCCAAATTTCTTAAATCATTAAAAAAATAGTATCGTCCTGAATTAGTTTTGTTGTGTGTTTAATCTAACTGTTGAAAGAAAACTTTTATGACTTTGGAACTAGCTTGTATCTTTGGAAATATAAAGTGATATAAAGTTCATTCTAACTTAATGTAATGAAGATAAGTTACCGTTGGCTACAGGATATTGTTGAATTTACTGCTGAACCTAAACAGCTTGCTGAAGATTTAACAAACTGTGGTGTAGTAGTTTCAACTATCGAAGCTACCCCCTCAGATACAATTTTTGAGTTAGATCTCACTACTAATCGTCCTGATTGTCTAGGACACTGGGGAGTCGCTAGAGAGATAGCTACGTTATATAAGAAACCTTTTGAGGAAAAGCAAATTGAACTACTCGAGTGTAAACAGCCAACTTCTTCCCAAGTTTCTATTAATATTGAATCTGATACGTTATGTCGACGCTATTCAGCTCGTCTAATTCAAGGAGTAAAGGTTGGTCCATCTCCTCAATGGATTTGCAGTCGTCTCAGTGAGCTAGGAATTAATCCTCATAATAATGTTGTCGATGTTACTAACTTAGTATTAATGGAAATGGGACATCCTTTACATGCTTTCGATTTTGCCAAGATCAAAAATTCCCAAGTCAGTATACGTAAGGCTTATGAAGGAGAAAAACTAGTAGGTCTTGATGGTGTAGAAAGACAGCTTAAATCAGGAATGCTTCTTATTGCTGATCCAATAAAACCTCTAGCTCTAGCTGGGGTTATTGGAGGTTTAGAAAGTGAAATCACTAATGAAACTAGTGATATTTTATTAGAAAGTGCATGGTTTGACCCTATTTCTGTTCGTAAAACAGCTAAATTTTTAGGACTACACACCGAAGCTTCACATCGGTTCGAAAGAGGCGCCGATATCGGAGCTACTCTAAAAGCTCTAAATCAAGCATCAAAATTAATCCAACAAATTGCTGGTGGGGAAATTTTAAGTGGAATCATAGATTTATACGATAAACCCACAGTAAGAACCCCAATATTTCTTCGTAGATCTCGCCTATCAAAATTACTAGGGGCAGAAATTGAAAGTGAAGAAGTGGAAAATATTCTTGAATCTCTTAATTTTCATGTGCTAGAACGTGGTGAAAAAGGCTGGAAAATATCTTTGCCAACGGCACGGATGGATGTTGGACGAGAAATTGATCTGATTGAAGAAATTACACGCCATTATGGATTCAACCGA
>Ga0310345_10003776_pt1 | contig 14179 bp, 12 predicted proteins | sample HC15DNA20500_MG_FD_204667 | JGI IMG/M metagenome (GOLD analysis project Ga0310345, IMG submission 204667) | Marine microbial communities from station ALOHA, North Pacific Subtropical Gyre - HC15-DNA-20-500_MG | ecosystem: Environmental > Aquatic > Marine > Oceanic | place: Pacific Ocean: North... | reverse complement strand
ATAAAGCTCCACTCTCTTCATCCTCCACCCCCGCCCAAAAGCAGAGGTCTAGCAGGACTGGCCCCTTTTTATTCCGGTGAGACCGGCCGATCCGTGGCCCCTTTTATTCCCGGTGTTCTCAGGCCTGCTCGCCTCGGACATCTACATATCCGAAGCCCGGTTCGTAGTGCGCAGCCCGGAAAAGCAGGCCAGTTCCGCGCTCGGTGCGGTCCTTGGCGCCAGCGGGCTCGGGACTTCGGGCGACAAAAGCTACACGGTCGTCGAATATATTCGCTCGCGCGATGCGTTGCTCGATGCGGACCGCGACAATGCCGTCTTCAAGGCCTACGCGCGGAAAGACGCTTCGATGTTCGACCGCTTTGGCGGGCTCTTCCGCGGCAAGACGTTCGAGCATTTCTATGAGTACTTCTCGGGCAAGGTGGCCATCGAGTTCGACACCGGAACCCAGGTCACCCGCCTCTCTGTCAGCGCCTTTTCGCCGCGCGATGCCCAGATGATCAACCAGCGGCTGCTCGGGCATGCCGAACAGCTTGTCAACCGACTCAACGAACGCGCCCAGAAGGACACGATCCGTCTGGCTCAAACGGAAGTCGATACGGCAAAGGCCCGGGCGCAGGCTGCCGCCGTGGCGCTATCGCAGTACCGCAACGCCCGGCGGATTCTCGACCCCGAAAAGGAAGCAGCGGTCCGCCTGCAGATGGTTTCGAAGTTGCAGGATGAATTGATCAGCGCCCGCACCGAACTGGCGCAGATGCAGCGCTATACGCCGGACAACCCGCAGATTCCGGGCTTGCAGACGCGCATCGCGGCGCTGGGCAAGGAAATCGCGGACCAGACTGGCAAGATTGCTGGCGCGCCTGACTCGCTCTCCGGCGATGCCGTGCGCTATCAGGCGCTGCGCCTTGATGCCGAGGTGGCCGAGAAGCAGCTCGCCGCAGCACTCGCCTCGCTGCAGGACGCGGATGTCGAGGCGCGCCGCAAGCAGGCCTATATCGAACGCATTGCCGAGCCGAACCTGCCCGATTATCCGCTTCAGCCGCACCGCTGGAGGTCGATCCTGGCCACCGTGATCTTGGGCCTCCTGGCCTGGGGCGTTCTGCGGACGCTGATCGCCGGGATCCGTGAGCATCACGAGTGATGGTGAGCCGGATGGAGCAGAGCGGGTCGCTTGCACGAAGTCTGGAGGTGCAACTACGCGTCCTGCGCGCGCTGTTCATGCGCGAGGCGTTGACCCGCTATGGTCGGCACAACATTGGCTTCCTGTGGCTGTTCGTCGAGCCGATGACGTTTACCCTCGGCGTCACCGCGCTGTGGACTGCGACAAAAGCGGTGCATGGCAGCGATCTGCCAATCGTGGCCTTCGCGCTGACCGGATACTCCAGCGTCCTGCTCTGGCGCAATATGCCGGGGCGCTGCATCGGTGCGCTCTGGGCCAATCTGTCACTGCTTTACCATCGCAATATCAAGGTGCTCGACATCTTTATCGCCCGGCTGCTGCTGGAGTTTGGTGGTGCAACGATCTCGTTCGCTGTGCTCAGCGTGATCTTCATCAGCATCGGCTGGCTCGATCCGCCGCTGAACCTGCTCGAAGTGGTCGGCGGCTGGCTGATCATCGCCTGGTTCGGATCTTCGCTGGCGATCTTGCTCGGCGCACTGTCACACGAGAACGAGATCGTGGACAAGCTGTGGCATCCGGCGTCCTACCTCATCTTCCCGCTTTCGGGTTCGGCTTTCATGGTCGATGCGCTGCCAAAGCTGGCGCAAGATATCGTGCTGTGGATTCCGATGGTTCACGGCGTCGAGATCGTCCGTGAAGGCTACTTCGGTGCGCGGGCCCGGGCCCATTACGACATCGGCTATGTCCTGCCCTTCTGCCTCGTGCTTTCGGGCCTAGCCCTGATGCAGGTGCGCAAGGTTGCGGCGCGCGTGGTGCCCGAATGATCCGCCTCGACAACGTCCGGAAAGTCTATCCGACACGGTTCGGCAAGAAGCTCGTGCTGGACGGAATTTCCTTCGAACTGCAAAGGGGCGAGCGGCTTGGCGTGCTCGGCCGCAATGGCGCTGGCAAGTCGACGATGGTTCGGCTCATCAGCGGCGCGGAACGTCCTACGAGCGGGACGGTCGAGCGGAGCATGTCTGTGTCTTGGCCGCTCGCATTCGGGGGCGCCTTCCAGTATGCGCTGACCGGACAGGACAACGTCAAGTTCATCAGCCGGATCTACGGCCAGGACGTCGAGCGCAATCTTGCCTTCGTGCAGGAGTTCGCCGAACTCGGCCCCTATCTGCGCGAACCGGTGCGAACTTATTCATCAGGCATGCGTGCACGGCTGGCGTTTGCCATCTCGATGATCATCGAATTCGATTGTTTCCTGATCGACGAGATTGCGTCGGTCGGAGACGCCCGCTTTCATGCGCGCTGCAACTACGAGCTGTTCGAGAAACGCGGTGACCGGGCGATGGTGATCATCTCTCATGATGCGACCTATGTCCGCGACCACTGCAACCGCTACGCAGTTCTCGAGCAGGGCAGACTTTCGTTCTTCGACGAGTTCGACGAGAGCTACGAATTCTTTTCGCAGAGCATAGGGCTCGCGGCCTCGACAGTCGGCTTGCCCGTCCGCGCCACCGGCCGGACGGAAGCCCTGTCAGCGCTCTACCATCTTGCGCTCGCCGACGAGCGCTTTCGCGTCCACGTCCAGCAAGGTGACTGGGCACGGGACAGCCATGATTGGGCAAAGGCCGCCGCTGAGTATGGCAAGGCCCTGAGACTGCACCCCTACGAGCGAACATACTGGGCACAGCTTGGGCATGTCCTGCGGGAGCAGGGCAATGATACGGCAGCGGAAATCTGCTACCGTTCGGCCTGCGCGTTGGGTCAACCTGCTCTTGATCTGCACCCGTTCCTCACGTTCGTGCAGGCGCGCGCATACCCGGATGAGCCGGCTCTACCCCTTCGCAGCCTCGATCGCGGAGCCACGCATGGGCAGCCTCCGTCCTACCCAGATCTGTGCATCCTGATCCGTGCCATCTGGGGTGCATCGGGGATCGCAACCGATGAGGCAGGCAAGCTGCTGCGCACCCACGCGACGCTCGATGATCTGCTCGATGCCCTTCTTTCCGATCCGCGGGCGCATGCAATCAGCCCTGCCTCACCACGCGGCAGCAACCAGCCGAGCCAGTTCGATGACAGTGCACTTTTCGTCGTCGACGTCATCTGGCTGCAGCGGTTCTGCTACATCGCCATGCCTGGTTGCGATACCAGCTCAGTTGATCCGGCCACACTCGCTGAAGACTGGCAGAAGTGCCTCTTCACCTTGATAGAGAGCAATAATGGCTTCGAGAGTTGGCCAAAATCATTTTCCAAAATGGCGGACTTCATTCGGCAGACTCGGACCCAAACTGCTGTCGATTTTCAAGAGAATGCACATGGATAATCTTCGCCAAGCCATCCTGACGATGTCGCGGAGCGATGTAGAACAGTATTTCTCGTCCTCAACCCGCAGTCAGTATCTGGGCAATAACACCATTCTTTGTAAGATTCTTGGAAACAAAAAGTTTTTTGCGATGGCTGATGATGTCGGCTTTTCGTCACACATGATCTTTGATGGTTATTGGGAATACTGGTTAACCCAGCATTTCTGCGAGATGATTCAACCTGGTGACATCGTGCTCGATATCGGCGCAAATCTGGGATATTATTCCCTGATAGCAGCAGATCTTGTCGGAGCGAGCGGCAAGGTAGTGGCGATCGAGCCCAACCCACACGTCTTCAATCTGCTGACGAAGACCATGCAGGTAAACGGCTACGCGCACCGCGTAACCATGCGCAATTACGCGTTGGGCTCGAAGGGCTCTGGCGGAGTGCATCCGTTCTTTGTCCCCACGAACGAGCCAAAGAACGGCAGGTTTGTCGGCGCGCATGAGGACATGGCCTGTCTGGAAGCCCATGGCACCGTCTTCGACGTTCAACTGGGCAATCTTGCCGATGAAAACCTCGCTCGGGTGGATTTCATCAAGATCGATGTTGAAGGCGCGGAGATAGAAATTCTCCGGCACTTGCGCCCCATCATCGAGCAGCATCGCCCAAGAGTCGTCTGCGAAGTGAACTTTGCCCGTGGCTATAGTTACGACGACGTTCGCGAATCTATGCTGGAGACGGGGGAGCTGCAGCATCTCGACTTTGATGCAGTTGTCAAACCCCTGACTAAACAGATGGCGGCGAACGAACGATTTGGTGAGGATTGGTTGGTGTGTGCATCTTGAGTACGGAATTGATACGGGATGTCCGGCTTGGTCTTGGAAGACCAAGTCATGCCATCTGGAGTGTGCGGTGATGATCTTTGCCAAAGCAGGCCTGACAATGACTGTCGGCATCGAGGCAGGGCTGAAAAACGCCGGCCCGCGGACCGCGATCACGGCGCCACCGCAGAAGTCGTGCGGCCCTGTTGCGAGGAATGCCTAATGATGAAGCAAGGTCTCGGGGGTGGCCTCGCAAAGTCCCTGCGCAAGAGCGCAGGCGCAGTCGTGGCAGGAATTAGCCGCAATGCGAGCGTAGACATGACGGATCGCGCGTCGTTGGTCACCTCTTCACAGGCGGCGGCGTTGGCGGACAGCAGGTTTCTGGGGCACATCGGCAATGCGGATGCCCTGCGCGATCAGCAACGCTGGGCCGAAGCCGAGGCAGCTTATTCCGCAGCACTCAGACTGTATCCCTGGGAGTGTAGCTACTGGGTGCAGCGCGGCCATATGGCCAAGGAGCAGGGTGCCTTCGACCGCGCGGAAATCGCCTATCGCACCGCCTGCGCCTATGGCGCGCGGCCCGGCGATGTAGCGGAGCATCTGCTCTTCGTGATGGCTCGCAACGGCTGCAACGAAAGTCAGGCGCCGATCCGTTTCTTTGTCGAGGGACCCAGCGCGCTTCAGGTACCGGGCGAACCGGACATCTGGGCCTTCGGGCGATTGCTGTGGCAGGTCGGCGGCATTGCCGATCACCACGTGCTCGATCTTTTGCGCCACTGTGCGACTTGTGACGAACTCGTCGTCGCAATGTGCCGCGACACGCGTTTCGAGCGCGCAAACCGGATCTGGCTTGAGCTGATCGGGGAGAACGAGCTGTGAACCGTTTTCTGCCCGACGCGCAATGCCCGTCGTTCTCGATCGTGATCAACACGCTCAATCGTGGCAGCCTTCTAGGGGACGCGATCCAGGGGGTGTTCCAGCTCGACTATCCATCCTTCGAGCTTGTCGTCGTCAATGGTCCGTCGACCGACAATTCGGAAGACGTGCTCGCCCGGTGGCATGGCCGGATCAAGCACTTGCGCTGCGATGTCGCGAATCTTTCGGTCTCGCGCAATGTGGGGATCGAGGCGGCAGCCGGTGATGTCGTCGCGTTTCTGGATGACGACGCAGTTCCGCATCCGCTTTGGCTGCGGTACCTTTCGCGCCATTATGCCAACCCCTCGACGGGCGGTGTCGGGGGCTTCACGGTCGACAACACCGGGGTGCGCTGGCAAGTCAGAAAGACCGTGTGCGACCGGTTCGGCAACGCGTTTTTTCCCGACGACCTGTTCGATGAGCGGACGTTGAATTTTCCCGGCACCCCGCTCTACCCAAGCCTGCTTGGCACCAATTCGAGCTTCCGCACGGCGGCGCTGCGGGAGATCGGCGGTTTCGATCATACGTTCGCCTATCTGCTGGACGAGACAGACGTGTGCCTGCGCCTCGTCGATGCGGGCTGGCACATCCATTACGAACCGGCGGCGATGATTTTCCATCAGTTCGCCGAGAGCCACATCCGCTCGCACACGCGCAAGCCCAAGACCCTGTATCCCTCGGTGGTGAGCAAGACGTACTACATCAACCGCCACGGCCAGCAGGAAGGCTTCGACAAGGTTGCCGAGCAGTTGGCAGCCTATCGCAGCGAATTGCTCAGGGCGAACGCCTGGCTTGCGGACCATGGCGACATCTCGCAGCAGCACCGTGTCCAGCTCGATCTCGATGTGGAGCAGGGCAGTGAGGACGGGCTGCGCCGGAGCTATGAGGCGCTCGCTACTGGCAAAGCGCGCGGTGATATGCGGACAGACGCGACGCCGGAACCGCTGCTGCCGGCACAGCCCCGCGAAGACTTGCGGGTCGCGCTGGTATCGCAAGGGTTTCCGCCTGAGAACGATGCCGGGATCGCGCGTTGGACAAGCTTGCTGGCGCGCGGGCTGCGTGATCTTGGCATCGACGTGCATGTCATCAGCCGTGCGGGCCAGACGCCGTTTCGCCAGTACCGCGATGGCATCTGGCACCACGGTATCGGGCGCACATCGGCCATGGCGACCGCGGCAACAAGCATTGCGGCGCGCTATGAGGTGCCGGAGGCAGGCGTGGCGGACTGGATGGCTGCAGTCCAGCAGGAGATTGCCTTCCTGAAGACGTTCGGCCTCGATATCGTCTCGTTCCCGATCTGGGATCTGGAAGCGCTGCCGTCGATTGACGATCAGGATGTGACAGCAGTGGTCAGTCTGCACACGACCTATGGCCTAGCGCGCCCGTTCAAGCCCGAATGGTCTGAGCGCATCATCTATGGCCGTGCCTTTGTCGATCGCATGATCGCAGCTGAAAACGCCTTGCTCGGCCGTGCCCCGGCGGTCCTGGCGAACAGCAAGGCGGTCGTTGCGGAAATCGAGCAGATTCACGGCGTGGCGGTGGGTGATCGGGCGCAGGTCGTGCCCCACGGGACGCCGGATCTGCTAGCCGAAGCTGGTCTTTCGCTCGTGGAGAAGGCTGCCAGACGGCAACAAGCGGGCGTCCTGAAAGTGCTGTTTGCGGGTCGTTTCGAACCGCGCAAGGGCTATGATCTGGCGCTGCGTGTCGCAGCTCGGCTTGCAGACGATCCCGCCGTGCGGTTCTCCTTCGCGGGCTCCAACCTGAGCGATGCGCTTGCCAAGGACATCAAGCGGCAGATCGGCATCGATCCGCGCAGTCTTGGCAATGCCGTTTTCCATGGAGACGTTGATCGCGCAGCGCTCGACCGGCTCTTTGTCGAACACGACGTGGTGCTCATGCCCAGCCGCTTCGAGTCTTTCGGGCTTGTGGCGATCGAGGCCATGTCGGCGGGAGCCCCGGTGCTGGCCTTGGAGCGCGGCGGACTTGCCGAGGTCGTCGACGCATCGGCCGGGCGCCTTTTGGCCACGGAGGAAGCCTTCGTCGACGAAGCGGCGAAGATCGTTGCCCGCTGGGCGCGGGACCGGACCGGCATGAACCAAATGGCGCAAGGAGCCTACGACCGCTTCTGTTCCCGTTACACCGTCGAGGCCATGGCCCGCGGCGTAGCCGATTTCTATCGCAATGCCGTTTTGCAAAGGAGCGCGCGATGATCGACGAGCAGTGGTTTGCGATTGTCCGCTGCCTCAGCGGTACCGAGATGTCTGACGAGGCGGCAGGGCGCCTTGTCGACGTTCTGGGAGTGCAGGAAGAAGTGCTGCCCTATCTGCTGCTGCGGACCAATGGCTTTGCCAACTGGCCACTTGCGCGCAGTGCCTTCCGTCAGGCGGTCCGTTCGGTCGTGCGGCCACGGCTGTCCACCCGTCCAGCACCGGCGCAAGAGCGGCGCGCGGCCGTTTACGCTGAATTCTCGGCTGCAACAGTCGAGCGCGTTCAAGGCACAGGTGCAGCACCGCACGCCATTGCACTGCTCCGCAAGGCTCGCCTTGCCAATTCCGCGAGCAGCATGGACCCCCACGTTTTCATTGCTTCGGCCAACCCGGAAGACGGCCAATAGAAAGCCATATGATGGAACAAGAGACTATCGATATCGCGGCCCGTCTGGCGTTGCTCGAGCAGAAGCTCGATGCCGTAATGGCAAAAGTCAGTGAAGTGCGGCAGTTGGTCGGCCCCTACTCCTCCACATTTCCAGATGGGTCGGTGCTCACCCAGACGATCCACAGCCTGAAGTATTTTGTCGACCCGGACGATCTGATCATCACCCCCCAGATGGTGATCTACCGGCAATGGGAAGCCGATGTTTCGGAGGTTTTCCATCACTTGTGCCGGCCCAATACGGTGTTCGTCGATGTCGGCGCGAACTTTGGCTACTTCACGGTGCTCGGCGCCAATCTCATTTCGAATCAAGGGTCTGGACGCGTATTCGCGTTCGAGCCTAACCCCAAGCTGGCTGAATTGCTCCGGCGCAATATCGAGATCAACTGGTCGATCGCCCCGATCACGTTCCATCAGGCGGCGGTGGCCGACACGCCGGGTGAACTGCAACTCTACGTGCCTAAGGGCCATGGGGCGAATGCCAGCCTCTCGCCCCCCGAGAACGCCGAAAGCGTGGCGGTCACGGTGCCCGCCCTGCGGCTGGATGATGCGTTGCCCGGCGACCTTGTCGTCGACGTGATGAAAGTCGATGTCGAAGGTCACGAGTTGTCGGTGCTGAGAGGCGCACGCGAGGTCATTGCCCGCAGCCCGGGCATTCACCTCGTGATGGAATGGTCGCGCAAACAGATGCTCCAGGCTGGCATCGATCCTGCCGACGTGCTGGCCGAACTCGCAGGTTTCACGCCACATCGCATCGAACTCGGCAGCGCACCGCTGGCGCATCCGCAAACGATGGATTGGCTGCTGGAGCAGGACTACCTCGACGTGCTGTTCGTACGGACCTGACGAGCGGGTCACCATCCATGCGGATCGCCATCGACGCCTTCAATATCGCCCTGCCGCATGGCACCGGGGTTGCGACCTACGGGCGCAGCCTGGCGCGGGCGGCAGGGGAGCTGGGTCATGACATCCATGTCCTGTTCGGCTCGCGCCGGGCACACTCGCGCGTGTCCCTGCTCAATGAGATCGCGCTCGCGGAGGGTGATCCGGAGATCAAGGGCAAGCGGGCTTCGCAGCTTTCGTCCGCCGCCGCCTTTTTGCAGGCCGCGCAAGGCACGGTCCGCCCGCTCAAGGCGCGCTCCGTGCCCGTCTCGGGTCAGGTGCTCCTGCCCCAGCGGTTGCAAGTCGAAGCGGCGCAGTACTGGAACGCGCAGAACCTCTACAACGGTTCCGACCAAGTATTCCGCGCCACGAATGCCTTTACCAGCGTTGCGATCGAAGGCGTTGATCTTGCGCATTGGACTTATCCGCTGCCCGTCCGGATGCCAGGTGCGCGCAATGTCTACACGCTCCACGATCTTGTACCGCTGCGGCTGCCCTACACGACCGCGGACCGCAAGCGCGCCTACTACCGGCTCTGCCGCAAGATCGCCGATCATGCCGATCACATTCTCACCGTCTCCGAAGCCTCGCGCCGCGATATCATCGAGATCCTCGGCGTCGGCGAGGACCGCATCACCAATCTCTATCAGGCGAGCGACATCGGCGCCGCGCTGGGGACGGTCGATGACACCTTCATCACCCGCTATGTCGAGGGCCTGCTTGGCGTGGGCCTGCGCGAATACTTCCTGTTCTTCGGCGCAATCGAGCCCAAGAAGAACGTGGCGCGACTGGTGGAAGCCTATCTGGCAAGCTCCGTCAATTCGCCGCTGGTCATCGTCGGCGGGCCCGGCTGGGGCAGCGACCAGGACGTGAAGTTGCTGAAATCGCTGGCCGGTCTTGACGGGCGCAAGCGCATCGTTTGGCTCGGCTACCTCCCGCGCGACATGCTCGCCATGCTGATCGCGGGGGCCAAGGCCACCGTGTTTCCCTCGCTATACGAAGGATTCGGCCTGCCGGCGCTGGAATCGATGGCGCTGGGAACGCCCGTCATCACCAGCAACGTCTCCTCGCTGCCCGAAGTTGTGGGCGATGCGGGCCTGCTGGTTGATCCCTATGATGTCCGCGCCATTGCTCAAGCGATTATCGCGCTGGACGGTGACGAAGGTGCATGCAGCGAGCTTGCCCGAAACGGCCTTGTTCAGGCTACCCGTTTCGACCGTGCCGCCTATGCCGAGCGGCTGGCCGGCTTTTACGCGAAGATGGCCTAGCCTTTGCAGATTGCTTTTGAGATGGAATCCGATCCCATGCCCAAGTCCGCCCCGAAATCCAGACCCGGCCTGGCCGGAAACCGGCGGCGCAGTGCTGCGCTTGCGGCAGGCACAGTGGCGCTCCTGTTGCTGCTTGGCGGGTGCTCTGCGGTCGGCGGCTCTGGACCAACCTCCGGAAGCATCCGCCGCGCCGCCGGCCCCGCCGCTGCGGCAACCGGTTCCATCGCGCTCGTCGAACTTGATGGCTCAGCGGTCGCACGGCAGGAAGCCGCGCAGACCAGCAAGAGCTTTGCCGACGTTTTCGGGGATTCCCCGGTCGATCCGACAATCATCGGTGCAGGCGATGCGATCGACATCGCGATGTGGGAAGCCCCTCCGGCAGTGCTGTTCGGATCGGTATCCACGCTGACCGGGATCGGGACGACCCAGACGATCAACCTGCCCCAGCAGATGGTCGGCTCGGACGGGCGGATCACCATCCCCTTCATCGGCAGCCTCCCGGTCGCGGGGCGGACGACCCGGCAGGTCGAACAGGACATCGTCGCGCGGCTGCGCGGCAAGGCGCATGAACCGCAGGCGATTGTCCGCCTGTCGCAGAACGAGGCGCGCACCGTCACCGTGCTTGGCGAAGTTGCTGCAACGCGGCGGCTGCCGCTGACCGCGCATGGCGAGCGCCTGCTCGACGCGCTGGCCGCAGCAGGTGGCAGCCGCCAGCCGGTGGGCAAGTCGACCATCCAGATCACCCGCGCCGCGTCGACCTTGACGATGCCGCTCGACACCGTGATCCGCGATCCGCGCCAGAACATCCGCCTGCGTCCGGACGATGTGGTCGCGGTGCTGTTCCAGCCGTTCAGCTTCATCGCGCTCGGTGCCAGCAACCTCAACGCGGAAGTACCGTTCGAGGCCACGGGCATGTCGCTGTCGCAGGCACTCGGCCGGATTGGCGGGCTGCGCGACGAGCGGGCCAACGTGCGGGGGGTGTTCATTTTCCGCTACGAGAATCCCGCAGTGCTGGGCCCTGAAGCAGCAAATCGGCCCGCGCGGCCCGATGGCACGGTTCCCACGGTCTACCGCCTCGACCTGAGCGCCCCGTCCAGCCTGCTCATCTCGCAGAACTTCGCGATCCACGACAAGGACGTGATCTACGTCTCCAACGCGCCGGTGGCGGATCTGCAGAAGTTCATCGGCATCGTTTCATCCGCGACCTTCTCGATTGTCGGGATCACCAACGCGGTGCGCTGACGCCACATCTGATGAGATGGTCGCCGGGCCCGCGTTCTCCACTCTCCGATCTGACAGGGCCGTGGCGGGCGCCAACAGAGGCTGAAAGCGGCGCAGGTTGACAGGGTTGACACAGTTCTGAGCGAAAACTGTGAGCCCCGGCGCGAGGCCTCCCCCCTCGGCGAGGGTGAGAAGCGGCGAACTTGCGGGGATTCGTCGAACACGGGGGGGACTATGCCGCAAGGGGATGGCTGTAGGACAGCGGTTTATAATTAACAGACGCGTCTGTTATTTATTCTGGATGGCCGTTTCCGGTGTGGCTTGTTGGAGGCTGGGCGGCTGCTTGATGGTGCGGTGCGGGCGCACGATGGGGCGGGTAGCAATGACCGCAGGCCTCAGAGACCGCAAAGTATTGCAACGACTCCAATCCATGACCTGACCCCATATCGCATCATTGTCATATCCAAAATGGCGCAATGAATGTGCGACTTTTTCATATCCAAGCAGCATTCCTGTTTTGAATGTTGTTTGCAGCAGAGGCCTTTGATATTTTCCGCATCCAGAATTTTTCCGAAATGGCTCTCAATCTGAGCCCAGCAACATGGCAGAAATAAAAACAGGGCCTGATTGTGAACGTCGTCAAACTTGGCAGCGAGTTTCTTGTCAACACACAGACGTGGGCCTTTCCGCAAAAGCCGACGATCACAAGCCTTGCAAACGGTCGCTTCGTGGTCACGTGGCAGGACGGCAGCCGCACGTTGGGTGACGTCAGTGGCACCAGCATCAAAGCGCAGATTTTCACGGCCACTGGAGCAAAGGTTGGGGCCGAGTTTCTGGTCAACACGCAGACCGCCAACGATCAACAAAATCCCACCATCATTGGCCTGGCGAACGGCGGATTCGTGGTCACCTGGAGTGACGATAGCGGCACGCTAGGCGACAGTACCGGCGCCAGCATCAAGGCGCAAATGTTTGGCGCAGACGGGACTGCAATAGGATCTGAGCTTCTGGTCAATACTCAGACACTTGGCGGCCAGTTGAACCCGACGATCGGAAGCCTTGCCAATAACGGCTTTGTTATCGCTTGGGAAGATAGCGGCGACATGCAGGGTGGCGCCGGCGTCACCAGCATCAAGGCGCAGATGTTCGATGCGAGTGGCAGCAAACAAGGAGGCGAGTTCGTCGTCAATGCGATCGCGGCTTCGTCTCAAAAAGACCCGGCTATCGCCAGCCTGTCAAACGGTGGCTTCGTGATCTCGTGGAACGACGAGGCTGACGGAAGCATAAAGGCGCAGTTGTTCGATGCAAATGGCGCAAGACGGGGCGTCGAACTTTCCGTGACTGAGGGGCCCCGCGCCGGTTCTTACGCTCCAAGCATCACGGAGCTATCCAATGGAAATTTTGTCGTCACCTGGTATGATAATGGCACCAGCCTTGGGGACAACAGCGGCGTCAGCATCAATGCGCAACTGTTCGATGCTAGTGGCAGCAAGATTGGCAGCGCATTTCTCGTCAACACCAAAACTGAGGGCGATCAAGCATATCCGGCGATTGCGGATCTGGGTAACGGCGGCTTTGTTATCTCTTGGCAAGACCGGGCTGCAATTCCTTTAGGTAGTTCTTGGCTAGATGAATTCCCGTGGGCCATCAAGGCACAAGTATTTGACGCAAACGGAGGCAAACAGGGCAGCGAGTTTCTCGTAAATACCGCGTCATTTTACACTCAACAAATGCCAACCATCACTGGTCTTGCGAACGGCGACTTTGCCGTATCATGGTTCGACGCTGGCTATGCCAGGATCAAGGCGCAAGTCTTCACCTTGAGCAACCAGGCCAATGCACCCGTCATCACTTCAGATGGGGGTGGCGCGGTTGCAGCCTTGTCGGTCCTTGAAAACATCACCGCGGTGACCACAGTGCAGGCCGATGATGCGGTCAATTTCCCGCTGACCTATTCGATCAGCGGCGGGGCAGATGCAACACGGTTTCAGATCGACGCTTCGACTGGCGAACTCTCGTTCATCAGCAGGCCAGACTTTGAAGCCCCGACCGATGTGGGCGGCAACAATGTCTACGATGTAATCGTCCGCGTCAGCGATGGAGTGCTGACCGACACGCAGGCTCTGGCGATAACAGTTTCTGACATCAAGATTGAAGTCGTCAAAAAGGGCGACGAGTTTTTGGTCAATACGCAGACTGCCGACGATCAAACTACTCCCTCTATCACTCGGCTTGTGAACGGCGGCTTTGTGGTCACATGGGTCGATTCCAGCGGAACTCTTGGCGATAGCAGCGGCACCAGCATCAAGGCGCAAGTCTTCAATGCAAACGGCAGCAAGTCAGGCGGCGAGTTTCTGGTGAATAGCCAGACGGCGGACAACCAGACGCACACATCGATCGCCGGGTTGGTGAATGGCGGTTTCATCATCACTTGGCAGGATGTGAGCGGCACGCTGGGGGACAGCAGCCAGACCAGTATCAAAGGGCAAGTGTTTGATGCCGGCGGCAGCAAAGTGGGCAAAGAATTCTTGGTCAACAGCCAGACCGAATCCTTCCAGACGCGACCAACCGTCACCGGGCTGGCGAATGGCCGGTTTGTCGTCACCTGGGAAGATTCGAGTGGCACGCTAGGGGACGCAAGTACATGGAGCGTGAAAGCGCAGTTGTTCAACGCCAATGGCACGAAGCAGGGCGGCGAATTTCTGATCAACACCCAGACAGAAAACACCCAAACCACGCCGACAATCGCTGCGATCTCCAACGGTGGCTTCGTAATAAGTTGGTCTGACAACAGCGGAGATCTTAGTTCTGCTTCAGACTATAACGTGAAAGCGCAGATTTTTGACTCGGACGGGAACAAGGTATCCGGTGAATTTCTAGGTTTCGTGGACAAAGGTTGACAGAATACTCGTCGGTTGATTCAAGGCTGTCTTTTGGAGGCGGCCTTGGGCGAGCGGGTTGGACTGAGGGACGACGAGTGGGCGATCATCGGGGAATTGCTG
>Ga0310345_10003775_pt1 | contig 14182 bp, 10 predicted proteins | sample HC15DNA20500_MG_FD_204667 | JGI IMG/M metagenome (GOLD analysis project Ga0310345, IMG submission 204667) | Marine microbial communities from station ALOHA, North Pacific Subtropical Gyre - HC15-DNA-20-500_MG | ecosystem: Environmental > Aquatic > Marine > Oceanic | place: Pacific Ocean: North... | reverse complement strand
TACCGCGGCGAAATCGAATTCTTCCAGCCCGCAGTCGGAGCTGATGTCGCTGAAGCCGCCAAGGCCGGCGGGATCATCGCGATCGTTGTTGAGCACCTGTACCCGGGAGGTGACCTTGCCATCGGCGCCCTTCCACTGGCGCAGACAGATAATGTCGAGATCCCAATCGCTGTCGACATCGAGGGCGTAGAGGCGCAGGGGGAAGCCCCCGTCGCGCCCGGACTTCACCTTGACGCTGGCCTCCTCGAGGCCGCCCTTGCCATCGTTGAGCAGGAACCTGAGAGAGCCGGGAGCGGCGGCGACCAGGTCGAGATCGGTGTCTCCATCGAGGTCGGCGAGGCAGCAGAGATTCGCGTCGAAGGCCAACCTGCGGCCGAGGCTGTAATCTCCCGCCGCCGAGTAGTTGAAGATTGAGAGAGCCCCCTGGGCGCCATCGGCGGCCGCGCTGCCGCAGAGGATCAGCTCGAGCGATCCATCTCCATCGAGATCACCAACAGCCATTCCCGCCGCCCGGCTTCCGGACGGGGCCGGCACGGTCCGCGGAACGCCGCTGATCTCGCGCCCGGCGCCGATGGACGCCGCCGGGGCCTGCGCCGGGGACGAGGCGGTGTAGCCCGGGGGCAGGGAGTCCCTGATCGCGAGGCTGTACCTTCCCCCCTCGCCGTACTTATGTCCCACCAGGATTCCGGCACCGGCCTTCTTGAGACGCTTGAACTCGTTGAGCATGCCGATCCGCAGGTCTTTCTCTTCCCTGCGATGGAGGTTTGCCATGCGGTACCAGGCCGAGGCGAAGGAGGGCTGCAGCTGGAGCGCACGGCGGAGATGGCGCACCGCCCCTTCCTTGTCGTCGCGGTCGGCGAGGATGGTGCCGACATAGTAGTGCCCGTGCGGGTCGTCAGGATCGATCTCCACCACCTTCCTGAAGAGCTCGAGCGCCTCGTCGGTCCTCTGCAGGTGCTCGTACTGGATGCCGAGGACCAGCAGCGCATGCGAGTTGCGGGGATTCAGCTCCAGCACCTTCTTCATATTGGGTACGCACTTGCTCTCATCCTGGAGATTGAGACCGGCTATGCCGCGGTTGGCCCAGGCCGCCTCCCAGGCGGGAAAGCTCTCGCAGAGCCCGGAAAAGATCTTATAGGCGCCTGAATAATCATATTGTTCCAGCAGGCCGATCCCCCGGCCCATCCTGCGAAGGCCCTCAGCCGGATCGATCCGGGAGCCGGGATTGCAGCCCCACCCGACGGCGACGACGAGGAGCAGGACCAGCGCTCCGGCCATCCCCCCGGGCCTCCCGCGTCGACCGGGCGCGAACACCGGGAACGTAGACTCTTCATACAGACGATGGGGAGTGCTCAATTTTCTTTACCGCTGAGAAAGACTTTGCCGACGTTGGAGCTTGATTCTACAATTCCCGAGAGCCTGGTAAAGTACGGTATTTCTCCGTCCGGGCCTGAATTAAACGGCTTGCATTCTACTATCCGCAGATTACTGCGGGGCAAAATTCGTCGATGAACCGCCTTCTTCAGCCCCTTGGCGAAGTGCGAACGGCTCCCGGCGCAATTGCGCTCCGTGGAGTACCCGTGTTACCCGATCCATCAAACGAAGACTGCGCCGCGGAGGTGCCTGAAGAGCTGCACTCGTTCTCCGAGGAAGGCCCGTTCAAAAACTGCACCATCTGCGAAAAGGATCTCGAACACCTGGGACTCTACGAGGTCCAGAAGGTCTACCGGGACAAGGAGGTGATCTTCGAAACGGCCATCTGCCAGGCCTGCGGCGAAGATCTCTCCAAGGAGATGTCCCGGGAATCGCTCGAGGCCATGAAGGGTTTCATGCTCTGCAACTTCAAGCCCACCGAGGAGCCCGACCACTGTCACTTCTGCGGTTTCCCCAGGGCCCTCTTCGAGAATTTCACGATCATAGGCGCCTGCCGGGAGCTGTCCCTCCTGCTGCCCATGATCATCATGTGCGAAAAATGCAGTGAAGACCTGCAGGGGCAGCTCTCCCGGAAGACCCGCGATGTCCAGGGCGATTTCATCCGCGACCACTTCCCGGGCGTGCCGGCGGATCTCGACCTGAGCCCCGCGGTGGGAACCCTGTTCTGAAGGGCCCGCGCGAACCGGCCTCGAGCCGGATTCCCGCCCGGGGTTGGTTTTTTCCCGGGCCTGGGTTATCTTGCCCATCCACACGAAAAAGCATGGTGGAAGAGAAGAAGTATGTTTGCCTTACTGGAACCGACGGAGATCCTCGCCTGGCTCGAGCAATACCAGTACCTGGCCATGTTCGGCATACTCTTTCTCTGCGGAATCGGCCTCCCGATACCCGAGGAGGTGACCCTGATCAGCAGCGGGGTGGTGGTAGGCTTCGGCTCCGCCAATTTCTGGATCGCCTCTGCGGTCTGCGTAGCAGCCATCCTCATCGGCGATTCAATCATCTTTTTCACAGGGAGAAAGCTGGGGCAGAGCTTTCCCGACAGCTGGTTTATCCGGGCGATCAACAATAAGAAGGTCCACCGGCACTTCGCCAAGCACGGAAACAAGGCCGTCTTCTTCGCCCGCTTCCTTGCCGGGGTGCGAATCGGAGTCTACGGCTACGCCGGCCAGCACGGGATGCGCTGGGTGAAGTTCATTTTTCTCGACCTCCTCGGAGCCCTCATCTCCGGCCCGATCTCGATCTACGTCGGCATGTGGTTTGCCCGGAAGCTGGCTCCCGGTGAGACTCCAAAGGATGCCCTTGAAAAAGCCATAGGTCTCTTTGAAGAATACAAGCCCATCGTGCTGCTGGTGATCGCCGTCCTGGCCGCCCTAGTAATTTCTTACGCCATCTACAAGACCCGGCGCTACCGCACGGAGATCAAGCGCGTCCTGGAAGAAAAAAAAGAAGAGAAGGAAGCCGCCCGCGCCGGGTCAGAGCCGCCGGACGAAGACGGCGAGCCCGTCGCGGCAAGCGACGAGTAGAGCGGCACCCGAGCGGCTTCTCAGCCGAGGGTAAAGCCCGGCGCGACCCTGGCGAGATAATCCAGGCTCCTCTGGATCCCATCCTCGGGGTCATCGAGGGGCTCGTACTCGATCAGGCAGACTCCATCGAACTTCATCCGCTCGAAGACGGGACCGTAATCGAGATCGTCGTCCCCGATGGCGCAGGCGACCCAGCCGCCCCCCCTCGGATGCCAGTCCTTGAGATGGCAGTAGTTGATGCGGTCGTTGAGAAGATCGAGACAGTACCTGTGATCGCCGGGCGAGACCGCCTTGATGTTCCCGGGATCGTAATTGAAGCCCACCCGGGACGGGAGATTCTCCAGAAGCCGACCGAGGCACTCGCGGTCGGTGGTGACGCTGTTGATATGGACGGCGCTGCCATCGTCCCCGAACTCGAGGGCGCCGTGCGTCTCGATGGCGATCTCCATGCCGAGCTCGGAGCAGAGGCTCTCACAGCCCTCAAAGGCGCTGAAGAGCCTGCTCCAGATCTCTTCGGTCATATCAGCGGCCGGGGTGAAACCCGCGAACAGCCTTACGTGGGTCGCTCCACAGCTCCGGGCGGAACGAAGCTGCCCGAGCACCTTCGCCACCATCGCTTCGTGCTCACCCTCGGCGGCGAGGGTGAAGTCATTCTCGAGGCAGCAGAAGGGCGTGTTGATGCCGTAGCGTTCGCCGAGCGCCCTGAACTCCGCGACATCCGCCTCGCCCGGCTCCTCGGGAAGTCTTCCGGGCTGCCCCCCCCCGATCCCGAACTCCAGGAACCTGAACCCGAACCCCTCGGAAATCCTGAAGTGCTCCTCCATGGGAACATTCCGAAAACCCCATTCTCCGCAGCCGACAATCATGCCTGGAACTCCTGGTAAAAAAGCGACCGAACGAGGCGCCAGGGGTCCCGAAACCGGAGCGACCGAAGGCCTGGCGCTCCGACAGGATAGCATCGCGCACGGGCATCTCAAGGAAGGGAATACGGGAGCGCTCCGCCGGCTTTGTCGGTTTGTGTCGGATACCCCGAATGCGACTTGTGAGGAATGTCGGAGACCTCTATAAAAAAACCTCGGGGTGGGAGTCTCGATGGAATAAACTGCTCGGCTCGGTGGATCCGCTCTGCTGGCCCCGCAACCGTAAACTAATCTTCTTTCGCTGTTTTTTCGTATGAACCCGCGCGCAATTCTCTTTTTTTTCATCGGCCTCTGCCTGGCCTCCGCGATGGGTGTCGCGCTCCCGGCTGATCCCGCCGTGGGGCCCTCCTTCGGATTCCAGGGCCTGGAAATTTTCAAGGTCGAAGGCTCCGCCCTGGGACTCACGGTCACGGATCTCGACAACGATGGCCGCAAAGACCTCGTAGTCGCCAACAATACCGAGGGCACCATCCGGCTGCTCTACCAGGGTGGTGAAAAGAAAGATTCATCCGGGAAGAAACCGCCGCGGAACACCGTCGGCTCGGATTCCCGCTTCCGGGTCGAGAAATTCTATACCGACAAGAAGGTCAACTCCCTGGCCGTCGGAGATTTCAACGGCGATGGGAAACCCGACCTGGCCTATTACTGCGATCCCCCCGAGCTCGAGATTGTCTACCAGGGGAAATCCTGGGGGGCCGAGCGCAAGCGCTACCCCATACGGGACGGCTCCAGCTCTTCCTACGCCCTGCAGACAGCCGATCTCGACTCGGATGGGAAGCTCGATCTCGTTCTCCTGGGCAACCTCAAGACCTACCTCTTCTACCAGAGGAAAAGCGGTGGCCTCGGCCAGCCATCGATCCTGCAGAATGCCGGCGAAGGCATCACTGCGCTGGAGCTGCGGGATATCAACGCCGATGGAAAAGTCGACCTCGTGTACTTCAGCCCCTCGTCCGAAAAACCGGTATTGACGCGGCTCCAGGGAGACAGCGGGTTCGCCCCCCTCATCGCCAGCCGGTTGCTGGCCCTGCAGGCCTGGGCGATCCACACCGAGAACGGAAAGCCTCTGCTCTACACGATCCAGAGCAACACCCGCAGGCTCAAGGCGTACCGCTGGCAGGATCGGGATGTCGAGGGCGGCCTCGGAAATCCCAGCCTCGTGGCGCTGCGCAAGAGCGGCGACAGCTCAAAGCGCAAGAGGATCATCAGCGACGTCAACCGGGACGGAAGACCCGACCTGGTGGTCAGCTACCCGGAGACCGCCCAATTGGAGGTTACCTTCCAGGGCAGCGACGGCGCCTTCTCCAATTCGGCCTCCTACCCCACGCTCGCCGAGGTAAACAGCCTGGCGGGCATGGACATCGACGGAGACGGCCACGAGGAGATCGTCGTCACCAGCGCCAAGGAAAAAGCCATCGGGGTGAGCGCCTGGTCCGGCAAGCGCCTGGCGATCCCCGAGACCTGGGCGCTGCCCTCGGAGCCCGTGCTGCTCTCCGCTGCCCCCCTCGTTGAAAAGGGCGGCCAGCGAGCCTGGGTCGTACAAAGAGAGAAGGGCGGAAAATACCGGCTACGGATACTCGCTCTGCAGCCCGGCGGCAAGCTCAGCGAGGAGGCAAGCCTGGAGCTCCCCTCCAAGGGCTCTCCCCCCAACGCCCTCCGGCTCTTCGACGGCAACGCCGACGGCACCACCGACATGATGGTCTTCATCCCCTACCAGGATCCCTCCTTCTTTCTCCACAAGCGGCAGAAGACCCCGGAAGGGAAACACCGGTCGACCTTCGAAAACCTCAGCCAGAAGCCCGACTTCGGCCAGGGACAGTTGGCAAAGCTCCAACCCGCCGCCCTGACCCTGCTCACTGGCGTGAAACGCTCGAAGCTGATGGTCACCTCGGGCAGCTACGTCCGACTCCTCGAGCTCGATGGAGCGAACCGGCTCAACGTGCTGGACCAGCACAGCGGCCGCAGCTCCGAATCCAAGCTGAAGGCCGGAACGGCTCTCGATCTCGATGGAGATGGGACGGATGAGATCATTCTCATCGACTCCTCCGTCAACTCGATCGAGATTCTCCGGAAGACCGCTGACGGCGCCTACTCCATCACCGACCAGGTGAAGCTTCCCAAGCTCCAGTTCGTCCGGCTCGATGCTCGCGACCTCGATGGTGACAAGCGTGAGGACCTCGTTCTCTACGGAAAAACCCAGACGGCTGTCTTCTATTCGAAAAAATTGCAACCCGGCTTCGTCGAGCAGTTCAACTACACGGTCGACGACAAGGATCTCGGGCGGCCCCAGGATCTCTCGATCGGCGACCTCGACGCCAACGGCAAAGCCGACGTAGTCATCTCCACCGCGCCGCGCTACAATCTTCTCTTTCTCACCAATTCCGGGGGAAAGGGGAAAGAGGCGGCGGCGAACAGCAGGAACGCTCTCGAGCAGGCTCTGAGCTTCAGAGTGTTCGAGGAAAAATCCTACAGTCGCCGGGCTACCAATCTCGGACCGAAGCAGATGATCATCGAAGATATCGATGGCGACAACGCGGCGGACCTGCTGCTGCTGATCCACGACAGGATCCTGCTCTACCTCCAGGGAGGGGTCCTGTGAGAGGCTCTCGAAAATGAACGCACTGAAAATACTGACCATCTCATTCATCTTCCTGCCGGTCATCGCGGCCGCGGAGGACTCCTCGAAATCAGGCTGGGAAAAGATCCAGCTGAGGGGCGGGAATACCCTGCAGGGAAAGGTCATCAAGAAGACCGACACGGACATCTTCCTCGACGTCGGCTATACGATACTTCGCATCCCGCGCGGCTCGATTGACCTCATCACGGCGATCGTGGAGAGCAACGACCCCGCCGGCGCCAAGGCGGCAAACAAATCCGGTCCTGAGGCCGACTCGATCTTCTTCACCTCCCGACGCGACGCCGGGACCATCGAAGAAAAAGCCCAGGAGGTCGCCGAGGGCGTCGTCCAGGTGCTCTGTCTCAGCAAGTCCGGGTCGGGCTTCATCATCAACCGGAAGGAAGGCTACGTGGTCACCAACTACCACGTCATCGAGCAGGAGCGCGACATCTCGCTGATGATCTACGTGAAGGAGAAAAAGGGGCTTAGAAAGGAGAAGGTCAGTGATGTCCGGATCGTCGCCTTCAACCCGTTCTTCGACCTGGCCCTGCTGAAGATCGAGAACCCGCAAAAGGTACCTCTGCGGGAGACCTATCTCGGCGACTACGACCGCGTGAAAATCGGCGACCCGGTCTTCGCCATCGGCAACCCCCTGGGCCTCGACCGAACGGTGTCAGACGGCATCGTCAGCAACCGCAGCCGCGCCCTCGGCGGCAAGCTGTCGATCCAGACCACCGCGGCCATCAACCCGGGCAATAGCGGAGGCCCTCTCTTCAACAACCGCGGGGAGGTGATCGGCGTCACCAGCTCGAAGATCATGGGCGGCGAGTCCCTCGGCTTCGCCATCCCGATTCACTACGTAAAGGATTTTCTCAGAAACAGGGCGGCCTTCGCCTTCGACAAGGACAACCCCAATACGGGTTTCCGCTATCTGAAGCCGCCCCCAAAGAGACAGAAGGACAAGAAATAAGGGGATCGCGGAGCGTGGGGCTCCGGGAACCCAAGCGAATTATCAGCGTATTTCCAGAAAGAAAGGAACTCAAACATGCTGAAACGTATCTTACTCCCCCTCGTTGTCGCGATCGTCGGACTCAGCGTCTGGGCGATAGCCCAGGACAAGCAGACCATCGTCGCCGGCCCATCCATCCTCAAGGCCCTGCCGAAGGACGCGACCCTCGTGCTGCACGCACCGAGCATCGCCGGCATCGTCAAGGACTTCAAGAGCTCCCCTATCTACAAGCTCAAGGACAAGCAGGAGTTTACCGAGCTCATCACGCAATTCGAACAGACGATCGAAGAAGGGCGCCAGGACATCATCGCGGAGACTCAGGTCGATCCCCTCGAGATGCTCAGCTCCGTCAAGGGCGAGGCTATCTTGGCGGTCGGCGACGTCTCAAAGACCATCAGGGACCTCGGAGAGGCGCTCCTGAACATGGAGGAGCCCGAGATTGACAGCGAATCTATCCCTGTCATCCTCGGTGTAGACGCCCTCGGGGGACGCCAGGAGTTCAAGAAGAACCTCCTGTCCATCATGGCGCTGGCGGTTCGCGAGGGCGCGGGGGTCAAGACCGAAGATTTCCACGGTGGCAAGATCACCACATTGAGTCCGCCCGAGGAGGCCGAGGACGGACCTGAGCATATCTACGTCGGCGAAAAAGGCTCGAAGTTCTTCGTCAGCCTCAGCCGGAAATTCCTCGAGCAGACCATCGCCAGGCTCTCGGAAGAGAATCCGGAGGACTCCCTTCTCAACAATCCCGCCTACAAGGAAACCCAGGCCCGCCTCGGCAAGGGAAACCACGTTAACTTCTTCATGAACATGAAGCCTGTTCTCAAGGCCGTCAACGGCGCCATGGAGGGCAATCCCTTTGTCTTCCTCTGGCAGACCATCGAAGATGTGTTCTTCGGAAAAAGCCTCAACAACTTCGGTTTTGGATTCGCCCTGGAAGAAGATGGGCTCCGTGGCAGGACCTTTGTCCACAACGATGGAGCCTCTGACGGCCTGCTCAGCTGGCTCAAGAGCGAACCCTTCGCCGCCGCGCCGCCTTCCATCGTCCCGGGAGACACGGGAACCTACAGCGTCTCGGGCCTCAACGCCAAGGCCATCACCAAGTCCGTAAACAAGCTGCTCAACCTCGCCCAGTCCTTCATGGCCCTCCAAGGACAGGAGGCCAACATAAAAGAGATGTTCCTGGAAACGATGGGCTTCAAGATCTCGGACCTGCTCGGCAGCATTGGAAACCGTGTCCACACCTTCGGCTCGGGCAGGGCCGCCGGAATCGAAAACCCCCTCGGCGACTCTACGGTCGTTCTAGAGCTCTCCAATGACGCTCCCTGGAAGAAGCTCGTCGATAAGGCCATCGAGTTGACCGGCGGAGCTCTCGAGCCCCAGAAGTACATGGGCCGCGACGTCTTCATCATGGGCGACGGATTCTCCGGCCCCGCGCCGGGCGTCTGCATCACCGACAAGATGGTCATCTTCAGCACCGAGGGCGAAAACGTCCAGAAGGTGATCCGCAGGATCGGCAAGGATGCTCCCGGGCTGGCCGCGAACGAAGAGTTCAAGAAGACTCTTGGCACGCTTCCCGCCCAGGTCACCGGCATTACCTACCAGAGCTCCTCGGTAGCCTCCGGTTACATGGAGATGATCGAGCAGGCTCTGCAGTTCTCGCCCGCCGGTGAAGCTGTTCCGCCCGAGGCCATGAGGGTCCTCGGAGCGCTGCTGAACCTCATGGGGGCCTCCTCCAGCTATACGACCTGGACGGAAAAGGGACTGTATGCTGAAAGCGTGACCCGCTTCAAAAAGTAGGTAGCGAGTACCATCGGCCGACCTGGTGCGTATAATCAGCCGACATGAATGCTGAAGAAATACAACCAGGTCGGGGCCTCGTGGCCGCCCCCCAGGCGGAGGCGGCCTACGAGGGCGCTCGTGTCCTCACCGCCGGGGGCAACGCGGCCGACGCGCTGGTCGCCGCGGCGTTTGTCCAGGGTGTGGTGGACCCTCACCGCTGCGGAATCGGCGGCTTCGGCTGCGCCACCCTCTTTTTTCACGAGGCCGCGGGGGGGCCAGGCCGCTCCCTCTGCGTCGACTTCCATGGACGGGCGGGAAGCCTGGCAAGGCCGGATGTGTGGGCCGATCTCTTCGAGGGCGAGACGCCGGATGGATTCGGCTACCTGGTAAAAAACAAGGTCAACGACGTCGGCTACCAGGCGATCACCGTTCCCGGGATGGTCGCGGGTGTGGCCGAGATCCATTCCCGCTTCGGCAGGATGCCCTGGGGAGAGCTCATCGAGCGAGCCATCCCCTACGCCGAGAATGGATTCCGGGTCACGCCGGAGCTGGCGAATTTCTGGATCCGGCCCGGCCTCCACGGCAGGGTCTCCACCCGCGACCGGCTGGGTCATACCGAGGCGGGCAGGGAGATCTGTTTCAAGGAAGACGGAGAGGGCTACCAGGCCGGCGAGGTCTTTCGCCAGCCCAGGCTCGCGGAAACCTACAGGCGGCTGGCGAATGAAGGCCCGGAGAGCTACTACCGCGGCGCGCTGGCCCGGGAGATCGCGGAAGACTGGCAGGCCAACGGCGCGCTGGTAACCCTCGATGATCTGCAGAGCTACGCGCCGACGATTCGCGAGCCCCTCAGCGGAAGCTTCCGCGGCTACGAGGTCCTCTCCACCCCGCTTCCGGGAGGCGGAGTGGCCCTCCTGCAGACCCTGGCGCTCATGGAGCGCCGGCTCGCCGGCTCCGTGCCCCTGCACAACAGCCCGGCCTATATCGAAGACTACGCGGACATTCTCAAGAGGGTGTGGAGCGATCGCCTGGCGAACCAGGGCGATACCTCCTTCGGCACACCGACGGATGAGACCTTCCTCACGAAGGAATACCTCGATACCCTGGCCGAAAGGGAATCTCCCCAGGGCGGAGCGGACTGTCCGGACACCACGCAATTGACCATCGTCGATCACGATGGTAACTCCATCTCCTTCTCGCACTCCCTGGGCTACAACTCCGGGGTCTTCTCTCCGGGGCTGGGAATCCTGTTCAACAATTGCATGAGCGCCTTCGATCCCCGCCCCGGCAACGCGAACTCCATCGCTGCGGGAAAAGCCAGGAGCACGGCGGTGGCCGAGACCATCGTCCTGGAGGAAGGCAAGCCGAAGCTCGTCCTCGGCTCCCCCGGAGCGGCCCGCATCACCGCGGGCATCTCACAGGTGATCCTCAACGTCACCGTCTTTGGAATGAACGTGGCGGAGGCCGTGGTTCATCCGCGCTTCGACGCCTATTCCGACAATACCCTGCTGCTGGAATCGAGGTTCCCGGCGAAGGTCGTGGCGGCCCTGGCCGGGGGCGGCTGGGAAATCATCCACAGCCCCAATCCCTTCGGTGTCGTCGGGCGGGTCTACGCCGCCGAGATCTCTTCCCGGGATCCGCTGGAGGTCATCGCCGGCGTCGACCCGGGAGCCTCCGGCGCCGCCTACCGGGAAGTCCCGGAAGAGTAGATGGGCGCGGCGCGGCGTACCCCAGCAGCTCCCAGGGATATCGCCATCGTGGGAGCCGGCCCCATCGGGCTCGAGGCGGCCCTCTACGCCGCAGCCCTCGGCCACCGGCCGATGGTCTACGAACGCCTGGAGGCCGGCGCCAATATCAGGCGTTGGGGTTTCCTCGAGCTCTTCTCCCCCTGGGCGCTCAATACCTCCCCGCTAGGGCTTGCCGCCCTGGAGGAGCAGGGCCTGGAGACTCCGCCGGGAGATGCCTGCCCGGGAGGTGAAGAATACTGCGACCGCTACCTGGGACCGGTGGCCGCATCGCTGGGTGACAGGATCAGGACCGGCCGCGAGGTCCTCGCCATATCAAGAGCCGGCCTGCTCAAGACCGAGGAGATCGGCAGCCCCCAGCGGGCCAACCGACGCTTCCAGCTGCTGGTTGCGGACCGGGGAGGGAAAATGAAAACCACGCAGAGCGATGTGGTGATCGATGCTTCCGGGGTATACCGAAACCATGGAAACCTGGGAGATGGCGGCATTCCGGCACCGGGCGAGGAAGCTCTCCGTGAAAAAATCACCTACCACATCCCTGACCTTCTCGGCGCCGACAGGCCCCTCTACGAGGGGCGAACCACCCTCCTGGTGGGCGCCGGCTATTCCGCCGCCACTGTGCTCGAATCCTTTACGAAACTCATGGAGACAGAGCCGCGAACGCGCCTGATCTGGGCGCGGCGGGACAGCCGTCTGGAACCCATCGAGCTTTATGAGAACGACCCCCTGCCCCAGAGAGACCGGCTGGCGAAGGCGGCCAACAGGTTCGCCTGCGACGCGCCGGAGGGTTGCGAGGCGCTCAGCGGCTTCGTCACCTCGAGCCTGGAGATGGTGGATGAGCGCGTGGCGGTCCGGCTCACCGGCGCCTCGCGAACAAGGACGGTAGAGGTTGACCGGATCATCTCGATGACAGGCTACCGCCCGGACACGGGCTTCCACCGCGAGCTGCAGGTGCACCTCTGCTACGCGACCGAGGGACCGATGAAGCTCGCCGCCGCCCTGCTCGGCGGCGGCTCCGGAGGCGACTGCCTCGAGCGCGCAGAGCTCGCCGGCGACACCCTGCTGAATCCGGAGCCCGGGTATTATATCGCCGGGCATAAGAGCTACGGCCGGCGAAGCGACTTTCTCCTGCAGACAGGCATCGAGCAAGTGCGTGACATTTTCAGGCTCATCGAGGCGGACGAGAACCTCGATCTTTACGAGGAAACCGAATCGCCATGAGCGGACACGACAGAGAAATCCGGGAGTTGCCTCCCTCGCAGGAACTCGAGAGCCTCGATGAGTTGTGGTTCCAGGTCGGCGGAACACTCTGCAACCTCTCCTGCAACCACTGCTTCATCAGCTGCCATCCGGGCAACGACACCTTCGGTTTCCTCGGCATCGAAACCGTGAGGAAATACCTGCGTGAGTCAGAGAAGCTGGGAGTACGGGAGTACTACTTCACCGGAGGAGAGCCCTTCCTCAACCGTGACATGCTGCGAATCCTCGAGGAGACCCTCGCCATCGGCCCGGCGACGGTGCTGACCAACGGCACGGTGTTCACCCCCTCCTCCATCAAGACGCTGCGGGAGATCTCACAGAACTCCCCCTACAGCCTCGAGCTGCGCGTCAGCATCGACGGCTACAATCCGCAGACCAACGACCCGATCAGGGGGGAGGGAACCTTCGAGCAGGCCATGGCGGGAGTGCGAATGCTCGTGGAGGCCGGCTTCCTGCCGATCATCACCATCGCCCAGACCTGGCCCCAGCAGGAAGGCCCGGCGGTCTTCGAATCCTTCGTGGCGACCCTGAAAGAGGCTGGGTATTCGAGGCCGCGAATCAAGATCCTGCCGACTCTCCACCTCGGGATGGAGGCCGAGCGTACCAGGCCTTACTCCCGGTCCGAGAGAATCAGCACGGGGATGATGGAAAATTACGATAGCAGCCAGCTGCTCTGCAGCCGGGGAAGAACGGTAACCGACCGCGGCGTCGCCGTCTGCCCGCTCCTCATCGAGGCTCCCGAGGCCCACCTCGGCCACAGCCTGGCCGAGGCGGCGGTCCCCTTCCGCCTGGCCCATGGGGCCTGCCATACCTGCTATGTGCACGGGGCGATCTGCTCGAATATCGGCGGCTGGGGGGTGGATTGAATGCCCAACCCAACCGAAAGAGCGGCCCTCTTCGGAGGCATCTACTCCAACCACCTGGCTCTCACCGCGGCGCTGGCCGGCATCAAGGCCAGAAACATCGACTCGATCTACTGCCTCGGCGACCTCGGCGCCTTCGGTCCCCACCCTGACAGGGTCTATCCCCTGCTCAGAGACAACTCGGTGAAAACCCTGGCCGGAAATTATGACGACTCCCTGGCCCGCGATCTGCCCGACTGCCAATGCGGCTATACCGACCCGCGTGACAACCACTTCGCAAGGCTCAGCTACCAATACACCTATCGCAACACCTCCGAGGAAAACAGGGCCTGGCTGCGTACCCTGCCTGGGGAGATCCGCTTCGAGCTCGACGGCCGCAGGGTGCTGCTCTGCCATGGCTCCCCCCGCCGCCAGAACGAGTTCCTGTGGAACTCAACGACCCCCTCCCACTTCCTCGAGAAACTCTGCGACGATTACGAGGCGGATGTGATCGCCGTCACCCATACCGGCATCAAGTGGGAGCGGGAGCTCCCCTCCGGAAGGCTCTTCGTCAATGTCGGGGTCCTCGGCCGCCCCGAGAACGATGGAACTCGGCAGGTCTGGTACACGGTGCTCACGGCCGGAGAAAACCGCGTCGAGGCGGAGTTCGTATCCGTCCAATACGATGCCGGAACCCTCGCCCGGCAGATGCGCCAGGAGGGCCTGCCCGAGGAGTTCGCGCAGACCATCGAGGATGGCTGGTGGACCACCTGCCTCGAGATCCTTCCCGCCAGAGAACGCCAGGCGGGAAGATACTGAGTCCCGTTTTCGACCTATTCCCCGTAGTCGTCGGCCGTGAAGGAGATGACCACCAGCAGGCTGGAATCCGCCATTTCCGAGACGTTGACGCCGACAAGATCCCATTGGTCAAAGCGGCTGACCAGCTCGTTGAGATCCTTCTTCAGGTTCTCCCTGGTGGAATTGATCGTCTCGATCCTGTGAGCCAGCCGGGGGCGCCTGTACTCGAGATTCTCGAGAATCGAGTTGAGCGCCTGCAGCCGC
>Ga0310345_10003773_pt1 | contig 14185 bp, 6 predicted proteins | sample HC15DNA20500_MG_FD_204667 | JGI IMG/M metagenome (GOLD analysis project Ga0310345, IMG submission 204667) | Marine microbial communities from station ALOHA, North Pacific Subtropical Gyre - HC15-DNA-20-500_MG | ecosystem: Environmental > Aquatic > Marine > Oceanic | place: Pacific Ocean: North... | reverse complement strand
TTCGGGGACGACATCCTCGAAGAGGAGCCCGCGCGGCTCAGTCCCCGCCAGGCTGGCGAGAAGATCGTTTCCTCCCTCCAGGCCCCCCTCGAGTACCTCGTCTACATCTACATCCCGGTAGCTGTTCTCATGCACGACGGGAACATCGTCCTTCCAGGAGATGACATCGACATCTCCATCGGTATCGAAATCGAAGACAACCCATGCATCCGGAGCGTAATCGGCCCCCTCCGAACCCTTCAGGGTCCCCACCTTCCTGAAGGAGAACGGGTTGGCGCTGGTGGTCTGGTTGCGATAGAGGACCAGGCCTCCGGCCGAAGCCTCGCAGACCAGGTCCAGGCGCCCGTCGTTGTCGAGATCCGCGAGCTGCAGCTTCCGGCTCTGCTCGAAGCCCGAGATGGGATTGCGCAAAGGCATGAACTGAAGCTCGAGAAGATTCTCGGGATCATTGAAATCAAATCCACCGGCGGGAAGACCCATGGTGAGCTGGAAGATCGTCAGGTAGCCGGTCGACTGGGGCTCTTCCTCCTCCCCTGGAAGACCGAGATCCCCCAGGTCGCCGAGATCACCTATATCGCCGAGGCCCTCGGGCAGGCCGGACAGCCCTCCTTCATCAAAGCTTCCATCTCCATGAAGGGCGACAAGCTCCGGCAGACCATCGGAGTCGAGATCGGCAAGCTGGAGACGGCCCGGAGAATCGGCGGCCCCCGCCTCGGAAAGTGTCGCGAAATCAAGCCGGGAATCACTGGCGGAGATGGAGCCGGATTCGTCTACCCGGTACTCCTGCAGGCGCAATTCACCCTGGGAGCCCAGGAGCAGGGCTACGATCTGTACCGATCCATTTCCATCCGCATCGACCCCTACCGCGTCCATGAAGGTCCAGCCGGGAGTGACCTCCGCGGTCCCCCTGCGCCCCATGGAGTCATAGAGTGTCGCCAGGGTGGAACTCACCGTGACCAACTCCACCGCGCCTGAAGCCGGCAGGAAATCAGCCGCCAGCACAGCCACGGCGCCATCGGGAGCCAGCGGCTGCAGGGAACTGGCTTCCCAGCCCCCCTGGTTATGGCCGGGCCGGACCTGGAAGGTCACCTGGTACGGAGACAGTCGAGAGTCTGCCGATGCCGCGCTGGTGATGCTGCTGGTGAAGGCCACGCTGACCTCTTCTCCCGGGATAAAGCTGTCCGAGACCCCGAGAACATGAACCACGCTGGTGAGAACATCGTTCTGGTCCAACCTTGAAATACCGCCCGCGTGATTTCCCGACTGGCTGCCCACCACCCTGACCGCGTCACTCTCGCTGCCGGAGCTGATGTTCGCGCTGAGATAGGCCGTCACGGCGGGTCTCAGGCCCGCGGCCCCGGAGGCCTGTACCGGGAGGGTCTCCCTTACGAAGAGCTCTCCCTCGGAGCGGGCCTCTCCGCCTTCGACGGTGAAGCTGAAAACATAGGGACGGGCGAAAGGAACTCCGAGCACCGTGACATCCTCGGACACGGTCACCGTGATGCGCTCGCCGGGCTTGAACTGCTGGCCCGGGCCGAGGAGAAAGACCAGCGTGTTGTCGCCGGCTTCTTCCGTCATCTCAGCCAGGTCCTCGAGATCAGGCAGCTCATCCGGGCTGGTGATTCCCTGCTGGAACTGGGAGATCGTCTGGCCCCCGAAGACATCCTCTTCGTTGGCGGCGACGATCACGCCGCTGTACTCGCCGCTGGTCTGATCCCCGGTTACCTTAATGTTCTCGGGGAGGGTGTTTTCGACATCGGACGGCGACATCGTATTGGTGAGACGAATGGCGATGGCCGGCTGGACACCGACCTCGCTGTCGCCGCTGGCAGGAAACGTCCATTCAACATCCGCCGAGTCGTATTTACAGGCCGGCAGGAACGCCAGGAGCGCGAGCGCCAGGAGGCGCAGCGGACAGATACCGCGTTGACGAATATGGAGGAAAAAATCTCTTGGCATGATCACTTCTCTGGGTAGGAAACAATTGCCGGACACCAGGAAGATCCAGAACGGAGGATCGTATCACAGGTGAAACAGCCGGCATCGTGTCAAAATTTGCAACTTCCCCGCCATCGGATCTCTCCGGTAGCCCATGGGAACTTTCATTGAACTCGGGAAATTCCAGGCCGCCCGGATTCTCCTTCTGGAGCCATCCGCATATGCGACGTTGAAATTCTTCCTCAAAAACTGCCGTAGTATTCAGAACCAAGCGGCCCGCTGGAATCGCGGACAAGGCGTGTTACGGGGATATGGTCAATGTTAAGGCCTGGACAGTGATAATTCAATGTCATGCCCATCCATCAGACATAAACATAGTTTATACAACTGCTTAAAGAATCTCTCTCGCGTATCTCCGAGAACCCCGGCCAGGTAAAAAACTGCGGTTATCGGCAGCAACAGTGGAGATTCTTCGCCTACAACAACCTTATTCGCAGCGGTCCCTCAGGGAGCGGGGAAGCAGACATGCGAACCTTCCGGGCACTCTTCAATGGTGACTTCCTCAACACTGCCGCATTCCGGATACGGGCCTTCAGGGGCCGAATAGAGTGCGAAGTTGGTCGAGCCGGGCTGCAACCTGTAGTTGATGATGTACAGGGCATCTGAAATGGAGAGCACCATATCGTTGTTGGCGTCCGCCGCCGGCCAGCAGGTTGTCATCTCGCCGTTGTAGAACATCATCTGAACGATCCAGATTCCATCGGCTATATCCACCTGGCTGTCGTTGTTGGCGTCTCCACGAATGAAGAGTGGAGTCGCGTCCGGCTCATCCGGCCCCTCTATGGTCACGGTCTTCTCGCCTACGAAATCAGGAACGACCCCTTCGCCGTTGACGACAAACAAGATCTCCATGGGCCTGTCTTCACCAAGCGTGACGTCGACAAACTCCAGACTGGATTCGCGGACCTCCTCTTCACCGAGAACGATGAGCGACCGCAAGATGATGGAATCGAGATGGGTCGTTGAATTCACATCAAGGGAGAGCACCTCGGTGCCCGGGGGGCCCAGCTGGACCACCGCCCCGACACTGATCCCGGTGACTCCGCCGGCGAGATCCTGATCGTTGAGATTGTAGTTCAGGAACTCCGGCCCTTCGCCGCCGTTGAGTGCGGCAACCGAGGGCCCGGGGGCCACCCCCACGCATTCGAGGACCTCATGGTCCAGGCTCACGGAATAAGACCATCCCTGGAGGTCTACCGAGTCCACCTTGCTCATATTGGAAACCAGGATTTCGACATCGGCTGTGGCCTCACCATCGGCCGTCAACAGGCAGGGTCCCTTGGGACCGAAAGAGAGTTCCAACTCCACCTCCTGCACGGGGGGGTCGACCACGCAGTTGATTCCCACAGCGGCGCTGTCGATCTGATCAGGCACTATCGCCTGGCCATCGATGGTCAGGTTGATCTCGACAGGAACCCGGCCGGGCTGCGAGAGGTCGGACACAAAGCGGATCGCGGTGTTCCGCCCTCCCTCGCCATCGTCACAATCGAGCACGGTGTAATCGGCGAAGCAAAAGCTGAAGAAATCGGATACAGGGACCTCGGCGGGCTCGATAAAAGAGAGCACCACGCCCTGGATAATGCCGATCCGTGTCCCATCCTTGGATTCGATGATCTCTGTGAGGGTGAAGCTGGGATTCACGAGGGCAGCCTCAGCATCGGACCCCTTCATGGTGACGGTGTCAGCCCGCAGGACGGCGGGATCATGACGGACACCAAAAGACCAGCCCTGGGTCCCTCCCGCCCGCGCCACCATTCCCGGTGTGGCCGTTACCCTGCTGCCCGGACGGTAATCGCCCTCTTGATCGAGCCGGATTTCGAGGTCAAAATCCCCGGCCTGCCCGAAAAGAAGTGGAGACAGGACCATGGCGGCCAGAACGACCCAGGACCGCCATAATGTATTCAAGACCTGCATTTCTCTCTCCTTGCGCATTGAAAATGCGACAAAAAATACAATGCGATAAGAGCCGCCCCTGCGGGGAGCTTTAGCGCCGGATAACTGTTTTATCATTTAAAGGCGCCGAAGCATGCGACCACCCGCCAATCCCTACCAGGCGGCGGTGGCCGCGCCTGAAAACAGGCGCCCTTCTCTTCAACTATTCAACTATTCAACCAGTTGCCGGTAATCCGGGCTGGTTTTCCTTCGCTCTGAGCCTCTTTTCCGCCGGGATTTCGGGCTGATCGCCGTCAAAAATCCGACAGGGAACAGGAGGAAAAACTGACCGAAGGTGGTTCATTTCAGACATAAAAAATGAGACCAGTACCGATTATAGGCCTCGCCCTGTGAACTGTCAACGCAGGTAAATAAAGGAGCCAATCAGACATATAAAAACGAGACTCCAGCGTCTTTTTTCCGCCGAAAAAGACGAAGGTTAGCCTTCTGTTATGGATTCAGCGCCTCAGAGCGGCCAACCCGCCAGCTAACGACGTTTTCCGGGGTATGTGCCCTTGGGGTGGGGATCCCAGCCCGAGGCCCCTGGGAGCCATTAGAAGGCTTCAGAAGGCATGTTCCCTGGTATTCTCGAGACCTTGTCAACGAGCCGATGAAGGGACAAAAAAAAGCCCCACGGCAGGATCTTTCCTGCCGTGGGGCTTCAGTCTCGTATCAGGAGAACCGCTCAGGAACAACCCTGCGTATCGCTGTCACAGCCGAGACCATCATCATCCAGGATCGAATCCCCATCCCTTCCACAGGAGGGGAAGGGAGCTGAAGGCGCCTCACCAGCACGGAACTGGTGGTTGATCATGAGCATGACATCGGTGACGTCGACATTGGAGTCATCGTTCGCATCGGCCGCGTCCTCACAGGAAGGCGCAGGACCGCTGCGAAAGAGATAGTTGACCACGTTGATAGGATCGGCGATGTCCATCTTGCCATCGCTGTTGACATCTCCGCGCAGGAACAAATTCCTGAGGTCTTCGATTTCAGTGAACGAAACACCCAGGGCCTGTTTAGCGCAGAAATCGGCGGAAGCTCCGCCGACGGTGGCAACATTCGCCACCGGCTGACCGGCCCCGATGAGGCCGTCTCCCCAGGAGATGCTGCCCGTGATCGCATCGGAGCCCTGCTCCGATGCGGATTCGATGGAGATGTCCAGGATGGTAGCCGTACCGACAACGTCCAGCGTGATCGGCATGGTGAAGGAGAGGACCACGGCGCTCACAGCGCCCTGCTGCCCATCGTTATTGTCGGGATCGACGACCTCGGTCTTCTCAAAGCCCGTGTTGCGCAGACCGCCCTGGCTGACATCGGCAGCGGCGGTTCCTTCCGTCGTCGCTCCAACGATGTTGATTCCGCCATTGACACTGGCGGAGAGCGACCAGCCCTGCACCCCATCTCCATCAGCGTTGTTGCTGACGATGGCGGCGAAGACGTCAACCGCGCCGGTTTCACCAGTCGGCACCGAGACTGAAAGGGCCGCATCACCATCCACGGACTCCGAAAGCATGCCTGCGTTCAATTCACCGTCCTGGCCAAGACTCTCGGCCTGGAAGATCAGGTTCGGGCTCGCGCCCTCACAGGTGACCACCACGAGGCAGTTGATATCGGCATTGGCAAAGGAAGGATCGACCGTCTGGCCATTCCAGGTAACCGTATTCTCGACCGGCTGTCCGGCGCCCTTGCAACCGCTGGCATAGGACACCGAGCCGCTGCCGTCCTCCTCGGGAATCGTAGCCGAGACCGCCACCTTGGCGATCTCATTGACGGAATCGCCGGGCAGAGTGATGGGCTGTACAAAGGACAGGACCACCGCGCTCACAGCGCCATTGAGCCCCTCGCAGGGAGTCCCCGCGCCGGCCTCGGTGGTAGTTTCACTTTTTTCAAAGCCTGTGTTGCGAAGGCCTCCCTGGGAGACATCAGCCGCGGCCGTTCCGTCGGTCGTAATACCGGTGATCTCGACACAGCCTTCAGCTGCAATACTGATCGACCAGCCCTGGGCTCCGCCATCCGCATCCCCACCCTGGGACATGGTGCAGGTCAACTCGAGGGAGTGAACAGAGTCGGGGGTGCCGCCGACATCTCCGCCTCCAGCGATTGCAAGATCGAAAGTTGGCTGCGCCGAAACGGTACCAACCCCAAGAACAAGTAATCCTGTAAGGATTACGCCACAGAACACCGAACTTCTCATTTTTTCCTCCCGCTACTGAACACGATCCTCTCTCTCTCCGGGACCACACATTGACAACCAGAACATGAGATTTATGGCTGCGGATGCTCAGAGAACCCAAGAGTCGGAGTAAGCCGTCAACTCACGACATGGATCATAATTTCGATTAAACCGGCCGTTCTCCCTGCTGACCCGCAAGAGAACACAATGGCCTGATAACACTATGCAGGGCCAATTCTATCCTCAGATCGCAGCGTGAGAAACTAGCATTTGATAAAAGAAACGAGTTTTAGGAAAAACCTCCACCAGTTCCATTGGGATGCGCTCCAGGAAGGATACTTAACTCTCCACTAACATGAAAAGAGGCGGGCCCGGGAGCTTCTCAGCTCACCAGGTCCGCCTCTTCAGGAGCATTAATTTCCGGGTTTGAAACCTTCCGGAGACTCAAACCCGGAGCAGGATTCACTCACCACAAATCGATGCTTCGCAATCGACATCACCATCCTGGTCGCAGGCAGGATAGGGGGCACCGGGTGCCGGACCTCCTGAGAACCTGTAGGCGATGTTGTAGAGCGCGTCGGAAACGTCATTCAGCCCATCTCCGTTACAGTCGACGCTGGCAAGGCAGGTTGCCGCCGCGGCGCCACGGAAGAGGCTGTTGACGATAAAGATCGCATCCGCGATATCGGACTGGCCATCGTCATTGGGATCACAGCGAAGAAAGGACGGGTATACGACCTTCTCAAAGGTGACCGCGGCAGCCTGGCACGTGCAGAAATCGGCCGTGGCGCCGCTGACGGTGGCGACATTCGCTACAGGCTGGCCGGCACCGACCATGCCGTCCCGCCACCCGACGTTCACCGTCTGGGGATCGTCACCCTGAGGTTCCGACGTAGCGATATCGATATTCAGAACACCCGCGGTTCCGTCACCGGAAAGAGTGACCGGCATGGTGAAGGAGAGGACCACTGCGCTCACCGCGCCGGTCGCTCCCTCGTTGCGAGCAGGATCCACGACCTCGGTCTTTTCAAAGCCGACGCTGCGAAGTCCACCCGCGCTGACGTCAGCGCCAGACGTACCATCCAGATTCGCCCCGGTGATGGCTCCACCGGTGACTAAGGCGGACAGGGACCAACCCTGGACACCGCCGACGATACCGTTGGAGACAATCGCCGCGTGAACGGTGGCTTCGCCTGTGTCGCCTTCAGCGACATAGACCGTCGTTGCCCTGGGGGCATCGATGCCATCGAGCGCGCTGAGATCAGCGGACTCGACAATAGCCTCATCGACAATCGCGATGCTCAGCGAAGCATCCGCACAATCCCCGGCATTGACCACACCTGCCAAGCAGAATGCCGTCAAAAAACCGAGACAGATTCCGAGAAGATATTTCATATCATTCTCCTCCATGTTGTCAGTAATCAAAATCCTTTGCGGCAGCTGCAGATCTCCGCTCAAAACGGCTGGATCCCCCCCCCTTCCCAGAGCCGCAAGGGCCTTTCGTTATTGGTATATAACCACCTGGCTAGGCCCATGCAGGCCCTCGACAGGCAACTCTTGTATAACAGTCATATCTTGGCAATAGGACACCAGGACTTCCCGGGGACTAAAGCCATCTTGAGAACCTCCGCCTGCACGCGGAGACCATCACCCTACCCTTGCGAGTAGAGGATCTATGAAACAGACCGGCCCACTCTTCAGGCCACGGAACTCCAAACAGCTCCGCAACGCGACTGAACGAACCGAACGCGACCCTTCGGCCTCGAGGTCCAAACACTCCCGAAACCAAAAGGCTCAGATCAGAAGAAACACCATGGGCAAACCGGCCCATCCCTTCAAAACCTGAGTCATCGAGTGTACCCCTCACATGACCCGATGGAAGTAATAATATTATGATCCTGCAAACTCTTCCAAATCCCCGCCCCAGGGGGAAAAAAAATGGGCGGCATCCGGAAGATGCCGCCCAAGCAACCCTAACTTAACCCGATTTTATGGACAGGAGGAGTTATCGCAAGCCAAACCGTCCGGCGTAGAATCCTCCCCACAGGAGGGGAAAGGAGCCGCGGGCACGGGGCCGGCCATGAAACGGTAGGCTATTGTATACAGGGGATCCGATATGTCGGTTTTGCCGTCGTCGTTGGAATCGGCGGAGGCGACACATGCCGGAGCCGGTCCATTGCGAATCAACCAGTTGATCGTGAAGATTGGATCGGCAATGTCGACCTTGGTGTCATTGTTCGCATCGGCGCGCAGGAACACCGCGCTGGGCGGCGCGCAGGCGTCTTCAGAGTGCACGACCGTGATACCGCTTATCTCGCGAGGCATCAGGGTCTGCCCCTGGACCGTCAGGACAGTATCGACCGGCTGGCCGGCGCCAATCAGTCCATTGGAGAAGTTGATCTCGGACGAGAAACCTTCCCCTCCGGCTCCATCGGCAACGACGTAGCGCGCCCTCAGGATCGACTGGTCCATGGCGGGATCGAGAGTGATCGGCATGGTGAAAGAAAGCACCACGGCCGAGACGAGACCCGCGCGGCCATCATTCCTGCCGGGATCGATGATCTCGGTTTTTTCAAAACCGGTGTTACGGATCCCACCATCGTTGACATCGCCGGCAACCGTTCCCGAGGTCGTCGGATAGGTATCGTTGGTGATCGTCAACTCGGCCGGATTGTGCTCGATACCGAGGGACCAGCCCTGGGCGCCGTTCGCCGGGGGATCGGCGGGATCATTGGGCCCGACATAGGCGGTCACCAGCGCTTCCCCACCGCCATCTGAGCTGCAGAGCACGATCTGGGAGGCGTCAGGATCATCCGGAGTGCCTATCTTGAGATCGATGCCACCGGCGCAGTTGGCCGCATCGGCGCAATCGGAATCTTCACAATCGGCGGCCCCATCTCCATCGTTGTCCTCACCATCATCGCAGGCGGTCTCCGGCGGCGGAGGCGGCTCGATGTTGATGTTGGCCGAGGCCAGGGTCGGCGTCGCGGTCTGACCTTCGAAGGTAACATCGTTGTTCACCGGCTGCCCGGAGCCTACCAGGCCATTCTGATACTGGATCGTGGCCGAGGAAGCCTCCGCGCCTACCGTCGCCTCGTAATCGACGAAACCGACAATCTGGTCGGTATTCGGAGGCAGGGTGATCGGCATGACGAAGGAGAGCACCAGGGCCTGGACGAGACCCTGTTGACCATCATTGCGGCCAGGATCGACAATCTCAAAGACCTCAAAACCCGTATTGCGAAGGCCGCCATCGGCGGCGTCCGCGGCGGCGCTTCCGGCCGTGGTCAGCGCGGTAATATTGACACCGTTATTGGCTACGCCAAGAGACCAGCCCTGGGGACCGGTGGCGCCATCAAGTCCGCTGGAACCGAGAACCAACTTCACCTGGAAAGGTACGGTCGTTCCCGTCTCCGCCTGAATGTTCTCAGGAACATCCTCAAACCCGTAGCTGAATTCTCCCTGGGCCTCGAGCGTCGCTGTCAGGCAGAGACAGAGGAAGCCAGCAACAAGGGTGGTTGAGATCCTACCCATCATGTTCTCCTATTCACTTTCAGTTGTACTCGAGCCAAACGGGCCCGGCGATTGAGTGTTGATACAAAAGTTCGGTTTCCGCATTGGCCGTATTCCGGGCCCTCAGTCTCGAGCGGAAACTCGTTTATTCGGTCCGGGGAAGTCTGTGTTTTGTATTCTTCGTTTCTTCTTTTCCCGCTAACCCTTTCCCATCCAGGGAAAAACCAGCTCAGTCCCCACAATTCAAGAATCGTTCTTCCAGGATTCTGACAGCCGCTCCTCTCCGTGAAGAAAGCCGGGAGCCGGCTTTACCCGCCGGCGTATCAGCCGGCGGGTGAAGCCTTCCCGAACTCAGATTACTGCCAGTCGACGAGGTCACAGCTCGCGCCGAGGACGCAGTCGAGCTGGTCGTCGGTCGGATCTCTACCGGCAGGCGTGCCAGTCTGCGTATCCTTATCCCAGCCGGGACCAGGGGCAGGCGGCTGCATGCCATCCTGGAAGAGATACTGCAGGATAGTGACCGAGTCGGCCAGGTCCACACGACCGTCATCGTTCGCATCACAGGCGTCGAGACAGCCGGGCTGGAACTGCCAGGCACCGGGCAGGAAGAGATAAGCAATCACAGAGGCGGCATCCGCGATATCGACGGCCATCGTCCCCATGAGGGAGAAGTTGCAGTCGCCGCGGAAGAAGAACTCGTCTCCAAAGATACTGATGCTGCAGGACCGTAACGAGGGACTGCGCGACTGGTTCTCTGCCGAGACAAGGTTCTTGATCGGCACTCGGCCGACACCATTGATACCATCGGTAAAGTTGATATCGACGGTGGTTCCACAGAGGGCCGAGTCATCCACGATGTCGAAGGTGACATAGCCCATGGCCTGCGGAGTCGACAGGGGTGGAATCGCGTTCCCGTCAAAGGGAGGCAGGGCGTCGATCAGAACACCGATGATCAGCTCGCGGCCGTCACCGTCGTCGTCGTCATTGTCGACCTGCATATTGACGAACTCAGCGCCAAGAGCCTCGAGGATCGTACCGCTGGTATCGAGGTTCTCCTGGGCGGTCAGAACCGAATCGAAGGTGACCGCCATCGAGAAACCTTGAAGGTGGTCAGGCTGACCATGACCGACGGCATTGTCCTCAGGGTTGAAGATGGCGAAGCAGATCTCGATCGAGGCGCCATAGCCGCCAACGATCTCGCCGCCGCCACGCGCCTGGCAGAGGAAGGTGGTCGCGCAATTGGGATCATCGGCATCCACAAGACCATCCTCGTCGTCGTCAATACCGTTGTTACAGTTCTCCGGCGGAATGACGATAACGACAGGACTGCAGGTGAAGGTGCCATCCTCGAGGATGAGACCATCAGCGGCGCCGATGGAGAGACCACCCTGCACAATCAGGTTGTCCTTTGCGGGATCGCCAAGAACACCGTCACAAAGAGTCAGCGGAACAACGACGGTGTCGTCGCTATTGTCACAGGTGTAGTTGTAAGAGGCGATGTGCAAACCATCTCCAGGCCCAATCACGGGTGGATTGGCGACGGGATCCTCGAGATCCATAACCACGCCCAGGGCGCCACCGGCCTCGCTGATCTCTTCAGTCGAGAAATCAGCGGCGGCGGCGTCAGCGCCAACCGAGATCGAGTCGAGGGTGATACCAGCGCCGTGACATACGGCAGTGACAAAACCTTCAACCGCGCTATGCGCGCTGAGAAGAACGCGAGCTGAACCTTCAACGCTGTCTCCCACATTCCCGCCATTCTGAATACTCATTCTCTGGGGGGGAGGGGTACAGCTGAACGAACCGGAGTTGAGGCCGAGACCATCGTCAGCTCCCACGGACTGGCCATCGACAACGATAATGTTGTCCAGGGCCGGGCCACCATCGACGGTGGCATAGGAGCCATCCTGGAAATTGACGGCCGTGGTCGAAGCATCCGGACCATCGCCGCACTGTATCTTCAGGGTGGCGACGACAGTATCACCAGCGGGAATCGCGACGGGACCGGCGCCATCGGTATCAACGACGACACCAATCACACCATAGCCGGACTCGATTCGAGTCTGGACGACGTCCGCATCAGCCAGGGCGGCTGAAGGTACCAGGTCCACACCTGATCCGTTGGCATCATCCCAATCAAAAGCGGAGACAAGTCCCTGGACATCACTGTCAGAGCCGAGGCTCAGAGACACGTCAACTACAGTTCCAAACTCACCGGTCGCATCGCCGAGTGACAACGACTGACCGTGCGCCCCACTCGCGCAGGCCAGAACGCAAAGCACTGGCAAGAAACCCAATAACTTACGTTTCATTTTTCCTCCTCGAGGCATTTCAGATCATTACCTACTAATTAACCCGTAAATCTCCACATTGTCATGAGCCGGGAAAACAATCAGGACACGACAAAAATGGAGTTCTAAGACAACTAAAAGACACCTCCCTTTCGGGAGTAACAAAGGCGGTTTGAATTAGGTGAGTGATTTCAGACTCCGCGCTGAGTGAGTGCCAATGTGAAACCGATTCAAGTTGCTGGTTTGGATTGTTGTCAAGACCCGGTTCATTTCCAGGCAACTCAACAATAGGCTTTCAAATTCATGCAAGCCTAAGGCAGCAACCGATCTTCACTCTGGCAAGACCAGCACGAGCTTTTCCGGCGTGTATCCTCTTTACGTAGATTGCTCGGAAAAAGCGTTCAGATCCTATTTCCCAAACTAATGGGACCGATGATACTTCCACACTGGGGGGTAGTCAATCTCGGTTTAATAAAGAAATCATTACCCGAACCTATACACCGAATCAGATCGAGCCGGAGCAGGCCGGACAAAATTATCGAGCTTGCGGAAGAGATGCACCCTGGTCGGGTCGACTCTCCATGGAGCCATCAGGCCCCCGACAATGCCGAACGCCCAGGCACCGATTTCATTCGATTAAGACCATTTCGAAACCGAAGAATCAATTCTACCGCCCAGCAAAAGAAGACCTAAACCAATTCGCTGGAAATGTCATATCTTGTTTTTTTAAGCCGGCTTAGAGGAACCTACCTGGGCTCGGACAGCTGCTTGCCCGCAAAACGGCCAGAAACCCACCCAAGTGCCTTGTAAGTGATCCAGGGTGCCCCAAGAAGGGCAGTGTAATGCCCCAGGGGCATGAGATAGGCTTCCGGAGCACCTAACATCTGGCGAAGAGCGAGTCCCTCGTTGTAGGGAACCACCTCATCGTAGACTGAAAGGAACATCAAAACTTCCCCAGGCGAGATACCGCCAGCAAGATTCGCCGGGTTCGAAGCGAAATACCTCCTGAACTCCAGCTCAACCTCTCGGCTGGACAAGCCCTCCCGTTCCATTCGACTCGAAAGATACCTCAAGACCATTGTCTCCCGAGAGGTCCGCAGGATCGTGGCCAGGTCCAGCCCACCAAGGCAGAGCACGTTCGCCTTCAGACGGGGTTCAGCCGCGATGAGAACGACATTCCTGATCGCCCCGAGACTGACCCCGAAAGAGCCCAGGCGACCTGCATCAACCTCATCAAGAGCGGAAAACGCGGCGAGGGCGCTGATGTTGTCCCTCACCTCACGCCGCATCCGGCTCTCGAGCCCGAGAGCGTCCCTTTGGCCGGAAAGTATAGTTCGCTCCTGGTAGAGGAAGAACGCTGAGAATCCCGATCTGCAACACTCCCTGGCAACAAAACGGGAGGCCAGGTAGCCTTCTCCCTCTCCCCCAAGGATTGGCGCGATGGAGATCAGGGGAAAGCCGGCCTCCCCCTCGCCCCGCAGGGTCCTGTAGTACTCCCCCCGAACGACCCTGTAGTCACCGTCGAGGTCACAATAGACCTGGAAGTTGAACCGGTTTCTTTCCCAGGAGGAAGCGCTGTCCAACGCCTTCAGCGCCAGCGGGCCGGACGGGGAAATCGGCCGAAGCACCCTCACCTGTTCCTGCGTCGGCGCAGCCGGACGAACCAGCCCGGGCTCCACCCGATGACCGCCGGGGATGTGTCGGCAGCCTGAAAAAACAGCCAGGAATGCGACCAGGGCATAGCGACGGTTCAAGTAGGTCTCCTCTCTTTCTGCAGTCCCGGACCTTCGCTCCTTTTTCCACAGGTGGAGCACCGGGGAGAACTCTTGACCTTATTCTCGGGTCCCAGGCCTCCTGTGTCCATACTCACCGAGGGGATGCCAGGGCGGAGCGGAGCCCGCCCTCAAGGGGAAGCAGGTCTTTCGGCAGGGAAGGCCTACTCGGAGGATTCTTCCGCGGACGCATCAGCGACAGCTACCGCCTCAGCCGGCCTGTCGAGGACGAATCCGAACAGGGCAATGGTGGCTTTGTCACCCAGGCGCTTTTTGGCTGTGCGTACGATCCTGGTATAACCCCCGGGACGCTCTCTGTAGGCCGGACCGATGTCATCGAAGAGGGTCTTGACCGCATCTTCATCACCGAGGAGCTTCAATCCCCGGCGATAATTGTGAAGCGTATTGTTCTTGGCGAGGGTGATCAGCTTCTCGGCGAACGGCTTCACGAACTTGGCCTTCTCAACCGTGGTCAGGATGTACTTGTTCTCATTGTAGGAGAG
>Ga0310345_10003772_pt1 | contig 14185 bp, 20 predicted proteins | sample HC15DNA20500_MG_FD_204667 | JGI IMG/M metagenome (GOLD analysis project Ga0310345, IMG submission 204667) | Marine microbial communities from station ALOHA, North Pacific Subtropical Gyre - HC15-DNA-20-500_MG | ecosystem: Environmental > Aquatic > Marine > Oceanic | place: Pacific Ocean: North... | reverse complement strand
TTTGTAATTGATCTGAATGCTTTTGACTATCTGCCTGTATTCTCGCAGTCTCCGTCTGTAGTTCAGTCGTATATTTTGAAACACTCCCTTCAAATTGCTGAGTCTCTTTACTCACGCTAGCTTGAAATCTTTGCAACCAAGCAGAAGCTCTCTGTAGTTCCTGTGTAGCGACTTGTATCGTAGCCTGAGTCATTTCCTCATCCTCATCGGCTAACCAATATCCAGCACTTTGAGCAGTCGCATCATCTCCACTACCACTTGCTTCATCGGTAGCTAGGCCAACATTTATAAGAGCCTTTACTTTTCCTAATGCGTCATTATATTCACTGTCAATACTAGTTGATATAGAAAGACTTGGAAGAGTAGTACTCACACTAATTGTACTAGGGGGGCCTATTGAATTCATATTAATAGCTGATGGTAAAGGTTTTGTTAGCGTAAAATCGCTAGGTAAACTTTTTGATACATTTATAACTCCCGGCAAAGACTTCCCAACACTTATTGCGGATGGCAAACTAGCAGATACTGAAATAGCAGATGGTAATGCAGTTGATCCCATGTTGATTGCCGAAGGTAAGCTACTAGAAACACTTAGCGTACTCGAATAATCAGCTATAGCATCAAATACTGTAGTATCCGCATCTAGATCAGTAGGTAACAATGCCCCCATTGAGGCCATTTTATTATGTAAAAGTTGAACTGCTGCAAATAATACCACTGCATGATATAACTCACTAGGGAAATTGGCTATAGCAGTCCCATTATAAGCAACTGAAGTATCTGGTAATACTATACTTACTATTGCTGTTTGCGTTGCCGTGGGGGTTGGCTTAACGGTAAGTACAGCATTATCAATATAATAAACAGGAGAATCTTTTCCTGCATAATAAATACTATCAGTATTGACAACATTACTCCGATAAGCAGCGTTCACTGGGCTACATTTTAAAGCCTCGGTAGTTCCGTCGTCAGCATTGTTTCTGACCACATCTATTATTTTGCTATTAGTATTAAGTGCAAGAGTAGTAGAAGAATTATTTAAAGTACTCACCTGTGCAAATAATGGTAATAAATCTGGATTAGTTTTCTCAATCTGATTAATAACCCACTTTACTCCAGCCTTTAAAAATGAAGTAATAGCTGCATCTTTACCAGAAACACTACCTGCGTAATAACTTATATCTGTATTAAAAGCCATTAGCTTTGACCTGCCCTAGCTCTAGCTACACGTTCTCTTTTTAGAGTCTGTTTACTTTTACGCTTAGCTTTCTTTGCTTGAGACAATAACCTACCCGGAGACATTCTTTGTCGTTGAGCAAGTGCTTTTATCCTAGCTATATTATTAGATTTGATAGCTTTCATTACTGCCTTTACTAATGCTGGGCTCATTTATTTCTCTTCTTGGTAATCTTTATTTTACCACGATTTTTTATATTCTGCTGTCTGCGGCTATTATCATTGACTTCTTCTTTACCAGACTGCCAACGACCGCCTACATCGTTACTAGTTACTATTTTCATATTTCTCCTTTAGTCGAGGGGGGCAAAAAAGCCCCCCTAAACTTAGACATTTATGCCCATTTTAACAAGGTATGAGTTTCAGGTAAAGAAATTTCAAGACCTGCTTCGGTCAATACTTGATCTTTCCGTCCGTCAACGTTGTTATTTTGTACATTGGTAATAATGTGCGTATCACGAGATACACCATTTGCAGCCAATGGGCGGTAAGCGACATTCTTAAGGTCTACCATAATAGCATAGTCTTCCCACATACCTCTAAATAGAGGCTGTTCGACTAGATGCAGATCACCATATAGAGTATTAACTCTAGTTACATGATGACCAAAAGCACCTTTAACGCCTTGGATATCTAAGCCATAACCATTTGATCCACCACTAGTTGTAGCGGTATGACCAAGTGCCATAGTGTTACCTAAGAAAGAACTACTGCCGAGTTTGTTAAAGTAAGACAATATCTTGCGTGAAGCAAGAACGAGTTTATTACCGCTGTTGCCTGACTCTGGTGAAAAGACGTCTTCCATTGCATCAATTATGTCGTCGTAAGTCGAAGAAGCATAAGTAAAAGTTTTGATTTTACCATAAGCTTCTGTATAGGGTACAATACCCCATGACCGTCTTACTGGGCCAGTTGATGTGGAATCGTCAGAACCAATGCCAAACATCATTGCATGTTCTAAATCCATCTTGTGTTCCATTAACTTCTCTTGCCATACTCGCTTGTATTCATTAGACACACCACGATACCGGGTTGCTAATGTAGTTCCACTAAACAAAGAGATTGCAGTTTTAAAAATCTGACAATACCCTTCCCTATCGTAGAACTCGTCTTTCCATCCTTCTGGATCGGTTGATCCTTCAGCAAAAGCTGAACCAGTTACCTGACCCTTGCCATCGGCACGGAAGATCAATTTAGAAGCAGAAGCTTCTGTGATCTCACCGTTGACTGAAGCTGTAGGCTTATAAACAACTTTTATAAAAGTACCATCAATTTCAGCGTAAGCAGCGTTGCTTACATCTGGAGTTGCGTTAATTTTATAATATGCTTTAGCTGCAGTTTCAGAACCGACACCTGCGTCAGAACCGTTTGCATCGTATTCACATTCAATTACAACAATCTGCCCTTCAAGAATGAAGTTCGGAAGTGTTGCTGTGGTTACGACTCTACCATATTTATCATATAGACAATCAACCTGCAAATTAGTAAGGTTGAAGTTAGCATCGGTACCACTGTGAGCAGAGGTAGTCATTGCAGTTTTTACTTCAAAATTACGACGTTGCCATTGATGACGCTGTTCTAAGAATTTAAAAACAGGATCATCTGTAGGTTTCTTCGCTACTTTAGATAAATAAGTGAAGAATGGAGACTGTTTCGGAGCGAGTTCAGCAACTTTTTCGCCAAAATTGTACATTCGTCTTGAATGATCAATCGAGCTTGACTGCATACCAGCACCTGAAGTGGTGCTATATATATTTGCCATAGTTAACTCCTATTAGTTTTTAACTCCAAGGGTTCTGTTTATCATAGTCAGCAATCATACTGTCTATAATCTTATCTTCCATAGAACCCTCATTCTGTCTACTTTGAGAAGGCATAACCCCCATTGATGCAGGTACTTGCTGTGCCCTCTTCACTTGCTGAAAGTCTCCCGAAGGAGTTGCTTGTGATTGAGGGGAACTATAACCCTTATCAGTGGCATATAATTTCCAAAGATTTTCAATGCTGATAGAAGACGGATCAGACATAACTCTAATAAAGTCATCTGCAGTATTCTGATCAACTTTATAGTTGCTCATTACCTGCTGTCTGACTCCATCAATTTGTTGCATCTGCGTCTGCTCAGCTTCACGACGTTGAATATCATCTGTGCGTTCTTTCCTCAGTTTATCACGCTCATCTTGCATCATAGCCATTTGGTACTCGAACTGTAAGTTCTTATACTCATCCATGCCATCACGCCATGATTGTTCTTCCTGAACATATCTCGCACTTTCTGAAGATGTATCAGACATCGCTTCATCCATTGAAAAATTATAAGGTTTCTGCGGTTTCTCGGGTGGAGCTGGAAATTCTGGTTCAGGTTCAACTTCAGGTTCTTGTTGCGGCTGTTGAGGTGTCTGCTGAGTAGCAATTGTATTAAATTGCTGCTGCAACTGATCACGCTCGTTACGCATCTTATCAGCCTGAGATTGCCAATACTGATACCGAACTTCATCATTGCCCACTTCTGGTGGGCTTGAAGGTTCTTCTTGGGGCTGAGCAACTTCATCACTTGGAATCTGTGCACCAACATCCTCAAAGGCTTCCGAGACACTACCTTGTTCTCCACCAAATATGACATCATCGACTAAAGAGCCCTCCTCCTGAACATCCACACTGTGAACTTCAGGTACGGGGGTAGTCTGTTCTTCTATAGTTGCCATAGTATTCTCCTATTTTTTAGACTGCTTCTTCTTAGGGCCTGAAGAAGGTGAGCCTGCGTTTGAAGCAGCATCTGCTACTTCTTTTTTAGTTTGCCCTAAAGCGTCATCTAGGCGTTTCTCAAATAGAGTGCCAGACATTTTAGCCCGATTAGAAGTTGCCTTCAGATCAGACTTCGTTTTTTCGATTTCGGCTTTCATCTTGGCGTGATATACTTCACGCTCTCTCGTTTGCAGGTCACCCTGCATTTGATTGATTGTTTCAGTTGCCTGCTCTAATTGCGATTGCAACTGCTGTATCAAATCTGTTCTCTGCAAGACGCCTTCCATATCAAAGACTTCTGTCTTCTTTAAGACCTCTTGCTTATCAATAATACCTTTTTCGTAAGCATCCATGTACATTTCAAGCTGTGCCATCCTATTAGTAGGCATGGTAGAACCCGTAACTACTACTACATCGTACTTTCCGACAGTTATATCATTTAAAACTTTAATTTCCCCAGACTTATCATCGAATAATTTCTTATTTACAGCATATTCAGTCATTGAATTATTTGGTTGTAATAACCTTATAATCTTCTGAGTTGTATATAACTGCTGCATCATTGGAATAGCTACCTGACCTATTCTATTTAGTCCAGCTTCTATATCAGCAAGTTTGCTCTTCATCTTCCTCTGACCAAACTCATCAAGACTTACCGTAGCTTTATAAGTATGAGGAGCAACTTGAGAATTACCCATAGTCATTTCATAAAGGCCAAGCTGATGATCTATATCATTCTTAGCTGTATTTTCATTAGAATACAATTCATTCGGCAGGGGAGTTGGCTGAACTGGGGTTGGTTGGCCCTGATCAAAGTCTACTTCGATGGCTACTCCGGGCTGGGCCCACTTCTGCTCAAACTCCCTCATGTCTACCGAACCTGATGGTATCAAAATCTTTGTATTAGTACTCGTGGTCGCATGGGCAATAATCAAACTTCTCGTCTTATTGATATACTCTTGCATACCTTTTACCATGCGAACATCCGACATAGGGTAGGGGGTACGAGTATGCTGATTCATAAAGAATATAAGAGGATATTGATCAATAGGAAGGATACGAGAATATAAATGCTTATCGCCCATTATGACACATTGTTTAATTCTTTTTGTTGGAACTGTTACTACCTCTATTTGTCCCTGATCAACCAAATCTTTGAAAGTAATTTCTTGTACATCAGGCTCTTGGGGCAATTCTAGATTCCCCTGAGCCCTGCCTTCTTCTACTTTCTGAGCATACATCTGCTGTAATTGTTGGATTATCTGCTGTGCTTGTTCGGGCTCAACTACGACTTGACCCTGTATAATCCAAGCAGGTTGTTGTAAATACTCAGCATATTCTTTTTCGTCTAATAAATCTTCATCACCAGTCATACTCTCGAATACACGATAATAATCTAACAATAATGGGTAATATCTTTCATATCCCCTGACATATTCATCGCTATCACCAAAATTTACTAATGTTTGAGTCTCTGGAGTCTCAGGCCAAGTTGTCTCACCACTATCTTCCCTGTTTGTTGTTGGTCTATCAGATAAGAAATTATCTGTAGTAGCATTGCCAATAGCCTTAGCATACATTGGATACAATGCTTTTGCCTGATCTTTTGTATAAAGTCTTGATATAATTATATTTTCAGCATCATCTGCAAATGGATCACGAGAATTAGGGTCGATATAAACATCTAATGGGTCTACATCATGGACACATACTTCACCCTTACCCATATCCATCATGGGATCGACATAGACAAGTGCACATCCCATACCAGTAACATAGTAATCATCTACTACTCTTCTCATCATAGTATTACCTTCAGAGACTTGCCACATATATTCAAGTAGCCCATTTAATGCTTGGGCTACCTTATTATCGCTATCCTCTCTTGGAGATACTCTGAATGATGGCTTATTAGCAGTGATGAGTGCCTTTGCAGCTTCAACTGCTGGATGAATACGATTTACTACTATAGGAGCTTGTCCACGCTCTTCTAGAATACGTTTTTGGTCTGAAGACCATTGTTTGCCAAGTCTAAACTCTTTATCTTCTTGAGCATGAGATGCCCATGTTTCCCGCTTTTGTGAATATGTTTTCCACAATTGCTGGGTCTCATCAACGAGTTTTTTACCTGATTTTGCAGATTTTGAATTATAAGCCATCTATTAATATTACAACCTACATAGTTAACCAGTCAAGTATTTTATTACGTTTTTCTTCAAGTTCTGCTTTAGGGTCAAAATCATCCTTTTTTACCCTACAAGGTCTTGATCCTTCTAATGCAGTCCATATAGCATCCATTATATCATCATTCTTACCATTTGGATAAGATAAGAACTCTTGCTGGGCAGTTAAATCCTGAGGTCTAAAGTAAAATTCTCCCTTTGCAAGAGATGGAACCAAGGATAAGAGCCTCTCACTCTTCCTATTCCTTGGCTTCACACCCTTCTCTAGACCGGGGATATATAAATTCTTTTCTAACATAATCGCCCTTGTCGCACTTCTTAATGCTTCTTGATATGCAACAGTTTCAATTTTCATCCTCTTTGGATGGTATCTCTCATAAATGTCAATAATCTTTTGAGGTTGTTCCGCAGGATCGAGTCTTTTCCTAAAAATGTCGACAATGTACTTATTATTATCAGCATCAATAGCAACGGTAGCAATAACGAAATAGTCAGCACGGGCACTAAGACTAGATGCAGGATCAACTCCCGTATAGAGTTCAACGGGTATAATTTTCTTTTCATCACTTATACTCCTCACCAAACATGATTGGTTATTTATCATTTCATAGTCATAATGATGAAGTTTTATATAGTCAGGCTTAAATGGAGCATCATCAGGAGATTGAGCAATATTCATGTATTCCTGATAGAATCCATTTATATTCCCCACACTCTCGAATTCACTCTTTATCTGGAGGATTCTCTTCTTAGGAAACCTCTCAGGCCAGATACTCTTCTCATCATCGTCCCAGATACTATACCATAAAACATTCCAAGCGGGACTATCCTTAGCCCAATATAAGAAACAATCTTCAGAAATAACAGTACCAATCATAACAATCCTTCCATCGTCAGAAAGAGAAGGTATAACTGCTTCTGTCATCCATTTCCTATTCTTTGTACGAGCTTCAGCGGTAAGTGCATTTAATTCAGATTCGAAATCGTCTACAATAATAACATTAGGTCTCGTATCTCCCTCAATGAAGCCACGAACCCTTTGACCAGTGCCAACAGCAATTATACGAGCACCGTTCTTTAATATAATATCAGAACCTGTCCATCTTCTAGCAGTACTCGCACCGAAATCACCAAATATATCAATAAAATTATCACTATGTTCCAAATGATACTTAATACGACTCAGAAAGTTTATAGACTGAGCCTGTGATTCTGATATTATTACAATAAATAAATCTTCTTCTGGCCTCTTATAGGCCACTTTATACATAGGATAGATAAGACTACATACAGTACTCTTAGCTGTTCCTCTGGGTGCAGCAATTAAAACACGCCCCATTTCCTTATCTTTTAGATTTTTATATATATCACGATGAAAAGGAGGAGTATCCTTAGCAAGAGCCTTCGGAAAGCAATACTTACCAAACCATCCCATATCTCGCTGGAATTCTTTCTTTTCCTTAGCGAGAGCATAGACTGCTTCGTAATCAGTATTTGGGCTTTGAAGCCCGTTTTGACTTATAGCTTCCACGTTTTTTCCTATTAACTACTTTCTTTTTCTTCTTCTTCTGCATTCGATTCCACCCCATGAGTCTCCTCCGTTTGAGTTGCTTTAAACAATTTCTTCTGCTCCTGAATGTCTTCTAGGGTACTATGAACAGTAGACGCTTCTATCTGCCTAGTAGTAATTACTTTACCCTTACCCTTCATATCATTCATATCCATAAGTCTATCAAGCACAGATATAGCTATCTTGGGATCACCTTTTGGGCCCATTACTTCGCCATCCCAATCCATTACTCTATCTAATACCGCAGCTAATGCTTTAGCAGTATCAAGCTTACCTATAGGAAACTTATCTAGAATCTTATCTAATTCATCTTTAGTCATCTTCCTGAATACCTCCGTTCTCATTGTTTTCTTTATACTATACTTCTTTTTAGTCCTTACTGGCCCATAAACCAGAAAGATTGCTCTATCCTTAGTCATCCCCGGTTGAGCCATAAGATATGCCAATTTTTGATAAGTGTCCTTACCACGAGCATTCTTAGCATAGTATGACTTCCCAGATACCGTATAGTTATTTAAACGCCCCGTAGACTTAACAGGGGTGTTTTTATTTGTTATAATAGCCAATCCCCAAGGGTACTTGACCTTTACTCTACCAGTTTTTAACGTACTCCTTTTAAGACATAAAGATACTTCTCCCTCATCAGTTATGCCATACTCACCCTCATCTACATGAAAAGGGTGCCTATAAGACAAACCCAGTTCATCAGCTTCTTTGACTGAATAAACTGGGTATTCTTTACCTGAAGTTATCTCTATTCGCACAAAGTACGTTTAAGGCTTACCTTTACCACGTTGGGTATAGGTACCCCGAGTTACAACGGGGGCCTTCTTCACTGCTTTTTTAACAGTTTTCTTAGCCGTTTTTTTCTTATCATCAGCCATTTTCTACTCCTTATTATGTTTCCATTGCTCTTCTAATCCATCCAACAATAAAGTCTGATAGTTTAGGCTTACGCCTTATTAGATCAGTATAGAATAATATTCTATATACCTTTAGTCTAGAATTGTCAATCTTTTTAGATGCTGCAATAGTTTTCCTACCTATTAAACCATCTACCACTAGCTTCCATCCTTTCGAATTGCAAGCTTCTTGTAAAATCTTTACAGCTCTACGCTGTCCCATATTAACTACCATATCAAAATATGTCCATCTCATGCTTCTTGGAACTGACGAAGCCTTAGAAGGGTTCCAATAACTCTTCTTATATATCTCAGTTGCTCTTTTCTTAGTAAGATTCTTTATATCTTCATCGGGATGACTACGCTTTGCTATACCATAATTAGTCTCACCACCGGGATCATTTGGATGATTTACATATCCACCCTCCTTACTAAGAACATCTTTTATAATATCATCGAAATCCATTATTTTATCTTTCCCTTTAGAAAATTAAGGTCATCTGTTACATCATTCATCTCTTTTACCATGTCTTCATGCCTTCTATCCCGAGTCTCATCCGATCTGTTCCATCTATCAATCAATTTTATGCAAATATCCTCGATATCATCGAGTTTGGTCATCAATCTCTTCTGTAGGAACATTATCTGCCCACCAAAGAGTATGATCATGACTCCAATTGCACCGTATTCTGCAAATACCTCTATCATAACCGCTTATCTTTCTGTTATTACTCGTACTAATAGCCCATTCCACAACTGGAAAGTAAAGAGGGGCCCCTCTAAAACGGAACTTCATCGTTTCCAGTGTTATCGCTCGCATTGTGCGAGATTTCGCCATTATTAAGACTCTCAAAGAGACCGACGACGTAGTGATAGTGTTGTTCTTTTCTGGCTTTCGCCTGAAATCCCGTTATCTTTTCCATATCTCTATAAATCTTCTGATAATTCAGTGATTCATCGCTCTTAATATAACTATTTATATTGAATCCTGCCACCTATTTTTCCCTATTCTTAGAATTTGGTAGTGTATCTAAATTGAGATACCAACCTCTCTTACCCTTAATAGCTTTCATGATTCTATCGGCTAATACATTGCGAAAATGAATAGAGCGTAAGCCTATATTAGGCGGCCCATCACTCATATCCTCTAGAACACTTAAAATTAACTTCTTCATTACCTACTTATGAAGCTTTGTAAAAAATTTCTTAGGTAATCCTTGTTCAAAAAGAACTTCATCAGCCGATCCAGCAATAGTTTTTCCACCTTCCATTCCATATTTTTTAATATATTTTTTAGGAACTAGATACTCTAAAACCCTTCCCTTATCTCCCTTCATTTTAGCAAAGAATTCTGCAAATTCCTTACTAGGAGTAGTATAAATATTTTTTCCAAATTTCTCTTCCAGTCTTCTTGCTAAATCTGGATTACTCTTTGCCAACTCAGCATAGTGATTTTTATTAAGACCCCCAACATGCATACCTTTCTTAACTTGTTGTCCCCTACGCCACTTATCTATGCCCCTGTATAATTTAACTAAATCTTTTGATTTCCTTACACTACCCAAAACAGGAAGTGACATAGCTGCGTCCCAACCTGAAGGTTGCTCACCAGCAGCTTTCTCGTAAGCTCCAGTAGCAAATTCCAATAAAGGGACTACCTTATCCCTTATCTGGGGTAATTCCGACGATTGGGAGTATTTTCCCCCAGTTATCATACTTAACAATGTTCTTTGTTGACTATCTGGTTCCATTTATCTGCCTTGACCTCTGTATCTCTTAATATAACGCTTCTTAGAGCCGCTATGGCTATACTTCGTGAGAGTAGAAGAACCCTGTCGGGTCTTCTTCCCACTTTTCTGGGGCTTGTATTCTGATCTGTTTCCTACCATGTTACCAAAAGCTTATCGTAAAAGCGTCATACTTCCTTTTTAATCAAAATTAAATAAGAAATACTATATGATGCAATAGTAAAGTATCACTTTAACGCTCCTAAGATAAGTACTGTAATAACAGTAGGCTAAGGAAATTCTCAAAAAATTATAAAAATATATTTTAAAATAAAGCAAGGAATCCTAGAAAATTACTCTAGAATGAGAGTACGGGATATACAGGTTGCTACTCCCCCTCTAATTTCACGGCATGGGGTACCATTACCGTTCAATTCTATCGGGGTCGTTGACGCAAGTCATTGCCCCCTGCCAACATCTAGGGATGTTAGAGATGTGTCTAAGTGGATACTATCGCATCCATCTTATCATAACCCATAACCACCAGAGGTGATTATATGGCTGATTCTAAGACTGACAACTACGTCGATGACGCAGTATTCAGCAACACATCAGCAGGTCGCACCTTCAGGGGTGAATTCGAACCTGAACGAGACCGTGACGGTAGATTAATCTACACGCACAATCTCAAGGTTCGCACCCTACAGGTGACCAAACAGTTTAGACTGGTAATACCAGCTAAAGCTGTTGCAAAGATTGCCAAAGCTTCAGAGAAGCTTGGTCAAGCATTGCAGGTCACCAAAGGTGTCGACTACCGATTAAGTGGTGAACCCACACAGTTCGAAGGAACTGATGAGTTACCACCATCGGCAGTTGCCTACTACCGCCCAGTTGTCCTCAGGGACAGCATAGGCTTCTAGTAGCCATACCTGCGAGCATAGCCCATACTGTTGAGCAAGCAACAGTTTGTATGGACTATGCTTTTTTCATAGGGTATAGAGTAATAGGGCTCTATAATAGTACTAAGGGGTTGGTAAGGGTACTACAATGATTGCAGTGTAATCTAGAGGTAGTGGCTCTCTGCAGGTCAACAAGGTTTAATAGTACCTTACACTACAAACTATTAACATTTAGCAAGAATAATAGATGTGGGATTACAAGGCAAGTTCATAGGGAAAATAGTCGTAGATGATACAGCCCTTATTTGAACTCTTGGATAAGCACATTACTTGGATTATGAGAGGTTATAAGGGAACTGTAGCCCTAGAAGTTAACCAAACAGCAGTCACGTGAAGCCCATAGGGATGTTAAGCGTGCAATATTGGGAAGTGTTCTGCACTCTGTAGAGGAGGACATCCGATCAGATGATGTGAAGAAGCCCAGCGACTGTAATCTCTCATATATCCTATAATAACAAAGGAGGAAGTATTGTATTTAGAATACTTACTTAATATTGGGTTAATAGTGTGCCTAGTTAATATCTTGGTATTAATAAAACACTACCGATCATGCGGTGCAAGGAGTTTAGGCTCTGGTAAGAATCATGGCTAAAGATAGTATAAAGTTGAGTGTCCACACACTTTAAATAACTGTGGTTCTATCAAATTCTTAAGGCAGGTGTATTTGTTACCTGATACAACATAAGGGCTTTTACGAGTCAAACTGGATGGTATTGGTATCGACTTGAAGTCATGGTTCACACTGTGTGCATATGGTGACGCCTGCTATTATTTAGTGAAGAAGAGAATATATCGAGGGTGGTCTGAGGATAAGGCGGCAAGATGATACACTATTATCCCCATAGTGTAGGATAAGCTTGCGTGTAGATATATTCTTTATTATTTTTCTAATGAACATTTGACAATTAACATTATATTTAGACGTATGCTAATGATGCCCTTGGAATGGGGGCATAAGCAACACTAATACTGTAAAATCATCAACGGGCTAGTGCCTGAGATGAAGCCTGTGTGCTAAGCTGAGCATGGGACAGAACACCCGCAGGGGTTTATTAGTGGTATGAGAAGTGAAACAACGAATCAGATACTGTTTCAGAACCTCACTCATTGCAGGTGGCCCGAGTACAGGCCAACATCTGAGTCCTGTCGTCTAATAATTTTTCAAAAAGGATACATAATGACTAAAAAGAAGAACATAAACAAAGACAGTCGTTACAGACTGCAAGATATCTCTATTAAGGAGATAATAAATAAGTACCCTGATAAGTATGTAGATACATATCAAAGGGGTAAAAACACTGTATTAACACTGGATACTTGTAAAATAGTATTCACTAATAAAAAGGAGGATAAGTCATGAGTAGTACTATATTTTACTCATTTGTTATACTTATTTCACTAATGGGTATATTTGTTGTAATGACAGCCCATAAGATACATGATATGCAAGATAAAATGAATAAGTTGGATCGTAGAGTCTCAAATATTAATCATTTACATAATACTGATGAAAGAAATACACAGGATTCTATTATGGAAGGAAGGATGAGACTTGATGCTCTTGAAGCTAAGAATAGAATCTTATTAAAGTTTCTAAATACTTCTTGGACAGATGTATTAAAGGATACATCACAAAAGATAACAGTTCAAGAAGCTATTGATGCTCATTTTACTGAAGATGAAGCTGAAATACCTTTTGATGCTGAAAATGGAGAATATTGGTATAAAAAAGGATTCATGGACTAATGGATGTCACAGACGGTACTATTGATCCATATGAAGGCAATATTAATGCTGGTATTGAAGATGCAATAGAGATGTGGGTAGAGAATCAAATAAAGCAGGCCAAGGAAGAAACAGCAATACAACTTTATCAGGACGAAAGCAATGCGAAGAAAGAATTACTTGATAAGATAACTAATGTTAAACCCCCAAGCCCAATAAATAAGCAAAGGGGAAAGAGTATGATGATGACTAAAATAACAGGTCAACAGGCTATCTCTTCGAAAAAGTAAGACTTGGTATGGCAACCACTTCGCAGAATTGAGCCGTGTTACAGGGAAGCGACAGCTGCACAGAGTTTTAGAAACTTGCACGGCTCACTAAATTAAAGGAGAAAGTAAAATTATGACTTACCCAGTAGGTTTAGCACAGAAAAGATTATTCCATGTTATTTCATTCTATAAGAGTTTAATTAAAGACGGCAAATTACCTGAAGGTGGTTCAGGATTTGCACGTTATCAAGAGCTTACAGAAAGATACGATGAAATGAAATGGGATAAGCTTATGAAAAAGAACGGAATTCTTCCATGAGTATGTCAATACAAATGGATGAAGATGACCCAAAAGTAGATGCATTCTATGCAATGAATCATCTAAAGAAAACAAGCTTTGAAGGAAGAGTAAGTAAAGGCAAGGGCGATAGCTATGTATTTGCTTACTTTATTCCAGATAAGTCCGTCAAAAGAGATCAGGAAATGATAGTATGGGATATTAAAGCACCTTTTGACGAGCCCTTTAAACAAAGAGCTTTAGCTAAGATAAGAGAATTAGTTAAAGTATTACTTGATAAGGAGAAAAAATGACTATTTTTGAAGTAGTGGTTTTACTCGGTGGATTCGCAGCAGGCGTAATTCTTATGTCTTTGTATTATATCTTACCCCTAAGAAAACTCAAATATCAAATGAGGAAGCTTAGAGGACAGGTATATTACTGGTCAAAACAATTCCCTGTTAAGCGAAGACCCGGTAGACCAAAAAAAAACATAGTTGCATGAGAATGTAACAATGATCCAAGTGGTGTGCAGAGTTTCAAATAGAAATAAGAAACTTGTACTTGTTAAAGAGTGACACTTTTAATTGAT
>Ga0310345_10003770_pt1 | contig 14188 bp, 10 predicted proteins | sample HC15DNA20500_MG_FD_204667 | JGI IMG/M metagenome (GOLD analysis project Ga0310345, IMG submission 204667) | Marine microbial communities from station ALOHA, North Pacific Subtropical Gyre - HC15-DNA-20-500_MG | ecosystem: Environmental > Aquatic > Marine > Oceanic | place: Pacific Ocean: North... | reverse complement strand
TCTTGATTGCGCCGGGGGAAAACCGTTGTGGACGGTGGAGACGGGAGCGCCGGTTCACTGCAGCCCCGCGATCAGCGATGGCAGGACCTTTGTGGCCGGCTGCGATGGCCTGCTCCGAGTCATTGACGTCAAGACCGGCAAGGAGGTCAGCCAGATGGAACTGGGGGAGAATACCGCCGCCTCTCCGGCTGTCGATGGAGATCAGCTCTTCGTCGGCACCTACGGCAGCCAGGTGAAGGGAGTAGACTGGAGGTCAGGCAAGGAACTCTGGTCTTACACGCATCCCCGCAGACGATTTCCGTATTACGCCTCGGTGGCGATCGACAGCAGGATGGTGGTGGCCGGGGGGAGAGACAAGCTTATCCATGGAATCGATCGCGCCAGCGGGAAAGCCGCCTGGACCTTTTCCACCAGGTCCAGGGTGGAGAGCTCTCCTGTGATCGCCGGGGAGAGGGTCATCTGCGGGTCCTCCGACAAGAACATTTACATGCTCGAGCTCTCGACCGGGAAGAAGGTCTGGAGCTTCGAGGGGGACGGCTCCTTTGTCGCCTCCGCAGCGCTTGCCGAAGGGCGCATGGTGATCGGCTGTGACAGCGGCCTGGTTTACTGCTTTGAACTCAATCCAGGCGCAAAGGGCGGCTCCAAATGAAGCCGTGCTGCCAGTCGTGAAAATCGCCTACATCGCCGCCGGGGCGGCCGGAATGTATTGCGGGAATTGCCTTCGGGACCATGCCCTTGCCCTCGCGATTCGTGGCCTTGGCGAAGAGCTGGTGCTGGTGCCGATCTATACGCCGCTTCGCACTGACCTGCCCCAGGGTGAAGAGACCAGGAATGGGCCTGTGTTTTTTAACGGGGTCCGGGCCTACCTCGAGCAGCATCTCCCCTACATGAGAAAGCCAAGACCTGTGCTGGACCGGATGCTGTCTTCCGGCGCCGTGGATAAATTGCTGGGCGCGGTGGGGGCGGGCACCGAAGCCTCCAGGCTCGGCCCCCTTACGCATTCGATGCTCAAGGGCGAAGAGGGCAACCAGGCCAGAGAGATCGATGAGTTGCTGGAGTGGCTCCGGGACGAGCTGAAGCCGGACATTGTTCACCTCTCCAATGTTCTTCTTGTTGGCCTGGCCCGGCGCCTGCGGGAGGAGCTGGGGATCCCGGTTGTCTGCTCCCTGCAGTCCGAGGACCATTTCATCGAAGGGCTGGCGGAGCCGTACAGAACGGATTGCATCGAAGAGATCCGGACCCGGGCCAACGAGTTGGATGGAATGCTCGCCGTAAGCGCCTTCTACCGGGAAATGGTCTGCGCGAAATACGGCATCGAGGAAAGCAAGGTTGCCGTTGTTCTGCCCGGAGTGCCTCTCGATGGACACTCTGCGAAAAAACCAGGCCCGCGGAATGGAGCTCTCATGATTGGCTACCTTGCCAGGCTCGGCCCCGAGAAAGGTCTCGACCTCCTGTGTGAAGCGTTCAGCTCTCTTGCGACGGCCGGGAACGAGACGTTGCGCCTGAGCGCGGCAGGATATTTCCCCGGCCCATCGGCGTCTTGGCTCAAGGGAATCGCAAGGAGGCTTCAGGGCGCGGGAGTTCGGGAGCGAACGAAATTTCTCGGCACGCTGGATCGAGAGGAAAAGCTCGGCTTCCTTTCGAAGCTGGACATTTTCTCGGTGCCGGCTCTGCGCCCGGAAACAAAAGGGCTCTATGCCATGGAGGCGATGGCCAGCGGCGTTCCCTTCGTCCTGCCGGGAGAGGGCGTCTTCCCCGAAATTTTTGAGCGCTCCGGCGGCGGCCTGCTCTACGATCCCGGCAGACCCGACGGTCTTCGGGAGGCCCTCAAGGCACTGATCGATGACGATGGCCTGCGGAGCAGGCTGGGACGCGCGGGGCGCGCGGCCGCCGTGGATTATTTCAATTCGGAGCGGATGGCTCGCGAAACCATGGACTATTACCACTCCCTGACATGATCCCGCAGATTCTTTCCCGCAGGAGCTTCGGTTCTCGCTCCCTCTCGCAAAGATCATGGTGATGCTGTAACTTAATTCCATGCCAGCGGAATACAGAAAAGAGCGCCGTGTCGAGTTTTCGGAAACCGACATGGCGGGAATCATCCATTACTCTTCCTACTTTCAATTCATGGAAGAGGCCGAGCATGAGTTCATTCGGTCTCTCGGCCTCAGCATCCATCTCCATGAGGATGGGATCACCTATGGCTTTCCTCGCCTCTCGACCAGGTGTGATTATTCCCGGCCCCTGCGATTTGAAGACCTCGTGGATATCCATCTCCGGGTCACCCATATCGGGGAAACCTCACTCACCTATCAGTTCCTCTTCAGTCTTGAAGAGGAAGAGGTAGCCAGAGGAGAGGTCTCCATCGCCTGCGTTTTTCGTGACGAGGCCGGGACAATGAAATCAAGCAGGTTGCCGGGGCCCCTGTCATCGCAACTTTCTCTCTATCCCGGTGAACCATTGACCTTCGGTCCCCGTAAGCGTGACGGGAATTAGAGCGAGGCCGACAGCCCGTGCAAGTCAACATAGACAACCTGAGCAAGAGCTATCCGACCCCCTCCGAGCCTCTGGCTATCCTCGAGAGCCTGAGCCTGCAGCTTGACTCCGGAGACTCACTGGCCATCCAGGGCCCCTCCGGCTGCGGCAAGAGCACCTTGCTGCATATACTCGGGACCCTGGAGACGCCCGACTCCGGCTCGGTGCTGCTCGGGGACGTCGACCCCTTCAGTCTGTACGATGAAGAGCTCGCCAGCTTCAGGAACCGGGAGATCGGTTTCGTGTTCCAGGACCATTATCTGCTGCCTCAATGCACCGTGCTGGAAAACGTCCTTCTTCCGACCATGGTCTCCGGCGGGGCCCAGGATGAAAACGAAGCCCGGGCCATGGATTTGCTCCAGAGGGTGGGCCTCACAGAGCGTTCCGGACATCGACCCTCCGAGCTCTCTGGCGGTGAACGCCAGCGGGCGGCTATCGCCCGAGCCCTGATAGGCGCCCCTGGATTGCTGCTCTGCGATGAACCAACGGGTAACCTCGATGCCGAGTCGGCTGAGATGGTTGCCGATCTCTTTGTCGAATTGCACGCCGCGCTCTCGGCCACCCTGGTCGTCGTGACTCATTCTGGACTCCTGGCGGGCCGCTTCCGGAGACGGCTGGAGCTTGCCGGGAGGAATCTCCAGGAGGCTGCGGATTAGCGGATGAGCAGCTGGAGCCTAGCATTGAAGAGCCTGGCATGGCATGGAAGGTCCTACCTTGCCGTGGCCACCAGTATCGCCACGACCTGCGCGGTCATCTGCGGGGCCCTGCTGGTTGGCGACTCCGTCAGAGAGAGCCTGCGGATCCAGGCCCTTGAACGTCTGGGGAGGACGGAATACTCCCTGGACTCGCCAAAATTTTTCCGTGAAGAGCTTGCCGGGAGCCTCGCCCCTAAACTCGAAGCCATACCGATGGTGCTCCTGCGGGGCAGCGTGGTGCATTCGGAGAATCGCCGCCGGGCCTCAGGGGTCAACATCATCGGCATCGATGGCAGGTTCGAGAAGGTCGCCCGATCGCGAAGATCCTGGAGCCTCGGCCTGCGGGAGACGAGAATCAACGCCACCCTGGCCACCGAACTGGATGCGAAATCCGGAGATGAACTGCTGATCAGCTTCGAGCTTCACAGTGATATCCCCAGGGAGCATGCACTCGGCCGGAGAGAGGACGCTATCCAACGGCTCAAGGTCTCGGTGCTGGAGGTGGAGGCGGATAGCGGGACGGCGCTCTTCGATTTGCGGCTGCAGCAGGAGACTCCCCGCAACGTGTTCGTGTCTCTCAAGCGGCTGCAGAAGGCTCTAGATCGCCCGGGAGAGGTGAATGCTATCGTTGTCTGCTCCGGAGGAACTGGCGAGCCTCGAGGCGCCCTGCGCGCCCGCTGGAAGCTGGAGGACATAGGGGCGCTTTTGCGAGTAGATGCCGCCCGAGGCTATATCTCTCTCGAGAGTCGTGATTTCCTGCTGGACTCGAGGTTGGTTACTGCAGCCCGCGAAGCCGCTGCTCGCTCACCCTATCAGCGCCAGGAGGTTCTTACCTATCTCGCCAATGCGATCGAGATGGGGGGATCCGAGATTCCCTATTCGTTGGTCTCAGCGGCAAGTCCCTGGTTGCTGCCCGGCGGAGGCGAGGCCGCAGGCCCGCTGGATACGGACGGGGTATCGCCCACCCGGGCCTTCCGGAAAGGCGACATCGTCCTTAATTCCTGGGCCATGAAAGACCTGAAGGCCAGCATCGGTGACCGGGTCCGGCTTCGTTATTTCGTGATCGGGCCGGATCATGGCATGGTTGAGAAGACCTCTGATTTTGAGCTGCTCGGATCGGTAGAATTGGCGGGAGCGGCCCTGGACCCGGGCTGGGCCCCTGAATACCCGGGCGTGTCCGATGCCGGGACGTTCTCCGACTGGGATCCGCCCTTCGCGATCGATCATTCAAAGATACGGGAACCGGGTCCCGATGGGGATTACTGGAAAGAGTACCGTACCACCCCGAAGGCCTTCCTGGGCTCCGCGGATGGGCAGAGGCTCTGGGCCGGGAAATACGGGCAGCTCACCTCTTTAAGGATAAAGATACCGGCGGGGGCAGCCGCCGAGGTGGTGCGGGATGATTTTGCCACTCGCCTGCGTGCGAGCATCGATCCGGAAAATTTCGGCCTTGGCTTCAGGGAGATCCGGCGGGAGGCTGTTGAGGCTTCACGGAGCGGTACCGATTTCGGGATGCTCTTCATCAGTATGAGTTTCTTCATTATCGCCGCGGGGCTTATGTTGACCTCTATGACGTTGAGGCTGGCTCTCGAGAGGCGGTCGAGAAGCCTGGGGATGCTCGGGGCCCTCGGCTTTTCCCGAGGTCGCCTGCGGGGCCTGCTTGCCAGGGAGGGGCTCCTGGCAACCCTGCTGGGCTCCCTGGTGGGCCTCCTGGGAGGGGTGGGCTATGCCGCCTTGTTGATCGAGGGGCTCAAGACGTGGTGGAGAGATGCGGTAAACACCCCATTTCTCGCGCTTCACGTATCGAGCCAGAGCCTGGGAATCAGCCTCGTGGCGACCCTGGCGCTGGTGGCCGTCACGGGCGCTTTTGTCATTGGCAGGCTGGCCTCTCTGCAGCCGCGGCGCCTGCTGAGCGGCGAATCATCCCGACAGCTTGGACGCGAGGATATTGCCCGAAGCGGCAGGCGGAGACTCGTCCTCGGCATTCTCCTTATGGGGCTCGCGGCCTGTCTCTGCGCCGCCGCTTTTTTCGAGTTCCTGCCCGCAGTGCCGGCTTTCCTCTCCATCGGCGGCGCGCTCCTGGCAGCCGGCCTGGTGCTTTTCTCCTGGGGCCTGAGAGCCGCTCCTCCCGGAAAGATGACCCGCAGCGGCGTGGCCGGGCTGATCGGGCTGGGCCTGCGCAACGGGCGCAGGGCCGGCGGCCGCAGCCTGTTGACAGCCGGCCTGATCGCCTGTGCTACCTTCGTGGTCGTCACCGTAGCGGCTTTCCAGCGGGACCCTGTCGGCGACCAGCCCGACAAGGGCTCTGGAAATGGGGGCTTCGCAATGGTGGGGCGATCCTCTTCACCTCTCTACCCTCGGCTTGACACTGAGGCGGGAAGGATCGAGCTCGGGCTCGATGACGCCGTATCAAAAACCCTGGCAGCCCCCGGGACCGGGATCTACGCGATGAGGGAGAGGCCCGGAGACGAAACGAGCTGCCTGAATCTCTACCGCCCAAGTGAGCCTCGTATCCTGGGCGCGCCTGGTGATTTCATCGAGCGCGGGGGGTTCTCCTGGGGAGGTTCGCTTGCCGAGGATCTCGATGAAAAAGAGAACCCATGGATCCTGCTTGAAAAAGACTGGGAGGGCTGGGATGAGGGGGTCATTCCAGCTATCGGCGATCAGAATACGGTGAAGTGGATACTGCACAGCGGGCTTGGAAAAGACATCAGGGTTCGAGACGGGAAGGGGAGGGACGTGTCGTTGCGCATCGTCGGGCTGCTCAGCAACAGCCTGCTTCAGGGCTCTCTCGTCGTCTCCTCGAGAGCGTTTGAGGACCTGTTCCCCGCCAGGCGGGGCTGGTCAACGTTCTTCGTGGAGAGCTCTCCCGGAGACCGCGAACCCCTGCGGGAATCGCTCGAGGCACAGCTGGTTGATTTCGGGCTCGACCTGAGGAGTTCCGGAGAGATCCTGGCGCATTTCAACCGCGTCCAGAACACCTACCTCTCTACCTTCATGGTGCTTGGCGGCCTGGGGTTGCTGCTTGGCACCGTGGGGCTTGGAGCCATCCTCCTGCGCAACGTGAACGAGCGCCGGGGCGAGCTTGCCCTGATGAGGGCGCTTGGTTTTTCAAATGGCGCTCTCTCCATTATCGTTCTGACCGAGACCCTGTTTCTCATCATCTTCGGAGAAATCCAGGGAGCCGCCGCCGCCCTGGTCGCAACAGCCCCGGGGCTCGCCTCAGCGCAATCTGAAATGGCCTGGGGCCCCCTGGTCCTGATCCTCGTCCTTGTGCTGGCCGGGGGCCTCCTGTCCTGTTCGCTTGCTCTGAGGGCGGCTCTCAGGGTCCCTGTCCTCGGGGCGCTGAGAGCGGAGTGATAGGCTGAAGGAAATCCGTTTTTCTGGCATTCATTGATTCAGCATGATGGTTTACCATTCTGTAAGTTTCAGCATTTGTGGAGCTTGGAGTTTTACCGCCCGAAATGGATGCGCCTGACATGACGTCACCCTCATCAGATGAAGCAACTGAGGTCGGCAGCTATTTCATCTCCAACTACCCTCCCTTTTCCTTCTGGAAGAGCGACCATGTCCCCGAGGCTCTCGAGCTGCTGGGAGGCGTGGCGGACAAGGGGGCTCCTCTCGGGCTCTACCTGCACATTCCCTTCTGCCGCAAGCGCTGCAAATTCTGCTATTTCAGAGTCTACACGGACAAGAACAGCAAGGAGATCGAGCGTTACGTCAGCGCGCTGGGCCGGGAAGTCGAGCTCTACCAGGAATTCCCCGGCATCGGTGGGAGGCCCTTTAAGTTCGTGTATTTTGGCGGGGGTACGCCATCCTACCTGAGCGCCGCCCAGCTTCGGGGGCTGGTCGACAGGCTTCGCGATTCCATTGGCTGGGATGATGCCGACGAGGTGACCTTCGAGTGCGAGCCCGGAACCCTCAACCAGGGCAAGCTGGAGGCTATCAAGGAGATCGGTGTCACACGCCTGAGCCTTGGAGTCGAAAATTTCAATGACGATATATTGGAAGAAAACGGCAGGGCCCATCGCTCGCCGGAATGCTTCGAAACCTACGGATGGTCCAGGGAGCTCGGTTTCGATCAGATCAACCTCGACCTGATCTCAGGGATGGTGGGAGAGACCGAAGATAATTGGAAGGACTGCGTACGCCGCGCGCTGGAGCTTCAGCCTGACTGCCTTACCGTCTACCAGATGGAGCTCCCCTTCAATACCATCTACAGCAGGGAGGGCCTTGGCGGAACCGGGGCGGTCGCCAATTGGGAGACCAAGAGGGCGTGGGTCGAGCATGCCTTCGGAGAGTTCATCGCGGCGGGCTACCACCAGTCGAGCGCCTACACTGTCGTGCGGGATCCGGGCACCAGGTTTGTTTACCGGGACGCCCTGTGGGAGGGATCCGATATGCTCGGCACAGGCGTCGCCTCCTTTGGGCATTTCCAGGGCTGTCATATGCAGAATGTCGACGGCATCGAGGAGTACAATACGATCCTCGAGGCGGGGAAGCTGCCGCTGGGCCGCGCATTGCCTGTTACCCGGCGCCAGTTGATGATCCGTGAATTTATTCTTCAGCTGAAGCGGGGAAGTGTAGAGACGGCATATTTCAAGGAGAAGTTCGGCCTCGATGTTCGCGACGAGTTCAAGGCTCAGCTCGATCGCCACCAGGGCGCGGGGCATATCAAGGTCGGGGCGGACGGCCGCATCAGCCTGACGCCCCAGGGCTTTCTGCTTGCAGACAGCCTGCTCGAGCCTTTTTTCGAAGAGGAGCATCGCGACGCGCGCTATACCTGAGCGCCGCCGGAGATGGAGCCTGGATGAACGAAGCGCGACTCACCCTTGAAACCGCCGGCAGCTGGCTGGAGGACGCCCTGTCCCAATTCCCTGACGAGCGAGTTCGCATCGAGGGCATCGATGTGCTCGAAGGTGGCGAGCTCGAGGGCCTCTCCCGGGAGCTTCTTGTTCATACCCATCATATGACGGTTACGCTCGAACAGGCGCATGGGCAGCCTGTCCATCTCGAGGTGCTCGAGGTGAAGCGGGAGGGTGAGGATTACGCCCGGAAACTGATTCTCCGCGCGGGCGAGGGAGGCCCGGTGGTCCTGGCTGGAATCATGCGGTTCCGGCTGGAGTTCGTTCGTCCCGAGGTTCGCGAGGCGATCATCGAGGCCCGGACGCCCCTCGGGAGAATCCTGATCGAGAATGACGTCCTGCGTCGAATCGAGACGGTTGCGTTTCTGCGCTTCCCTCTGGATAATTCCTTCGGCGAGCTTCTGGGACTGGGGGAAACAGATGGTTTTACCTACGGCAGGATCGCCCTGATCTTCTGCGACGGAGAGCCGGCGGTCGAGTTGCTGGAGATCATCCCGCCCGAGGAGCGGGCAGGCAGGGCAGCGAAGGAGCCGGACCTGTGAAAATCGACACCAGGGAGCGGGACGTTGTAATCATCGGCGGCGGCCCGGCAGGCGGAACAGCGGCAGCCCTGCTCGCCGAGAAGGGCCTTGACGTCCTGCTGCTGGAGAAAGAAATCTTTCCCCGTTTTCACATCGGGGAGTCACTGATGACCGAGACCTGGTGGGTTCTCGACAGGCTCGGGATGGTCGAATGGCTCAAGACGACGGCCTTCCCCAGGAAGCGCAGTGTCCAGTTCATCTCCGAAGACGGCAGCCCGTCGAAACCGTTTTATTTTTTCCAGACCAATAAACACGAGAGCGCCGCAACCTGGCAGGTCGAGAGGTCGGTATTCGATGAAAAGCTGCTCACGGTCGCCTCGGAAAAAGGCGCGGAGATCCAGATGGGGGTGTCGGTTGACCGAGTGCTTTTTGACGATAAGGGGCAGGCCACGGGTGTGCGCGCTGACCTGGCTGGAGAAGGCGTTGAAATACCGGCCAAGGTCACGGTCGATGCCAGCGGAATGGGCGCCCTGCTCGGCCGCCAACTGAAATTGCTCCACTCGGATCCACGCCTCATGAAGGGATCCATATTCGCCCACTACAAGGACGCCCATCGGGACGAAGGAATAGACGAGGGAGCCACCCTGATCGTTCATACCGAAGGAAACAAGGGGTGGTTCTGGTATATTCCCCTTTCCGATGACAGGGTCAGCGTGGGTGTCGTCGGCGACCCGGGCGAGCTGCTCAAGGGCAGGGGAAGTCCTGCCGAGATACTCCAGGAGGAGATCCAGAAGTCTCCGGAAATGAAGAGGAGGCTTTGCGACCTTCGCCAGGCCAGTCTCTGCTCCGAGGTGATGGTCGTCTCGGATTTTTCCTATCGGGCAACTCGCTGCGCGGGGCCCGGCTGGGTGTTGATCGGCGATGCCTTCGGCTTCGTGGACCCTGTCTATTCAACCGGCGTCTTCCTGGCCCTGAAGTCCGGCGAGATGGCCGCTGACGCGATCTTCGGCGCCATCGAAGCCGACGATCTGGGCGCCTCCCGCCTCGGCTCCTTCGCTCCGGACCTCGCCAGCGGAATCGAGGCGATGCGCAAGCTGGTATACGCCTTCTACACTCCCGGCTTCAGCTTTGCCGACTTTGTAAGGAGTCACCCTCAGCACAGGGAGCGTCTTGTGGACCTGCTTACCGGCAACATCTTCAAGGAAGGAGTCACGGACATCTTCGATGACATGAAGGATTTCTGCGAGTTGCCGGAGGAACTCCCGCTCGATACCGGGTGATCCCGGCACCCTGCACCTCAGGCGATTCTTCCATCCTGCATACGTATGTGCTGGTCAGCCCCCTCACACAGCACCTCATTGTGGGTAACGAGGATGAGGGCCGCGCTGGTGCGGCGGCGCTGCTCATGGAGCATCTCCATGATCTCGAGCCCGGTGTTCGAATCAAGGTTGCCGGTGGGCTCATCCGCCAGGAGCAACGGAGGCGAGTTGGCCAAGGCCCTGGCGATGGCTACCCTCTGGCGCTCCCCGCCCGAGAGCCCGCGCACGCTGGAGTCCGCCCGGTCGCGCAGCTTGACCTCATCGAGAAGGCTGAGGGCCCTCTCCCGGCGCTCCGCGGCGGAGAGGGGGCGTGGAAGCATCGGGATCTCCACGTTCTGCCTCGCGGTGAGAACGGGGATGAGGTTGTGCATCTGGAATACGAAACCGATTTTTTCGGCTCGGATCACATCAAGGTCAGCGCTCGATTCCACCGGGCTTCCGTCAATCAGGACCTCTCCCGAATCCGGCACATCCATCGCCCCGACAATGTTCAGAAGGGTTGTTTTTCCTGAGCCCGATGGCCCGGTTATGGAGACAAAGCTGCCCCTCTCAATTTCGAGGCTGACGTCATCGAGGGCCGTGACGAGGCCCCCTTCAAACGTCTTCGTCGCGCTCCTGAGAGTTACGATCGGCTCATTCATAGCGAAGCGCCTCGGCGGGTTTGAGCGATGAGGCCCGGAGGGCGGGGTAAATGGAGCCTGTGATCCCGACGACCAGGGCCAGCAGGATTCCGCGCAGGAAGATGCCGGGGAGGTAGGCGGCAACGAGGTATCCCCTGGAGAAGAACTTCAACAGCAATTCTGTTCCGACATAGCCGAAGAGCAGGCCCAGAAGTCCCCCGATAATCGAGATGAGCAGGCCCTCGATAACGATGACACCAAGCACTCTCCTGCCAGACCACCCCAGAGCTCTGAGGGTGCCGATCTCGCGAGTTCTCTCCGAGACGCTCATCATCATGGTGTTGAGGACTCCGAGGACTCCCACGATCCCGGCGATGATGGAGAGCAGGAAGATGAAATCGTCGATGTAGGCGAGCTGCTCATTGAACCGGTCGGTAAATTCGTTCGCCGGACGCGCGACGAGCCCCGGCAGACGCTTCTCGATTTCCTCGCGGGCCTTCGAGGTGTCTTCAGGCGCGGTGTAGACAAAGACCAGGGCGAAATCCGGCCCGGTCTTCTGCTGGACCACCTCCGCGTGGGCGACTACGCCGAGGTTTTCCCAACTCAGGTCCGATTCGAAGATTCCAGCCACCTCGTATTCGGTGATTCCGAGAAATTCCTCCCGAAAAAGCGGGAAACGATCCCCGACCTTTACCTTCAGCTTCCTGGCGACAAGCTCGCCAAGAAGAAGTTCGGAGCGTTTTTCAGGAAGCCTCCCGGAGACCATCTTGTCCTTGTATTTCCGAATCATTCGCTCGGAATAGAATCTTCCGAAAATGGGTATCACGCCAAGTCCCGCCATGACAGGCGCCTCTTTTCCCAGCTTGGGTCCCATGATCATGGTGAAGTTGCCCCGGGCAATCTCCACGACCCCTGGCACCTCCCTGACCTTCCGGATGTCTTCCTTGGTCACCTTGCTGAAGGCGAGGTCCGCTGCCGAGCGGTCAAACACGATCAGGCTCGCTCCGCTGTCCTCCATGTAGGTGTTCAGGCTGTTCTGCATGCCGCGGGATATGGAAAGGATCGAGATGATCATCGCGACGCTTACCGCCACCCCCAGCAGGCAAAGGAATGTCCGGCCTCTGCGAACCGCGAATTGGCGCAATACATAGCTGAACATTTACTCGCCCTCGCCCTGGAGCCTGTAGCAGGTCGCTTCCCGGGCGTTCCTGACAAGCAGGTAGGGTGGAGCCAGGGCGGGGTGGTTCCAGGATTTCCCCTCGATCATCTGAATTTTTGCCACCTCCTTCAAACCGGCGGTATCTGGTTTTACCAGAGCCATCTCTCCACGCTCCGTCATCACCAGGAGCATATCCCCGGCCAGGATGAGTTGCCCATGGCCGTAGCGGCCTCCCTTCCAGCGCCGCTTGCCGGTTTGGAGGTCAATGCAGACCATGATGCCGTCGTCGAGTCCATACGCGTTTTCTTCGTGAATTACGATATTGGCGAACTTGGATTTGAGATTTCTGTTTTTCCAGATGGAGCTGGTGGTGAAGGCTCCCTGCCCATCCCTCTGGACCTCAAACAGCTCGGCGCCGAGCCCGTAGCCGCTGGAGACCAGGATCCTGTCTTTGCTTGCGGGGACCGGCTGGGTGACCTTGGGGTTGCTTCCGGGCCATGGGTGAGACCAGAGAACCGCTCCATTGGAAGGATTATTCGCCGTAACCGTATTGTGGTTGAGTAGCAGGATCTGGGGTGTTCCGGCGATCGTGGCCAGGGCGGGGGAGCTGTAGCCGGCGCCGGGGCCAAGCACACCCTCAGCGAACTCGCCGAAATTCGGGAGGGCGGAGCGCCAGGCCTCCTGGCCGCTTTCTCTCTCGTAGGCCAACAATCCGGGACACTCGTAGCCGCCACCGGCAACAACCACCAGCTCTCCGGTAAGAAGCGGGGAGCAGCTCTTGCCCCACTCCTGGTTCGGGCAGGAGTTATCCTTCAAGACCTCGACCGACCAGATCTCGCGGCCATCGGCAAGCTCGAGGCAGTTGAGGATCCCGGTAGCTCCCATCGTGTAGACCCGGCCGCCGGAGATGGTCGGGGTCGCCCTGGGACCGATACCCCCAAGAACATTTTCGAACCGGGCACTGTCGGAATGCGACCAGATGATATGGCCGGTATCGAGCCTGTAGCAGACAACAAGCTCAAGCGCGCCTCTCTGCTCCTGGGTGACCGCTCGGTAGCCGGAAACGGCAAACGAGGACCAGGCAGGCCCGACCTTTCGCCGCCAGATCTCCTCGGGCGGATAGTTCTCCCAGTCCCAATCGATCGAGACCTTCGGAATTGCCCCGTCCCTGTTCGGCCCGAGAAATTGCGGGTAATCAGCGGTGGCCCTTCTGGTGGCGGGCAGGCCTTTACCGCCGCCGGCCAGGGACGTTTCGGCGGGGACTTCGGCGCTCTCGAGGCTGGGGAGAGATTCTTCATGCGGTGATTGCCAGCGAAAAGCCAGCCGGGGAACAAGGTCTCCGCTTACCTCCGCAATACGAAAGAGCCCGCAGATTGCGCCCACGACAAGGAGAGCCGCGATGGATATATACAGCCTCTTTCTGAGCGGGCGGTTTGAGAAAAGCAGGAAATGCGTAAAGGCCAGGGGCGTGGCGATGATGAGAATTGTCGCCGTGGCGATATACTGCTGCTGGTGATCGCCCCAACTGTACGCCCAGGTAATGAAGATGGAGATGCCGGCCAGGATGAAGATCGACAGGGAGCCGAAGCGAGCCAGCATTTTGATGGATTGTTTCAACATATTTTTGCTCTCGTACCGGTCGGAGGCCATCCGAAGCCTCCGGGTCGCGTCCGCCCCGGCGGGCCCTTAAAGGACCGGCCCAATCGTCCAGGGGGCGAATTCTTCCTCGCCGAAGCCCTGCTTCTCACTGGCTGTCCGCTTCCCGCTGGCTACCTCGATGATCTCTTCGTAGATAGCGGCGGACACCTCCGCCAGGGGTTTGCCGGCGAGAACGCGACCGGCATCGAGATCCATGTCCTCCCTCATCCGTTCGTACATCGGGGTGTTGCTGGCTATCTTAATGCAGGGGACCGGCTTGCAGCCGTAGACAGATCCCCGGCCAGTGGTAAAGACGCAGATATTGGCCCCGCCTGCGACGATACCCGTCAGGGAGACGGGGTCATAGCCCGGTGTGTCCATGACCACAAGCCCCTTCTGTTCGACGGGCTCCGCATAGGCGTAAACTTCAGCGAGGGCGCTGCTGCCGCCCTTGGAGATGGCTCCCAGGGATTTTTCGTAGATGGTGCTCAGGCCTCCGGCCTTGTTGCCGGGGGTGGGGTTGTTGTTCAGCTCGGCCCCGAGGGTGCTCGAGTACCATTCCCACCAGCGGATACGCTCAACCAGTTTTTCTCCGATCTCCCGGCTTACCGCCCTGCGAGTCAGAAGATGTTCAGCGCCATAGATCTCCGGAGTCTCCCCCAGGATGACGGTCCCTCCCTGGGCGACCAGTAGGTCGGAGGCACCTCCGAGGGCTGGGTTGGCGGTGATGCCGCTATTCCCATCAGAGCCGCCGCATTGGGTTCCGAGCATGAGGCTGGCAAGCGGCTGGTCGGTCCTTTGCGCCTCGTTCAGCCCGGGAAGGAGGTCGAGGACAG
>Ga0310345_10003768_pt1 | contig 14194 bp, 12 predicted proteins | sample HC15DNA20500_MG_FD_204667 | JGI IMG/M metagenome (GOLD analysis project Ga0310345, IMG submission 204667) | Marine microbial communities from station ALOHA, North Pacific Subtropical Gyre - HC15-DNA-20-500_MG | ecosystem: Environmental > Aquatic > Marine > Oceanic | place: Pacific Ocean: North... | reverse complement strand
ACGCCTCACTGGAGAAATGCTTGAAGACGAAGGAGTGATGGGCACGATCCATATCGGTATCGGTACGAGCCACACCCTCGGCGGGGAGATCGTGGCTCCAACGCACTACGACTTGATCATGTGGGAGCCGACCATCACGGTCGATGGCCAGATCGTGCAGCGCCATAAGCAGGTCCTGGTTTGAAGGAAGGAGCAAAGATCCTCGTACGTACGTGTGCAGACGTTCAGGCCTCCGAGGACGTGGTGGTCGTGACCGATGCCCGGTGTATGCCGATCGCATTAGCCGCAGAGAGTAATCCAACGACCCAGTCAGCGTTTATGAGGAGACGGGAGTCGGAAGTATCCAGAAAACGGATGTTCTCCCCCTCCCGCGTACAAGGAGAACTCTGGTTGCTTTCTGCCATAGCTTGCAGTCTGGCTTCATCGGCGGATTGCCAACCCGGAGGCGGACCTGCCGTCAGTGTGAATCCACATCCAGAAAGAAATAAGACCGTAAGTGCCACGAACAGCAGGGCTTTCTTCATACCCTGATTCTGCCCGGCCCCACTCAGGCCCGCAACTCAGGACGCGCAAAACAGTGCTGGATAGCTGGTGTGGCTGGGTGCCACGGAGGGGCTAGTTGCCGTCTAAGAGATGGAGTTCCGCAAGGCGTACCTGATCAGCGACGGAGCTCTCTTAGCTCGGCAACCAATCCCTGCGCAGCGCGGCCGAGATTGGTGGAACCACCGCTGTAGTTGCGGAGCAGGACGACGCCGATCCTGGCGTCGGGGTCAACGGCCATGTGGGCGTTGTAGCCGGCCACCGACCCGCCGTGACTCGCGATCTTCCGGTTCCGATCGTCGATGCGGATAGTGAAGCCGAGGCCGTAACCTTGGTTCGGGTCCTCCGGTGTCTGGACGTCGAGCGCCTCTAGCCGGCTCTCCTCCGAAAGGATTCTGAGCCCGGGCACCCCGCTCATCGCTCCCAGGAACCGACCGAGGTCAGCTACCGTAGCGTACACACCTCCGTTGGGAACCTTGTACCCCCGACCGGCGTGCTCACGGGCCGGCTGCTCCGCATTGATCGAGCCGTCTCGCCGGACTGCGTAGCCCGCGGCAAGTCTCGACTCCAGCTCGGTACCGACCACGATGAACGCCGAGCCGGTCATGCCGAGGGGCTCGAAGACCTCCGACTCGACTAGGTCGATAAACGGCCTACCCGCCGCGCGGGAGAGCGCGAGTCCGAGTGTGCCGAATCCGATGTTTGAGTATTGGTAGCGCGCGCCCGGAACCGAATCGTAAGCGGTGAGAGGGATCGACTCGAGCATCCGCTTCTCCCAGAGCTCGATGGGGCCCACGACAGACTCGGGCCACTGGGGCTCCCGCATCAGGCCGGCCGTGTGGCTGGCCAGGTGGCGAAAGGTAATCGCCACCACGTTCGGCCTCGGGTCAGCAAATCCCTCGACAGCGGGCAGATAACGGCTGACGGGTTCGTCGAGACCGATGATCCCTTGATCGACTAGGCGCATCATCAGGATCGCCGTCACGGACTTCGAGATCGAGCCGGTTCGGGAGATAGCCGACGTGGACATCGGAATGCGCGCGCCACGATCCGCCCACCCGAACGCCCGCGCCCAGACGAGATCCCCGTCAACCATCACACCCGCGGCGATCCCACCGACGTCATCCCCCACCACATCATCCGCTAGCTGGTCCGCGAACGCGGTGAGCGCCTCGTCCCAACCCGTCGACTGTGCGACCGCTGGTGCCTGCGCGAACAACAGTGCGGCCGTTAGGCCAACACCCCACCGGATCCATTGCATGACTCTCATTGTCCGTACCCCGTTCGATCTCTCCACCCCTAATTCTGCTCCACCCCACTCAGGCCCGCAACTCAGGACGCGTAGAACTGTGTTTAGTGGTTCAGCGTCAGGAACGGTGGAATAGGGGGGTGTACCCCGGTACTGGGGTCTCGCCTGTCGGCAAAAGGGACCCGTCCCAGCTACCAAATATTTTTCGGGGAACGGCGTTGCGGTGGCGTCGATGTGTGCGGACCGGCACAAGCACCGCCCCGTGGCCGCCAATGAGGGGGGGCTGACAGGAAAGGTTGATATCAGCCTCGAAATGGCTCCTGTGGCTCACTTATGGCTCACTTAGACGCTGATTGCCAGGGACCGAACAAAGCCCCACAAGCTTGTAAGTTCTTGTAGGGCATTCACTTCCCCAAACGCCCTCAGCAGGACTCGAACCTGCGACCTACTGCTCCGCTAGCAGAGTCTCGATATCCCGTACGATGCGAGCGAGCTCGACCTGCAGCGTTCCGGTGTAGACCCCGCGAATGCGACGGTGGGTGTCTAACAGGACCACGGTCTCGGTATGGATCAGCCCAGTCCCGGTCCTGTCGCCCGCGCCGGTATCGACGTCGACGAAGTATCCCTTGCGTGCGAGCTCGAGCGAAACCTCGTGATCTCCCGTGAGCAGGTGCCATTTCCCCGGCACGATGCCGTTGGATGCCGCATAGCGCGCCAGCACGGGCACCGAATCGGCCTCGGGCATGATCGAGTGGGAGAGCAACAGCACGCGCTCGTCATCGAGGAACTCGTCCTGGACCTCGGCCAAGCGGCTGCGAAGAATCGGACAGACCTGTGCGCACCTCGTGAAGAAGAAGCTGGCCAGGACTACATGACCGTCCAGGTCCTCACCTGTGACCGTCTCGTTGCCCTGATCGAGTAGCTCGAAGTCCGGCACCCGATGCACGTGCTCGGCGTCGGACTCTGACAGCCATTCGGGGGTGAGGTCGGCCGATCGGTAGTAGGGGAGACCATCCATTGGCGGTCCGCAGGCGTTCAGACCAGCGAGCGCCACGAGCGCCATCCAGTAACGCTTCATGAGGTTGCCACAACTGGCGTGTCGGACACGCATCCTTTGGCGCCGATCAGGCCGTAGCGGCGGCCGCCGCGCACGACGTAGTTCGCGCGCACACTACCGTCGACGTACCACATGCGCTGGGCGCCCGATTCGTGTCCGTGCTCGTAGCGGAACTGCTTGTAGAGCGTACCGTCCGGGAACCAGTCCAAGGCGATGCCTTCGAGCACCCCATCTCGGAAACGATATTCGAACTTGACTTGGCCGTCGGCGTACCAGCCACGGTGGGTGCCGACCTCGGCTCCGTTGTGAAACCGGCGCTCATAGGCCAGTTGCCCGTTCGCGTACCAGGCACGCGACACACCATGCCGGACGCCGTCGCGATAGGGCGTCTGCTTCTCCAGTTTCACTCCGTCGCCCGGGGATACCTGGACGTAGTCCGCCTTGCCGCTCCATGCCAGCAGGCCGAGTGTGAGCACGGGTGCGACCATCACCCATCGTCGTCCGTTCATCCGGACACCGTGCCAGGGTTCCCGTAGAAGCCGTTGCCGTTGATGTAGGGGTCTTCGAGGGTGACGTGGTAGTGGTAGATACCGGCGGGGTAGTCGCCTGTAACGCCCACGTGCCCGTGGTAAGCGTCGAGGTCACCATTGGTGACAATGGCACCGCCCTCCTCTGGCCCGTACAGTGGGTAGCCGTCGAGCAGAAAGCCGATCAGCGTGTCCCTTCCCCGCGTAAGCGCGATGTGCAGCGGCTCCACGTGATAGTGGTAGGCGCCGGTCTGCTGGGGATGTCCGTTGTATTGATCGAACGAGTCGATCTCGAACGTGAGCGGACGATTGGGTCCTGCATACTGGTTGAAGATCGGGACGCCGTTGACCGCGACGCCGATCGGTCCCAACGGCGTGGCCTGCGGATTGGAGCTTGGCGTTGGCTCCGCCGGAATGCGAAACGTGTACTGTTGCTCCGCGATGCGATTGGGATTGAGCTGGAAGTTCGCGTTGCTGCCGCTATAGGCTTCGTAGCGCGAGTCGCTGGCGTTGAAATACGGACTGTTGTGGTCGGGAATGCCGTCACTGCGAATGACGATGGTCTCCGATTCAGCGGAAATCTCCACGTCGCCGGCAAACTTCTCGAAGACCGTCGGTACGTCGTCCGAGACGCCCACCGGGTCACTTTCGGAAGATCCGCATGCCACCACAAAGGCCACCCCCACAAAGACCAAAGACAGCCCTCGAAACGTCTTCATGATTCACCTCACACCTGATCTATGGTTTACCCGACAGCGGTCGAGATCTGGATCATAGAGGTAAGAACTCGACCGTTCGTTAGGAATAGGCGCGGGGCGGGCCGAGCTCCTTCGGTCCGCTTGCGCCATTGACCTTCGCGCGCCGCTGCGCCATCGTGTCCCCACCATTGATTAGACAGGAGAGTTGCGCGATGAGCGCCCTCATCACGACCACGACCACCACCACTACGGGCCGGACTACCGGCCTCGGGGCGGCGTGCGTCGATTGACCTGAGTCGAATCCAGACGCAGAGCGCGGCCCCGACCAACGGGCGCCGCGCTTTTTTCTTTCTTGGTGGCGCCCGAGATTCGTAACTCGGAACCACAACCAAAGACAGAACCATGTCCATCGAACAGATCCGAATCACTCTTCCCAATGGCGATGTCCTCGAAATGGATGGTGGCTCCACGGCGGGTGACGTGGCGGCGGCTATCGGCCCGGGTCTCGCCAAGGCCGCGGTGGCGGCCGTGGTCAACGGCGAGACCGTCGGCCTCGCGGAGCCCATCGAGGCTGACGCCGCTATCTCGATCCTCACCGAGAAGAACCCTGAGTCCTTGGCGATTCTGAGGCACTCGGCGGCGCACATTCTCGCCACCGCCGTGCGTGAGCTGTGTCCTGGAGCCGGCATCGGGTTCGGCCCGGCGATCGACGACGGTTTCTACTACGACTTCGAGGTTGACAAGCCCTTTACGCCCGAAGATCTCGAGGAATTCGAGAAAAAGATGGCAGAGGTCGCCGCGGCGGATCAGCCCTTCACGCGTCGACGCGTCTCCAAAGACGAGGCACGCGAGCTGTTCAGTGACGACCCGCTCAAGCTCGAGCGCCTCGAGGAGTTCGACGCTGATGAGGTGATCACGGTCTACGAGAACGGTGGGTTCCTCGACCTGTGCAAGGGCCCGCACGTGCCCAGCACCGGGAAGCTGGTGCATTTCAAGCTGCTTTCGGGCGCGGGTGCGTATTGGCGAGGCGACGAGAAGCGCCAGATGCTACAGCGCATCTACGGAACCGCATTCCACAAGAAGTCCGCTCTCGACGAGCACTTGAACCGTCTGGAAGAGGCGAAGAAGCGGGATCACCGCGTGCTTGGTAAAGAGCTTGATCTTTACTCGATACAGGAGGAGGTGGGGCAGGGCTTCGTGCTTTGGCACCCCAAGGGCGCGATCATCCGTCACACCATTGAGGAATTCCTCAAAGCGACGCTTCTGGAGCACGAGTACGACCCCGTGTACTCGCCGCAGATCGCGAGCGAAGAGTTGTACAAGATCAGCGGGCACCTCGAGGTCTTCGAAGAGGACATGTTCCCCGCCATGGACGATAATGGCACGCGCTTCCGCATGAAGCCGATGAATTGTCCGCATCACTTCATGATCTACAAGACTCAGACCCGTTCGTACCGAGACCTGCCGATCCGCTTCGCTGAGCTGGGCACCTGCTACCGCTATGAACGCTCCGGCACGTTGCACGGCATGCTTCGTGTGCGCTGCTTCACTCAGGACGACGCGCACATCTTCGTGCGACCAGACCAGATCGCGGATGAGTACGACCGCTTGCTGGACCTGGCGGACTATCTACTGACTGTCTTCGGCTACGAGTATCACTTGGCGCTTGCGACCCGCCCGGAGAAGGCCCTCGGGGATCCCGCGGTATACGACGCGGCCACCGAGACGCTTCGCGGCGTGCTCGATCGGCGCAGTGTGGAGTATGAGGTCGACGAGGGCGGCGGCGCGTTCTATGGCCCCAAAATCGACGTCAACGTCGTGGATGCGATCGGGCGCGAGTGGCAAGGAGGCACGTTCCAACTCGACTTCGAGATGCCGGAACGCTTTGGCCTGGTATACATCGGGTCCGACAACACCCCGCACAAGGCGGTCGTCATCCATCGCACGCTGCTCGGCTCGATGGAGCGCTTCGTGGGCGGTCTTATCGAACACTATGGCGGCGCTTTTCCGACTTGGATGTCGCCTGAACAGGTGCGCGTGCTCCCGGTGGGCGAGAAGTGGCACGAGAGCGCGAGCGCTCTAGCGGACGACTTGAAGGCGGCCGGCATTCGCGCTTGGGTGGAGGGAAGGGAGACTCTCGGCTACCGAATACGGGAGGCCGAGTCACTCAAGATCCCATATATGGGCGTGGTCGGGGAGCGCGAGACAGCGGACGGCACGGTTGCCGTTCGTCGAAGGGGCGCGGGAAAGAAACAGGAGGTCATGGGCCGCGAGCAGTTCATCGCCGCGGTGGTCGAGCAGGTGGAGACGAAAGCACTAGGTTGACCGGTTGGAAGGGGTGATGTGGTCGTCCTGCACGCTGCCACTGGCGACGGTGCGGCGGCTTTTGTTTCCGAAAACCCTGCTATTGGGCGCCATCTGTTTTTCTTGGAAAGGAGACCGTTGACCTGTCAGTTGAGTTCAGACAAATTGTGCGTCCGTCTTTATGGCGGGTCACAATTGAGAAGTGGGCCGTGCTGACCGCCGGTCCCACCCTCAGGGCTTGTACAGGCCGACATGAGGGTCGCGAGGGTCGATGCTTCGGGCTGCTCCTGGCGTCCTCCCTGGTCGCGGCCCGAGACCTGTTCTCGGGCCTTTTTTTGTCACGACTCCATCGGAGGTAAGTACAGATCAGCAGAGACCGCGTCCGCGTTAACGATCAGATTCGGATCAGCCCTGTGCGGCTCATTCAGGACGATGGCGAGCAGATCGGCATTGTCTCCATCGACGAGGCCCGGGAGCGGGCCGGCGATCGTGGGATGGATCTGGTAGAAGTTGCTGCGGAGGCCCGGCCGCCCGTGGTCAAGATGATGGACTACGGAAAGTACAAGTACGAAAAGGCTCGAGCCGACCGCGAAGCGCGGAAAAAGCAGCACACGATCAAGGTCAAGGAGGTGAAGTTTCGCCCCGGGATCGAAGATCATGATTACGAGTTCAAGGTCGGGCATGCCCGCCGCTTCCTGGAGGAAGGGAACAAGGTCAAGCTGACCATGATGTTCCGGGGACGGCAGGTTACCCACCCCGAGATTGGCCTACAGGTACTGTCGCGGGTGATGGAGGATCTAGGAGAACTCGGCAAGGTGGAGTCACAACCGAATATGGAAGGTCGGGTCATGTCGATGGTCGTGGCCCCGTCGAATACCAAGTAAGAAAAGACCGGGCCCTGGGCCTGGACCCCAGGGAAGAACGGAGATAGCTCAATGCCGAAAATGAAGACGCACCGAGGTGCGGCCAAGCGGATTAAGAGGAGTAGCACGGGAAAGCTCAAGCGCATGCGCGCTTTCAAGAGCCACATCCTTACAAAGAAGGATCGGAAGCGGAAGCGTCGCCTGCGGAGCTCGACACTAGTGTCAGCCGCCGATAAAAAGCGCGTCAATCGCATGCTCCCTTACGGCTCCTGAGGAGGAAGATCCATGCCTAGAGCAACCTCCGCCGTACCGCGGAACAAGCGCAAGAAGAAGATATTCAAGGCCGCCAAAGGGTACTTCGGCGGACGCAAGAACCTCTACCGCACTGCGAAAGACGCGGTCGAGAAGGGCTGGGAGCACGCGTACCGGGATCGCAAGAAGAAGAAGCGCACTTTCCGGCAGCTTTGGATCGCACGCATCAATGCTGCGGTGCGCCAACACGACCTCACCTATTCCCGCTTCATCAACGGACTGAAGGAGGCCGGGGTCGAGTTGGACCGAAAGGCGCTCGCGGATCTGGCTGTTCATAGCCCCGACGCGTTTGCCGTGATCGTGGACCGGGCCAAAGAGGGCCTCGCCGCGAAAGCTGGCTGAGCACTTCATTCGCTAGTAAAGGGGGCTCCGCGGCTTGACCGTGGGGCCCCTTTTTTTCGAGGAAGCTGTTGAGCATGACTGAACAAGACCCGAAGGACGCGCTACGGGCGTTGGAGGTCGAAGCGCTCGATGCGATCGACCGTGCCCAGGATCCTGAGGCACTTGAGGCGGTGAGGATCGACTACCTCGGCCGCAAAGAAGGGCGCATTTCCGCGATTCTGCGCGGCCTGGGCAGTATGTCCCCGGAACGGCGGCCCGCGGTGGGCCACGAGGCCAATCGGGTCAAAGAGGTCGTGGCTGATGCGCTGCAGAACCGAGAGCGCTCGCTCGCGGGTCCAGCCTCGATCGGTATTGATGACCTCACTCTGCCGGGTTGTGGGCCGTGGAAAGGCGGTCTCCATCCGGTGACGCAGGCGGTAGACGAGATCTGGCACATCTTCCGGGACCTGGGCTTCACCAGGGCGCGGGGGCCTGAGGCGGATACCGAGTGGTACAACTTCGAGGCACTCAACACCCCGCTGGACCACCCCGCGGCAGACGAGCAGGACACGCTCTACCTGGTGGACTCGGTGCTGCTTCGCAGCCACACGTCTCCGGTACAGATGCGCACCATGGAGACGCACGAGCCGCCCATTCGCATTATCGCGCCTGGGTGGGTGTATCGCCGCGACACCTACGACGCGACGCACACACCTGCTTTCATGCAAGTCGAAGGCCTCGTGATCGACGAGGGCGTTACGTTCGTCGACTTCAAGGCCACCTTGGCCGAATTCGCGCGGCGCTATTGGGGCTCTGATACTCAGACGCGATTCAGGCCGTCGTTTTTCCCCTTCACTGAACCGAGCGCCGAAGTCGACGTGAAGCGCGTGATCACACGCCCGGACGGGAGCAAGGAAGAGACCGACTGGCTCGAGATCATGGGCGCGGGCATGGTCGATCCGGCGGTGCTCGAGACCGCGGGCTACGACGCCGAGCGCTACACGGGGTTCGCCTTCGGCATGGGGCCCGCGCGCATCGCAATGCTGAAGCATGGTGTGGACGACCTCCGCACCTTCTTCGAGAACGATGTGCGCTTCCTCGACCAGTTCGTGTGATGAACGTTTCTTACCGGTGGCTGAGGGACATGGTGCCCGGGCTCGACTTGAGTCCGGAAAAGCTGGCGGAGCACCTCGCGCTGCGAGGCGCGCCGGTTGAAGACATAAGCTCCGCGGGAGCGGAGCTGGGCGACATCGTGATGGGGGTTGTTCTCGGCTCGACGCAGCACCCCAATGCAGATCGCCTCTCGCTGTGCACCGTCGATGGTGGCCACGGGGAGGTGAAGGTCGTTTGCGGTGCCCCCAACGTGAAGGCGGGCGCGTGGTATCCGTTCGCGCCCGTCGGCGCAGTACTACCCGGAAACTTCAAGATCAAGAAGTCCAAGATACGAGGTGAGGTGTCCGAGGGTATGTTGTGTTCCTCCAAGGAGTTAGGGCTGGGAACGGAGCACGACGGTATCCTGGAGATTCAAGGGGAGTTCACGGCGGGCGAATCATTCGTCGAGGCCATCGGCCTGGACGACGCGACCATGGATGTCGAGATCACGGCCAACCGCGGCGATCTGCTGTCTCACGCGGGGGTTGCGCGGGAGCTCGCCTCGGAGGGTGAGGGGCGGGTCGAGCTGTCAGAAATCGAGGGAGATTCCGGCATCGAGCTGTCGTTCGAGCGTGATGCTCGGGAGGCTCGGCGCGGGCCGGTGGGCGTCCGGATCGATGACGCGGATCTGTGCTTGCGCTATCTGGGCGCGGTCATTCGGAGCGTGAAGATCGGACCATCCCCCGCCTGGCTACAGCAGCGGCTGCGCGGCGCGGGTGCTCGCCCGATCAACAACGTCGTCGATACGACCAACTTCGTCATGCTCGAGCTAGGTCAGCCACTGCACGCGTTCGACCTGAACGGGCTCGCGGGCACGTCGATCGTCGTGCGGCGGGTACGTGAGGACGAAAGGAGTTTCACAACGCTCGACGGCGAGAAGCGGAAGCTCACCTCCGACATGCTCATGATTTGTGACGCGGAGCGTCCCGTTGCCATCGGCGGCGTCATGGGTGGCCTCGACTCCGAGGTCGAAGACGACACGGTCGACATCCTGCTGGAGTGCGCGCTCTTCGCCCCCAAGTCGATTCGCTCGACGTGCAAGGCGCTGGTGATGTCTACCGACGCATCGTACCGCTTCGAGCGCGGCGTCGACCCCGAGGGCATGGAACTAGCGATGTCTCGTGCAGTGGCGCTGATTGTGGCGACCGCGGGTGGAGAGGTTGACGGGCCGGTCCTGGACTGTTGCCCCGTTGCTTTCGAGGCAGCCACGGTAGACCTCAGGCTCTCGCGCATCGAGCATCTCTTGGGCGTCGCCTTCGAGGCGGATCTTGTGCGGGAGCTGCTGACGCCGCTGGGATTCGACGTCGTGGGCGAGTCCGATGGGACCCTCCAGGTGCGGGTGCCAGGCTTCCGCAGCTATGACGTGAGACGCGAGGTCGATCTCATCGAGGAAGTCGCGCGGGCACACGGCTACGACAACTTCCCGTCCGATCTCGGTCCGTATCGGCCGGGTACGGTCGCAGACCACCCGATGTTCGCGCTTGAGGACGAACTGCGGCAGTCCCTGCCAGCATGGGGGCTCTTGGAAGCCCAGACCCCGGCGTTCGTGCCCGAGGGCGAGGGCGATGTGCGCGTTGCCAATCCGCTCGCCACCACCGAGCCGTTCATTCGTCGAGCGATTCTCCCGTCGCTGATCCGCAGACTCGACCACAACTTCGCGCACGGAAACCACGACGTGCGCCTTTTTGAGATCGGGACTTCGTTCCGGTCGGCGGGCTCCGGCGAGCCGCCGCACGAGGAGGCGCATCTAGCTGCGGTCCTGCACGGTCGGCGCGAGCCGCCGCACTGGTCGAGCGACGGCGCGGCGCTCGCGGTGTGGGACCTCAAGGCACTGCTCGAGCGCGTAGCCGCCACTGCCTACGGCGGAGCCGCAGTAGTCGTACCGGGTTCCCAGGAAGACGACACCTTCGTGGCGGGTGCAGCGTTCGATGTGCAGCTCGCCGACGGGTCCGTCGTGGGCCGCGGAGGGCTGCTGAAGCGGGAGGTGGTCGACTCTCCTGCTTGGGCTGGTGAGATCTGGGGCCTCGAAGTGACGCTGCCTTCGAATCCAGTTGCGCCCGAGGTGGTCACGTTTCAGCCGCTCCCGCAGTTCCCGGCGGTAGAGCGGGATCTCGCGCTACTCGTGCCTGACAGCGTTTCGGCGTACGATGTGGACGCGTTGATCCGCATGCGGGGCGGACCTCTTCTCGAAGGCGTCGAGCTATTCGACCTCTATCGAGGCGAAGGCGTTACGCAAGGGACGCGGTCATTGGCGTATCGCTTGCGTTTCCGCTCTCCGGACCGGACCCTGAAGGACAAGCAGGTGGACAAGGCGCTAGGCGGTATACTGGCACGGCTCAAGGAGGAGCTGAGTGTCGAACAAAGAGGGTGACGATGAACGGTCCGACCGCACGGTGTTGACCGAGCTCGAGGGCGCGGTAAGCGGGCTGCTCGATCGGCTCGCCGCAGTCAGCGCTCGCGCGGAAGACGCCGAGGGCAAGAGCGGGGAGCTGGAAGAGCTCGTCAAGCGCTTTACGGGTGACGGAGCCGAAGCGGGCCGCATGTTGAGCCGCCTCAAGGGGCTGGAAGAGGAAAACCAGAACCTCCGGAGTCGATTGGAGACAGGCAGGGACGGAGTGGACAAGGTGCTGGCCAAGATAAAATTCTTGGAGGAGAAGCGATGAGCCCCGAGAAAGCTTCGGTAACGGTTCGCATCGCGGGTGAGGAACACACCATTCGCGCCAATGCCGAGCCCGAGTACACCAAGCGCTGCGCCAAATTGGTTGACGATCGCATCCACGAGATCTGCATGCAGGCGGGACTCATAGAAGGACACAAGGCTGCGATCCTGGCGGCGCTCTCGATCGCCGACCAGTGCTTCCAGGCCATCGACGAATTGGAGCAGGTCCGCAAGGAAGTGTCCTCCCGAGCGACGAACCTGACCCGTCGAATTAAGGCGGAGGTGCCCGGAAGCGACGAAACCGGCTGAAGTCTGCCGTGGGCGATGACCGTTTGGCTTGCGTGAGAGAGTCCGCCGCCTCCTATTCCCCGTTGCCTTTCGGATCCCAACGGTTCCCGATAGGAGCCTTTACCATCACATATCGCTCACCTTCGGCGCTTTACATCGCCGATTTGGAGTAAATACATGCTCTCCGCGCAGCTACTGCTGGCGGCGGCGGTCGGGCTCGTCCTGGGTGGTATCGTCACGTTCTTCATGCTCCGAAGACGCGAACGAGTCCGCCGGGAGTTGGAAACATCCGAGGCCAGGGACGAGGCCTCCCGCATCCTGAAGCGGGCAAGTGACGAAGCTGACACCGCGCTCCGAGCCGGCGAACTCGCCGGTCGAGAGGAGGGGTTTCGCCTCCGTGAAGCGTGGGAGAAGGAAGAGACTCGCCGCCGTGAGGACCTGGAGCGTGCCGAGCGCCGCAATGAGGAGCGCTCGGTAGGCCTGGACCGTGAGGTCGATCAGCTCAAGGCCCGCGAGTTGGAGTTGGGCGAGCGCGTGGCGAGTCTCGACGACCGGCATGCGGAGGTCACGCGCAGAGACGCCGCTGTGAAAGAGGCGGGGCGCTCGGCTCGGGTGCGGCTGGAACAACTCGCCGGCTTGAGCGCTGAAGAGGCCAAGAAGGAGCTGATTGAGTCGCTCGAGGACGAGGCGCGCGCAGACGCGGCTAACACGCTGCGTGAGGTCAAGGAGCAGGCCCAGCGGGAGGCCGAGCGCGAGGCTCGCAAGATCGTGGCGCTTTCGATCCAACGCATGGCGGCCGACCTGACCGCACAGACCACGGTCTCCGTCGTGCAGCTGCCCTCGGACGAGATGAAGGGGCGCATCATCGGTCGCGAAGGACGCAACATCCGTGCCTTCGAGGAAGCGACGGGCGTCGACGTGGTCATCGACGATACGCCTGAGGCGGTCGTGTTGTCGGCATTCGACCCCGTGCGGCGGGAAATCGCGCGCTTGGCCCTTGCGGAACTGGTCGAGGACGGCCGCATTCACCCTGGTCGTATCGAGGAGACAGTGGAGAAGGCGGGGAAGGAGGTTGAGCGGACGATGTTCGAGGCCGCGGAGGAGGTCCTCTACGAGCTCGGCATCCACAACGTTCACTCGGAAATCGTGAAAACGCTTGGGCGACTTCGCTTCCGCACGTCATACGGTCAGAATCAGCTCCAACATGCCAAGGAGGTCGCGCTGCTCGCGGGCAACATGGCGGCCGAAATGGGGCTCGACGTCGCAGAGACCAAGCGCGCTGGCATCTTGCACGACGTGGGGAAGGGCATGACGCACGAGCACGAGGGCACCCACGTTGACCTGGGCTACCGGCTGTGCAAGAAGCATGAAGAGAGCGCCATCGTTTTGAACGCCATCAAGGCGCACCACGACGAGGAGCCCCACTACTTCGCGGAGACATTCCTGGTGTCCGCGGCTGACGCGATCAGTGGGTCGCGTCCCGGGGCTCGCCGGGAGATGGTCGAGGGATACGTGAAGCGGCTGGAGAAACTCGAAGAGCTCGCGATGGAGCAGCCGGGAGTGGAGCGCTGCTTCGCGATCCAGGCGGGTCGCGAGTTGCGTGTCATGGTGGAACCCTCTCGCGTCACCGATGGGGACATGGCGCAGATCTCGGAGGCGGTGGCCAGGAAGATCGAGAATGAGTTGCAGTACCCTGGGCAGATCAAGGTCGTGGTCGTGCGCGAGACGAGAGCGATCGACTTCGCTAGGTAGTTCTCGCCTGTCCGCTCTCGAGAATCGCCGCCCCTTCGCCCCCTCCGACCTTCTATCGAAGTCCGGGAGCTACGTGGGCTTCCTTACCTAGGTAGGGCGTCCGAGGGGCTTCTCAACGTGTTACTTTTCTGCCTTCCACCGACCACGAAGACACCGACCACGCTAAGGCTGCATGAGCGCACAGATCATTTCCGGAAAGGACATCGCCAACGAGATCCGAGCGGAGCTCACGACCGAGGTTGCGCGCTTGAAAGACGAGGCGAGCGTGACTCCCGGGCTGGCCACGGTGCTCGTCGGGGCCGACCCCGCCTCCCAGATGTACGTCGGCATGAAGAACAAAGCCGCCGCCGCCATGGGGATCCACTCGCGACAGATCACGCTGCCCGCCGACACGCCCGAGGATGAGCTTCTGGGCGTGGTGGCGGGGCTGAACGCCGACGCCGATATCCACGGCATCTTGGTGCAGTCTCCG
>Ga0310345_10003767_pt1 | contig 14197 bp, 12 predicted proteins | sample HC15DNA20500_MG_FD_204667 | JGI IMG/M metagenome (GOLD analysis project Ga0310345, IMG submission 204667) | Marine microbial communities from station ALOHA, North Pacific Subtropical Gyre - HC15-DNA-20-500_MG | ecosystem: Environmental > Aquatic > Marine > Oceanic | place: Pacific Ocean: North... | reverse complement strand
GCGCCTTGGTTTGTCGACTCTTGTGGTCTTCATTTCGTTGGTATTTTGGGGATGGGTCTGGGGTCCGGTCGGGATGCTTTTCTCCGTGCCTCTAACGATGGTCGTAAAGATTGCTTTGGAGAACACGAACGACTTCCGCTGGGTTGCCGTGATGCTTGCCGCTCATCCCTCCATGTCACGCCAAGAGTAGTGCGGACACTGCGACTACTACACGCGCTGATGTTACGGGACCTTTCTGGCGTGACTAGCGCGGAATGTTTTTAGCGCCTCAAGGTGGTCCACGTAAGCCGATCGGGCCTTGACGAACTGTGCGTGGGTAAGGCCGAGTTCGCTTGAGACCTGGCGGGCTTGCCCCTCCTCGACGACTGTAATCGAATCGTCTGATGCCGAGACGGCGAACACGCACTCCAGCAGCTCAAGCCGCTGCTCAGGGGTCGACAACTCACGAAACTTGCGCGTAACCAAATAGTTCTCCGTGCCGCTGAACATGCGCACCTGATGCTTGGCGATCTCGACAACGAGGACTGCCTGTGCTTCTGGGATATGTCCGAGCACCTGCACGATGTCCCGCATCTTGTCCGTTTCTTCGTCGCTGAAATGCGAGTCGGCATGGGCCACGCGACCGAGTACATATGCGAACGTTGCAAGATGCAACGCGCGGTCCTCGGGGAGCGCATCGAGCTCGCCGGCGATTCGCCGGATGGCCTCTCCATCGCGAGGGGCATCGTTGACCACGGCGGTGTCCCCGTTAAAGCCTAAGAACTTCAAAATACTCACCGCTCCTCCTGTGCTGTTGCTGACAAGTCCTCAATGAACGCCGTTGCGACGGCCCGCGGTGTGTCGCCATGCTCGTCGACCCTGAGGTTGAGTTCGCGCATCCGTCCAGCGTCGATCGTGCCGTCGAGCTGCGATAGCGCCTCCACAACGACCGGCGCTTCCTGCAACAGTCTGGTGCCCACCAACACGATTGCATCGTATGGGGGAATCACGTGTCTGTCGTCGTCCAGCACAACGAGGTCGTAGGCCGCGATTCGCCCATCGGACGAGAAGGCACTGATGACATCGACTGCGCCGGTGGTTGCTGCTTGATACATCAGCGCCGGGTCCATGGTCCGCTCCTCGCGGAACGAGAGCCGGTATTGTTCCTGAATGGCCGTCCACTCGGGTCTTGCAAAGAATTCGTAGTCGCCGCCGATGACTAGGGTTTCGGCATGGGTTTCGAGGTCGCTTATGGTGTGTAGACCAAGGCGACGCGCGACCTCTGACCGCACTGCGAGCGCGTAGGTGTTTTCGAATCCGAGCGCCGCGGCCACGGCGATGCCGTGTTCCTCCTGAAGAAACCGGCGGACACCGTTGAGTACCTCGCTGCGCGCACCTTGGATGTCGACACGCTCCATTTCATTGGCCCAGAGCGTTCCAGAGTAGTCGACGTAGACGTCGATCTCGTTCGCGTCGAGGGCGTCGAATGCAACAATTGAGCCAAGCGACTGCACTAGCGTCGTCCTCCGGTCCGTCTCCTGCTCGATCCAACGCGCGATCACGGCGCTCAGAATGTACTGTTCGGTGAATGTTTTTGACCCGATAACGACTGGGCGTTCTCCACTCCGGACAAACGGTGCGGCGAACGTGAGACATGCGTAGGCGTAGAGCACCGCGACGGTCGACAATGTAGTGATGAGCTGACCGCGGCGCCGATCGGTGATGCTAACCTCGATGGCGCGAACCAACCCGTCAAGGACGAGCGCGAGCCCGGCTGCGGCGACACAGCCCACGAGTATAGATGCGTAGTTGCGGGTCTGGAGTCCGCTAAAGATGTAGTTTCCAAGGCTTGTTGCGCCGACCGGCGTCGATAAGGTCGCGATGCCGACGATCCAGACCGTCGCAGTCCGAATGCCGGCGACGATCACGGGCATCGCCAACGGGAGTTCCACCATCGTCAATTGTTGATGCGTGGTCATTCCGACGCCGCGCGCGGCTTCTTTCATTGATGGATCGACGCCGGAGATGCCGGTCACCGTATTCCGAAGCACGGGAAACACACCGTAAAGAGTGAGTCCGACGATCGCCGGAAGAAATCCGATACTCTGCAGCTCGAGCGTGGCGAGGAGTGGCACCATCACCGCAAGCAGGGCCAGGCTCGGCACGGTCTGGATAACACCAGCAACTGCGAGTACCGGTCGCTCGAGCCATGCTACGCGAGTGGCGGCGATGCCAAGCGGCACGCTGGTGATGGTGCTCAACAGCAGCGCCAGTAACGTCAGCTGGAGATGGGCGGTCAGATAACTCGGCAGGAGGGCAAGCTGCTCGGCCACCTAGGCTGGCCCCGTCGTGCGTTCGACAGTTAATGCATCGACTACGGCCGCGTGTCGGCGCGGTGTGCTCATCAGCCGCTGCACATGCTTGTTCGCCGGTTGGTTGAGAAGTTCACGCGGCGAAGCGAGTTGGAGTAGTCGCCCGGCATGCATGACGCCAATCCTGTCGCCGAGGGTCAGCGCTTCCGTCATGTCGTGGGTCACAAAAATCGTGGTCAGCGACAATGTCTTGCGGATGCGAAGAAATGATTCTTGGAGGCGTTCGCGGGTCAGCGGGTCCAGTGCGCCGAATGGCTCATCCAGCAGCATCACACGCGGCCCAGCCGCTAAGGCACGGGCCACGCCGACCCGCTGTTGCTGACCACCAGAGAGCTCGTTCGGACGGCGGTCGCGGATCTCTGCGTCAAGCTCGACCAGTGTCATCAGGTCGTCCACGCGTGCGCTGATCCGGTCATCTGGCCATCCGAGCAGCGTCGGCGATACGGCGATATTTTCACCGATGGTCATGTGTGGAAAGAGACCTACTTGCTGAAACACATACCCGATACGCCGTCGCAGTTCGTGGGGTGGTAGCTCAGTGGTATCGGTTCCATCTAGACGGACGGTACCGGAAGTCGGCTCGATCAGTCGGTTGACCATTTTGAGCATCGTCGTCTTGCCGGAGCCTGAACCTCCGAGCAAAACCACGACCTCGCCAGTATCAACCGAAAGCGTAACTTCGTCGACGACAGATGTGTCGCCGTAGCGTTTAGTGAGGCGGTCGGTCTGAATCATTGCGCGGTAGTGATAAGGGGCACAAAAAAGGGACGGGCGCCTACTGTCCCGTCCCTCGTCTTCGTCGTGTCACGGCGCGTCGGTCCGCGCGGTTACTTACTACACGCCTGACAAATGTTGCAGTACTCCGGTGCTGTCTCCGAGTGTCTCAGTCGGTACGTCAAGTTTTTCCAGCATCGCGAGCTGCAAATTTGTTAGCGGGGTTTCTTCTGTTACACGGAGATGACGTCCCCCTCTCAGCTGGCCCGCGGCACCACCGGCGAGGAGCACTGGCAGGTTGACGTGTAGATGCTGGTTGCTGTCGCTGATGCCAGACCCATACTGGATCATCACGTGATCGAGTAGTGTTCCCTCGCCGTCTGGAGTGGCTTTGAGTTGCTCCATGAAGTAGGCGAGCTGTTCGATGTGGTGGTGGTTGACCTTCGCAAGCTTTGCTATGTTTTCAGGACGGTTCTGGTGATGCGAGAGACCGTGATGCGGGTCCGGAATACCAAGCTCTGGGTAGGTTCGAGGGCTTACCTCTCTTCCCATCATGAATGTAATGACGCGAGTCATGTCGGCCTGGAATGCGACCAACTGTAAATCAAACATCAGACGAGAATGGTCTTTAAACGTTTCAGGAATACCGCCAATGGGACGTGCCAGTTCAGGAAGTTCTCTGTCACTCTGGGCTTCGGCGACTTGTATACGTCGTTCGATGTCCCGGATAGCCTCAAGGTACTGCGAGACTTTGAGGCGGTCATCGTTACCAAGACCCCGGCTGAAATCTGCTACTTCGTGAACAAGCGAATCGAGGATACTTCGGTCCTCTTGGATGCGGGCGAGGCGAGCCTCAGGCGTCGTGTTGTCGGTGTCGCCAAACAGTCGTTCAAACACTGCGCGTGGTTGGTTCTCCATCGGCAGCGGTGTTGTTGGATTCGCCCACGAGAGGGTGTTGGCATAGGCACAGCTCCATCCCTGCTCGCATGCCCCAATTAGTTCATTCGGATCCAACGCAAGTTCCAGTGACGTGAGTATCGTCTCGTTACCGATTGCCCGAGCGGCGATCTGATCCATCGAGGTGCCGCAGCGGATATCGGGGCCGTCAGTTTTCTTGGGATGTACACCTGTTAAGAAGGTAGCCGCGGCACGGACATGGTCACCGGTTCCCTCCCCTGCTAAGGGGAAGGCTGGGGCATCAGCGAGGCCACTAACGAGCAAGAGCTTGTCCTTAAACGGTGTTAGGGGCTCGAGAATCATTGGCAAATCGCCCAACGCACCGGCTGTGTTTGGGGTCCAGTCGGCCATAATCATTCCGTTCGGAACATACCCCGTGAACAAGCGTTGGATGGGCTTTGCTGCGGAGTTTCGTACCGCGGCAAATGCCGGCACCATACTATCCAGTAGCGGTAAGGCCAGTGAGGCACCAAACCCACGGAGAAACGTCCGACGGGGAAGTGTCTTCGTTGTGATGATCATGGTTCTGCCGACCTCCTCATTTGGAACGGCGTACTCTGAACGATCCCTGCTATCAGGGATGACCAACGATACTCCTCTTGAGACGCATAGTCGACGATTTGCCTTACAGCCGGCCCGTCAAATGATTCGACACCACGTCCGATTGCGTAGGTTAGAAGCTTTTCCGTAACCGTGGTTAGAAAATTCTCTCCCCGGCTGACGAAGGCCTTCCGCAGTGTGGCAGGACCATCGATTTTGGTGCCATCGCTCAGTGTGCCACTAGCGTCGATCGGCGTGCCAGCTTCGCTAACGCTTCGCCAGCGACCAATACCATCAAAATTTTCGAGTGCGAAGCCAAGCGGGTCCATGATTTTGTGGCAGCTGGCACACACCGGATTGGCACGATGCTGTTCCAGTCGTTCGCGAACAGACCGTGCGTTAACACCTGGGACGTCATTTTCTTCAAGAGCGGGCACATCAGGTGGTGGAGGCGGTGGCGGTGTTCCAAGAACGTTTTCAAGAAGCCATTTGCCACGGACTACGGGTGAGGTTCGATGTGCGTAGGAAGTGACAGTCAGGAGACTGCCCTTGCCGAGGAGTCCGTGACGCATCTCCTGGCCATTAGTCAGTTGAATACGCCGGAAGTGGTTGCCGTAGATATTCGGAATTTCGTAGTGACGTGCCAAGCGCTCGTTTACAAACGTGTAATCCGCCGTCATAAGGTCGAGGACGCTGTGGTCCTCGCGCATTTGACTTTCAAGGAAGAGGCTCATTTCGCGTGACATGGCCTCACGTAAGTTTTTGTCGAAATCAGGGAACGCTTTGGTATCAGGTGTTACGAAGTTGATGTTTCGCATATAGAGCCACTGGCCTCCAAAGTTGTCGACCAGCGCGCGTGAGCGAACATCGGCAAGCATGCGCCGTACTTGTCCGGACAGGATAGGTGGATTGCGTAGCTCTCCGCGTTCCGCAACATCGAGCAGCTCGTCATCGGGAATGCTGCTCCACAGGAAGAAAGAGAGCCGCGATGCGAGTTCTAAGTCACTAATCAGGTACGCCACGCCTAGCGCTATATCGTCGGGATCGGATTCCCGTCGGAAAAGGAAATCGGGACTGACCAAGATTCGGCGGAGCGCCATTTCGATGCCCGTGTCAAAATCACTTCCTTCACGTCCAGACTCAAAGAAACCGAGTAGCATGCTCATGTCGTCGTCCCTGACCGGACGCCGAAACGCACGCCGTGCTAATGTGGAAATAATTTCAGACGCGCACGCAGTGGCATCATCGCCTGCCGGTGGTCGACAGGTGAAGATACGTTCTCGACTTGGGGACTCACCACGTCCCGTAACGTTGTAAGGTCCACGTAACTCTACGCTCCCAATTCCAGGAGGAATGGTCGAGTCACCGGCGTACTCATAACTACTCACCCGATAAAACGGGCGACGCATACCTTCTAGTGCCACACCTTTATCTACAAAGGACACGGCGAGCGTTGCTGGCCCGGCTTTTGCTGCGAAGCGCACTTCATGGCCGTCATCAGGCACGTTCCGAAGATCTCGACGTGAGAGGAAGCCACTGCTGTTTTGCCGATTGGATTCCAAGAGCCGGTCTGCGCCGCCAACTGTCAGTGATTCTATGAGTGTTCCGTCGAGGCGTACTTCTAGCGTGTTTGGCTCCGTGAACCCTCGCACGCGTCCGTCGTATGTGCGGAGAAAAAAGATCTTGGCGACGTACTCACCATCAACTGGAAAGGTGTGAGGTATTGCCAATCCACCGCGAGACCCGAACGGCAAGTCGTCGCTTACTCGCCCATCCTGACGGAGACCTTTATCAACTTCGAACACTTCGGTCGTTGGTTGGAGAGACAGATCTCCAACGGCCAGCTTGCTGATTTTTCGTGCCGCTCCGAGATATCGCTCGGTGAGCATTGGTGAGACCGAAAGGACGTCGGCGATATTGTCAAAACCGAAACCTGAATCATCCGGCGGTAGAAGCGTCAATTCGTCAATGTTGAGGTCGAGCAGGTCACGGATCGCATTTGAGTACTCCGCTCGGTTCAACCGATGCACAGCGTGGCGGCGGCCAGGATTGGGATGTGTATCAGCGACTTGGTCGATGCGGCTTGAGAGCCATGAAGTTAGTGTTTTGTAAGTGGCTTCATCTGGCCGCGGCCGATCTAGTGGCGGCATCGATCGCGTGCGGAGTTTTCGAATGACTTTCTCCCAAACTTCTGTTTCCTGTGCATCGACTCCGACCTGCGCGAGGTCAAGAGTTTGGAGGGATAAACCTGCGGTGAGTGTTCGGTTGTTGTGGCAACTGACACAGTATCGGTCGAGAAGTTGACGGTGCTCAGTTTCGGTAGTGTCAATGTTGTTAGGTGGCTGTGCCCAGGCAGTAGAGACAGGGACACTTAGTGTGATGGTGCAGATCGCCACTTGAGTCAATGAAATGAGCCGCATCATTTTTTCACCACTCAGGGTCATGCCGCTTGTAAACCGTTCTATGGAACTGCATTATTATGATTGTGCTGAGAGGAGTGTCAAGCGCGATCATGCCCTTCCAACAAGGTAATCTATTGTCGTATGTAGTAGCGAGCACCATTGTAATTGCTGGTCTTTCTACCGCAGTTGGAGCCGGAGCTCCTGAATCGGCCCGCGAACTAATAGAGGCTGTAAAGGCTGGCGATCTTACTGGTGTCGAGCGGTTGGTGGCCTCGGGGATTGACGTAAGTAATCCCCAGGGCGATGGCGCGACTGCGCTGCACTGGTCAGTGCACCGCGATAATGCTGAGCTGTCAGCCCTACTGATTGACGCAGGAGCCGATGTTAATGCCGCCGATGGCCATGGTGTAACTCCTCTTGCTCTTGCCTGTCTCAATGGCAGTAGTGCCATGGTTGAGCGACTTCTTCACGCTGGTGCAGACGTGATGCTTGCACGGAAGACAGGTGAAACGCCTTTGATGACTGCAGCTCGTGTTGGCAATCTTGACGTCGTTCGACAGCTCTTGGCTGCAGGTGCGGATCCCACTACGACTGAGTTGGCTCGTGGGCAGACGGCTTTAATGTGGGCAGTGGCTGAGAATCAGACGGCGGTCGCCCGTGTGATTCTCGAGATGGGGGGCGGAGCTACAACCCGTACAATGAACGGGTTTTCACCACTACTGTTTGCCGCGCAACAAGGCAACGTCGATATTGCACGGTTCCTGCTGGCAGCGGGCGCTGACGTCAATGAGTCGGCACCGGATGGGATCGCTGGTGACACGAATGCTCAAGTGCTCTTTCGGGAAGGCACGGACGCGTCGGCACTTATGGTCGCTATTGATAGTAGCCACTCAGAGATGGCGCTGTTTTTGATTAAAAGCGGCGCTAATGTGAATGACAGCCGCGCTGGCCGCACGCCGTTGCACTCGGCGGTGCAACGGGAAATGCTAGAGGTGGCGCGTGCATTACTCTCGGCTGGAGCCGATCCTAATGCACGCCTCGAAAAGAGGATGCCTCTTCTGTCACGTTCTATCACCCAAAATAATGGGCTGACGCCGACTACAGTTGGCACCACGCCGTTCTTGCTTGCTGCGAGTTACGGGGATGTCGAGCTAATGCAATTGCTCATTGACGCTGGAGCTGACCCGGTTCTAACGACCAAAGACGATACAACCGCTCTGATGCTTGCTGCCGGAGCAGACTATGTGGAAGGGCAAGATAAATACGGGCGTCGTTCATACCCGGCTTTTTTGGAAACAATCCAACAACGTGCGTTTGAGGCCACGAAGTTTTGTCTTGAGCTTGGATTAGATATTAATGCCACCAACGACAAGGGACAGACGGCCCTTTTTGGGGCTGTCTATATGGGTGGGACACTCATTGCGCCGTATTTGGTGGAGCACGGGGCTGAGATGGACGTGATTAACCTTCGCGGACAGACGCCATGGATGGTCGCCGCTGAAGGAGAGTACCGATCGGGTTCATTCTATACCCACGAGGAAACGGCGCAGGTGCTTGAGGAACTGGGTGCTGACACAACTCTCGGCTTTGACTTGGGTCCCGACTTTCAAAAGCCGTTAGAAGAGGCCAGCACTTTGGAGTCGACGCGCTAAGCCCTGTCGAGTAGCTAGACATCATGTGTAGGATGTTATGTGTCGTTGTCGGTGTACTGTTCTGCTTTAACAACATTAATTTCCTCGAGGCTCAGCAGACCCCTGATTCGCGTGCCGCGATGCTTGCCCGAGCAGCGGCGCTCGAACTCGACACCAAATACCTCGCACCACCGGGTGACGCGCTCACTCATCACATATCCGGTTTCGCCAAGACACTCTGCTCAGCGGTATTTGTTACGGGACTTGATGCTGAATTTGCGGCGGAGAGCGTTGGCTTCTTTAGTGGTCCGTATGAATACCGGCGACATGTTGTGCGCCGTGAGATCGATGATGATGGACGCCGTGTTCACCTCACGCTGCCAAATGGTGTCGTCCGGACTGCGAAACTTAATGGTGATCATGGGTGCGTGACCTTACCTGTCGATGAGGATGATGTTTTCTTCGATCCGGTGGACATTCGGAGCAACTTGCCTTCCGCGGCGACAACGCCGTGGCCGATGGGAGACGTACTGCCGACCACACCGCTGCCTAGCCAAATCGATGCAGACAAGGTGCGCCAGGCAGTCGATGCGGCGTTCGTTCCTGCCGATGCCTTAACTGGTGCTTTCATCGTCACGTACAAGGGGCGGATCATTGGCGAACGATATGGCGATGGCATCACGATGCACACGCCACTCGAAAGTTGGTCGATGGGAAAGAGTCTCACTGCGACGCTAATGGGGGTGCTAATCAAGCAAGGCGTCTACGAGCTGTACCAACCGGCGCCGGTCCCGGAGTGGCAGGAGTCTCAGGATCCGCGGCAAGATATTCGCATTGCGGACATCCTTCGGATGTCGAGTGGTTTACGGTTCCGCGGCGTGGGAGACCCCGATCTGGATCCATCACTTGGCTATCCGGACCACCTCTATGTCTATACGGGTAGCGTGAATTCATTTGAGTGGGCGGCGACGCGCCCACAGCAGTGGCCGCCGAACACGATCGGCCGATACCGCAATTCCGACCCAGTGTTAACTAATTATCTGGTTCGACTTGGCGTTGAGGGGCGGGGCGACGAATATCTCTCGTTTCCGCAGCGCGAGCTTTTTGACAAGATTGGGATTCGTGGGATGGTGCTTGAAACCGATCCCTACGGCAACTACTTGCTGCAAGGTTATGAGCTCGCACCGGCGCGTGATTGGGTGCGGCTCGGCAATCTTTATCTTCAGGATGGCGTCTGGAACGGAAGTCGGATTCTACCCGAGGGTTACGTTGACTTCGTTAGTACTGTGGCACCGGCTTGGGCCGCCGACGGGCGACCGATTTACGGCGGCTTCTTCTGGATCAACGGTACCGGTACTTTTCCCGTGCCGCGGGAGGCGTACTATATGGCCGGAGCAGGTGGACAAAACACGATCATCATCCCGTCTCACGATCTCGTCGTGGTTCGACAAGGGCACTACCGCGGGGCGCGTGAAGGAGGGCAGGCGCTACGACGCGCACTCGCCCTATTGATGGAAGCGATTCCAGCGAACTGACATCTGTGGTTCGGGCTTTACCGCCGGTCGTCGGCTTCGGGCGGTGGTCCCATTGGGCGTCCGCCGTCACGATACGGCTGGTGGCACGCCTCACAGATTTCGATAAGCGTGTTTCCGGCGTCAAACACGCCGTCGACGTTTTGCGCCTCCGCGGCTGCCAGCGCCGCTGCTCCAGTGTCGGCCATCGCACCTGCGAGTTCCATCCAAAGCCCGTCGTCCTTCTTTCGACCGTCCATCATGTAGAGATTGCCGACTTCCGTTAGGATAACGGCAGCGTCCTCAAGCGTCTGCCATTCTTCGTCTGTTTCAGGAGCTACATTTCCAGCATTGAAGATCACGTCCGATGCCGGGCTGACCATCGCCCGCTGAATCTGACCGATAGTTGCAACGGGCGTCGGGACCCGTGACTGTGCTAAACCAATAGTGACGATTACCAGCGCAAGCGAGACGACCCCGATCAGTATGCGCGCCATTTGTTTGCCTCCACCTATGGGAGTTTTTCCTAGAACGCTTGAACGTTACCGCCGAAGTGTTTGCCGACCGAGCCTATGCATAATGAGTCATTGCCGAAGTTCGATTCCTGCCGATTATAGCGGCTCATGCAGTGACCGCCGGGAAAGCTAGACGGCTTACGTAGTGTTACGACGATTGGAAATGAAAGGAGCACCCATGCACGATACGTATTACCATTCCGAGGACCTCAAGAAGTTCGGCGAAATCACTAAGAATCGTTCTGACCTCGGAGATAAGTTCTTTGCCTGGTACAACGCTGTGTTTGAGGATGGTGCGTTGTCGGCACGTGAGAAGTCTTTGATCGCACTCGCTGTGGCGCATGCGGTGCAGTGTCCGTACTGCATTGATGCGTACAGCTCCGACGCGCTTGAGAAAGGGGCCGATGTCGACCAGATGACGGAAGCGGTACATGTCGCTTCGGCCATTCGAGGCGGAGCCTCGCTTGTGCACGGTGTACAGATGCGCAACCACGTCGGTCGGATAGGGATGTAACATGCTTCTAATATGAGCAAGATGCTCCCCTCGCTTCGCGCGCGCGAATTGCCTCTGGCCTCGCCCCGTGAGCAACTGGCGACGCTGCGGCGGCTGTCCCTACCGCGTGAGTTCGACGAGGCGCTTGGCAACGTTGGGTTGCGCCCACTACGACCGACTGCTATCGATATCATGCAGATCAACGTCGGCAAACTCTGCAATCAGACCTGTGCGCACTGTCATGTTGATGCTGGGCCCGACCGTCGTGAAGTAATGACTTACGAGACCATGGCGCAGTGTGTGGAGGTGTTGAAGCAGACAGCCATTCCGACGGTTGATGTAACCGGTGGCGCTCCAGAACTCAATTCGAACTTTCGCTGGCTCGTCGAGCAGTGCCGCGCGCTGGACCGGCACGTAATCGACCGTTGCAATTTGACGGTGCTTGAGCTGCCATCACAGACCGGATTGGCCGAGTTTCTTGCGGTGAACCGAGTCGAGGTGGTGTGCTCACTTCCACATTACCGCGCGCTGAATACCGATGCGCAGCGGGGCGATGGTGTTTTCGCGACCTCAATCAAGGCATTGCAGCGATTGAACGCGCTCGGTTACGGCGATGGGCACTCTGGACTTCGCCTTGTACTGGTTACCAATCCAGTGGGAGCGTTTTTGCCGCCCAGTCAGCCGTCGTTGGAAGAGGAATGGAAGAGAGAGCTCGACCGCGCATACGGCGTTCGGTTCGATGCGCTCTACACCATCACGAATATGCCGATCAGCCGGTTTCTTGAGTGGTTGGTTGCGTCGTCGAATCTTGAGAGTTACATGGAACGGCTAGTGACCAACTACAATGCCGCCGCTGCTCGCGGCGTCATGTGTCGAAACACGATATCGATAGGCTGGGACGGCACGCTCTACGACTGTGATTTCAATCAGATGCTCGACCTGCCGGTGGCATCGTCTGTGCCCAGCCGCATCACGGATTTCGATCTCGACGCGCTTGAGTCTCGGTCGATCGTAGTTGGCCGACATTGTTTCGGCTGTACCGCTGGCGCTGGCTCCAGTTGCTCCGGAGCAACGGCTCAATGATCCGACGTGTCTTCGATTTGGCATGTCTGGTATTTCCGTTGGTGTTGCCATGTGTGGCTCAGGACAAAGAAGTGCCATTCACTAGCGACGTCGATCTGGGAGCCTCACCGTGGATCCATGCGGCAAGGGACGCGGCTGGAAACAAATCGGGTGAACATCGGCGTCAATGACACGGACGGCTGTAGTCGGGCCGACGGGATTTGCTATAGCCTGAAGAGATAGTGGAATTTGGTGTCTTCTACATCGAGTAGATCGAAAGAGAGCAGTAGCTTGCGTGTACAAAGAACGAGCCGGAACGATGTTTCGATTCCGGCCCGTCCTCTCAGTAGATCCAGCCGTGATGCTCGTGCCTTCGCGTGAGCGGCGGTGTGCTATGCGATCATTACCGTTCGCGCCAGTTGCGCGTTGTGCTCAAGGAATGTGTGCTTCACTTCAAGTTCCTCAGTAGTTGGTTGCACTACGCCGTTGGTATCGGTGGCGCGTGAGGTGATAGTGTGCTCGCCCGCTGTCGCCCCATTCCACGTGAAATTGAAGAACTTCCAGCTGTACTTTTCGCGTGTGGTCGCCGGGTCGAGCGTCGCCATTTGCCAAGGTCCGTCGTCGACTTTCACCTCGACGGAGTGGAGCGGTGTGCCGTCATGCATAACAACGCCAAAGATATTGTGGGCGTTGCCGGTGTTTGTGACACGCGCGATGAATGATTTAATGCGCATCGTTGAAATGGCGGTCTCTTTCCACTTCATCTCACCGTTGACCATTTCACCCTTCAATGTTCGGTACCAGCGCGCCTGATACTTGCCGAGGTACTGATCCTTCTGGACGTGGATTTCCGATAAGAACTTAACATTCGGCGCGCCGTACCAGCCCGGCACAAGCAATCGGAGCGGACGCCCTTGGTGAGCGGTGAGCGGTTCCCCGTTGAGCGCGTAGGCGAGTAGTGGTTCGTCGGAAAGTGCTTGGTCGCGTTCGAGACTCCGACCGTACTGCTGATCGACGTTGTAGGTGCGGCCGCGGAACTCAACTTCTTCCTCGCCATGGTCGGCACCAAAAAAGACAAACTCGCGTGCCTCGTCTTGGATGCCGGCGCGTGCGAGCACCGCGCGAAGTGGGACCCCGGTCCAGCGACCGTTACTCGACAACCCATTAAGCGGCCCGCGATTGCCCGAGCACTCGAAGCCGAAGACAAGGTCTCGGCTTGGCATCGCGCGCAGATCTGCAAGGGAGAGTGAGAGGTGCTCGTTAACTAAGCCGGACACTCGCAGCCGGTACGTCGCAGTGTCAATTTCTGGATGGCCGTAGTGCTGGGTCGTGAAGAAGTCATTAATCGGCGTGAAAAAACCGTCGATATGTCTAACGTCGATAATCCGCCGATCGGGGCCCCGAATGAGGTTGATTTCATCGGGCAAGTCGGTGAATTCCATAAGAGTCTCGCCCTGCGCAAGTGCTGGCACCGCCCAATCCGGAAATCCGAGGACCCCGAGTCCAGCCATTGCAAGACTGCCCTTGAGTAAATCACGACGGGTGGTCTCTGTCGCCATCTTCGACCCCTTTCGACCTCGACGGTTGTCGCCGAGAGTAAATTCTTCCTGTTATTCGTATCATAAATTGGGAGCCGTTGCTCTGTCGCGCTCATTGGGCGAAGATGCAGTTGAAAGGATGCAATTCATGCTGGTTCAACGTTCCGCGATTTCACTTGTCTTGTTTGCTGGTGTGTTGTTCAGCGGGTTCTTGCTGCTGTCGACGACCGCCGTCGCACAAACGGATAACTGGGTGGTGCCACGGACCCCTGATGGCCAACCCGATTTGCAAGGTGTGTGGCTTAACAACACGGCAACCCCGCTGCAACGTCTGGCTGCACTGGCGGAGCGACCGCACCTGACCGACGAGGAGGTTTCCACGCTGCAGGCGCGAGCGAATCGGATTTTTGAAAATGGAAGGAGCGCCTTTACCACCCCAGAGGGTGCCTTTCGGGCAGCGCTGGAAAACGTGGAGACATATGA
>Ga0310345_10003766_pt1 | contig 14202 bp, 13 predicted proteins | sample HC15DNA20500_MG_FD_204667 | JGI IMG/M metagenome (GOLD analysis project Ga0310345, IMG submission 204667) | Marine microbial communities from station ALOHA, North Pacific Subtropical Gyre - HC15-DNA-20-500_MG | ecosystem: Environmental > Aquatic > Marine > Oceanic | place: Pacific Ocean: North... | reverse complement strand
CGCGCGTTCTACTTGACGGACGCCTTCGCCGGGCGCGAAGGCGACCCGCGAGAACGGCGCACCATCCACCTCGGCATCGATCTCTTCGAGCAGCCGGGTGCGCTGGTACGGGCGCCGCTGGCGGGCCACGTGAAGAGTGTTCGGGACAACGACACGCGGCTCGACTACGGCCCCACGGTGATCCTCGAGCACGAGGGGCCCGCCGGGCCGTTCTGGACGCTGTACGGCCACCTGCAACGCGCGTCGGTCGCCAACCTCGACCCCGAAGATCCGGTCGAGGCCGGGCAGACGATCGCACGCGTCGGACCCTACCCCGAGAACGGCGATTGGCCCCCGCACCTGCACTTCCAGATCATGACGGATCTGCTCGACTTCGAAGGAGAGTTTCCGGGCGTCGCGCTTCCGAGAGAGCGCTCGGTTTGGGCGTCGTTCTCACCGGACCCGAATCTCATGCTCCGGCTACCGGGAGAGACGACCTACGTCGAGACCATCGGTCTCGAGCAGCGCCGAAAGGACGTGCTCGGCCCCAACCTGAGTCTCTCCTACGACGAGCCCATTCACGTCGTGCGTGGCCGTGGCACCTACCTCTACGACTCGCAGGGGCGGGAATACCTGGACGGCGTCAACAACGTCGCGCACGTGGGACACGAGCACCCTGCGGTCGTACGGGCCGGCCGGCGTCAGATGGGCGTGCTCAATACCAATACGCGCTACCTGCACACAGCCATCCTGCAGTACGCGGAGCGACTCTCGGCGCTATTCCCCGAAGCGCTCTCGGTCTGCTTCCTGGTAAACTCCGGCAGCGAGGCCAACGAGCTCGCGTTGCGCCTGGCGCGCGCGCACACCGGAGGCGAGGCAGTGGTATCGCTCGAGGGCGGTTACCACGGCAGTACTCAAGCGTGCATCGACGTGAGCCACTACAAGTTCGCCGGGCAAGGCAGCGCTGGAGCGCCACTCTGGGTGGCCGCTGCAAACATGCCGGATGTCTTCCGCGGCCTGTACCGATCGCGCGACCCCGCAGCTGCGAGCCGGTACGCCGCGCATGTGGGCGAATGCTTCGAACGACTCGCCGGCACAGGCTACACAGCGTCAGCCTTCCTCGCCGAGAGCATCATCTCATGTGGCGGCCAGATCGAGCCACCAGAGGGGTATTTGGCCGCCGCGTACGAACTGGCGCGCGCGAACGGCGCGGTGTGCATCGCCGACGAGATCCAGATCGGCTTCGCACGAGTTGGCAGCCACATGTGGGGCTTCGAGACCCAGGGTGTCGTGCCTGACATCGTCACGCTCGGAAAGCCGATCGGCAACGGACACCCGCTGGGCGCAGTCGTGACCACACCCGAGATCGCCGCGTCGTTCGCCGACGGCATGGAGTTCTTCAGTACCTTCGGCGGGAATCCGGTGTCGGCGGCAATCGGGCTGGCTGTGCTGGACGTGATGGAGGACGAGCGACTCCAGGCTCACGCCGCCGCGGTGGGGAGGAAGCTGAAGGCTGACCTGGGCTCGCTCGCAGGAACACATGAGGTGATCGGCGACGTGCGCGGGCGCGGCCTCTTCCTCGGAGTCGAGTTGGTGCGCGATCGGCAGTCGTTGGAGCCCACGGCGGACGTGGCCAGCTACGTGGTGGCGCGAATGAAGGACCGAGGCGTCCTGCTGAGCACCGACGGAAGCGACCACAACGTGATCAAGATCAAACCGCCCATGCCATTCTCTGAGGCCGACGCAGAGCGTCTGGTACACGAGCTGGACGAGGCACTCGGTCACGACATCGTGAGGGCGCTCACTGGCTCCTGACAGTGCCGGGGCGTCCTCGCGAGCTGGGTACCGGCCAGGAGGGCCACGCGCATCGCTCCCACCGAGGCTCTGAGGGAGGGGTAGCCCTCCGGGTACGTCGGCTACTCCGCCAGTCGATTGATATCGGGGTTATGAAGAATCCTCTTGGGCGCGCCGTCCCGTGCGGCCCGGATCACGGCTCGCCCGAGCATCTCCGTGGTCGTGATCGACCGCCGAGTGAGGCGGCTCAGCACCAGATAGAGTGGCTTCACCAAGGCGTAGACGACGTTGTACATCGGCGTGCGAGACCGCACTCCCTTGACAGGCTGGATGAAACCAGGCCGGAAGATCCAAGTCGAGCCGAAATCCATCTCGATCAGCTTGTTCTCGATCATGCCCTTCACGCGCGCCCACATCATTGGGCCCTGCTCGGAGCTGTACGCGCCAGTCCCGGTGACGTGGCAGAACGTCATCCCGGGATTGGCCGCCAGTTGGGCCTGCGCGGCCTTGAGCGGCAACTCGTATGTGATGCGGTGGTACGCATCTTCGCTCATGCGGGCCGACGAGATACCCAAGCAAAAGAAGCAGGCATCGTGTCCGATGAGCTGATCTCGAACCGACGAATAGTCGAACATGTCCTCCATGATCAACTCGCGCAGCTTCTCGTGCTCGACGCCGCAGGACCGGCGACCCACGACGAGCACCGCCTCCACTTCCGGGCTATGCAGGCACTCGATGAGGGTTCCGGACCCGAGCATGCCGGTAGCCCCGAAGAGCACGACTCTCATCGGCTGGCGCGACCCCGTCGCGGTTGGCGGTGACTACCCGTCGGTGATGGTCCGCATCAACCGCTCGAGTCGTTGCTTATGCTGCTCGAGCTCGGTCACGAGGACCTCGAGCCGCCCATACATGTCCACCGCGGGCTTCTGGTCCGCCCTCTGCGTGTTGCCGTACAGGTAAGAAAGCTGATCGGCGAGCATAGGCTGCGGGTAGCTCGAGATCGTACCATCCGTGACGAGCGCAGCCTTGATCTCCTTGAGTTGGTCTTCGACGCCGCTGCCTTCGGCGACCCGCGCCATTGCGCCCTCGAGACGCTCGATCGTGCCACTCGCGTCCTCGATGGCCGCCATGATCTCGAGCCCCAACTCGAACTGCGCCTGCAGGTCCGCCTGCGTGACGCCATCCGCCGCGACACGAGGGTCGATCAAGAGCTCGAAGCTGCGCGTGTGGGTTTGGCCATCCACCGTGAGGTGCGCTTGGTAGGTGCCCGGCACCACCGTCGGGCCGCCGCCCCGAGAACCGGTGGGGCCCGGAACGCTCAGGTCCCAGACGAAGCGATGCACGCCGAGGCCGTTGCCCAGACGGGCTTGTCCGGCGGTGCGCTGGAACGGACCACGCATCTCTTGAGCCGTTTCGGTTCGAGGGCCGTCGCCTCCTGATTCGAACGTACGCAGGACCTCCCCCGTAGCATCCAAAATCTCGAGCTGGAGCGACGACGCCTCGACGGTGAGCATGTAGTCGATCATCGCGCCCCGGGGCGAGTACTGCGGCTGATCGGGCGCGCCACCACCGCCACGACCACCGCCGCGGCGGCGGTACGCATCAGAGGGCTGGAAGAGGTGGGGCCCTCCGGCCGCGATGGCATCACCCAGCTGACGCAGCGGAGCGAGGTCGTCCATGATCCAGAACGCTCGACCCATGGTGGAGAGGATTAGATCGCCCTGGTGCAGCTTGATGTCGGTGATGGGCGTCACCGGCATGTTGAAGCGGAACGGCTCCCAACTCTCGCCGTCGTCCAGGGAGACGAACATGCCGAACTCGGTGCCGGCATACAGCAGGCCTGGGCGCACGGGGTCCTCGCGGATCGCGCGCGTGGGGAAGTCCGAGGGGATACCGTTGTCCCCCGTCGTGAGCAACGTCCAGCTCTCGCCGAAGTTCTCGGTCTTATAGATGAAGGGTGTAAAATCACCCAACAAGGTGCGGTATGCCGCGAAATACGCTTTCCCCGCCCAGTGTGGAGATGGGTCGATGGTCTGGATACGACCCTCGGGCGCCATGTCCGGCGGAGTCACGTCCGTCCATGTCTCTCCCCCGTCGCGGGTCACCTGAACGAGGCCGTCGTTCGAGCCCGACCAGATCACTCCTGCCTGGACCGGAGACTCCTCAACCGCATACAACACCGAGTAGTGCTCCTCACCCGTGATGTCTCGCGTGATGGGCTCGCCGGACACTACCTGTCGTTCGGGGCGGAAGGCGGTGAGGTCGGGGCTGATGCGTTGCCACGTGACGCCCTCGTCGCTCGTCTTGTGCACGTACTGCGAGCCGTGGTAGACGACGTTGGCGTCGTGCGGGGACACCTCGATCGGCACGACGCGTTGGAACCGGAACGGCAGGTCCGCGGGATTCACACCGTACAGGTTCACGAAGCCCACGTAGTACTGCTTCTCCTGACCGGTGTTCTGGCTATAGCGGCCGAAACGGCCCTTGCAGTTCGAATAAACGATGTCAGGATCGCCGGGCTTGGGTACCGCCGGACCGGTCTCGCAGCCGCCGATAGACTTCCAGTTGCCCGTGTGGCCACCCGCCGAGCCGTCCTCCGGTGGATCGCTCGGCACCATGATCGTCGAGTTGTCCTGCTGACCCGCGTACAGCCAGTACGGGAAGCGGTCGTCGACGTCGACCTGGTAGAGCTCGGCGGTCGATTGGTTGTGTTGCGTCGACCAAGTCACGCCGCCGTCGAGCGTGACGTTGGCACCACCGTCGTTGGACTGAATCCAGATGTTCGGGTTGTCGGGGTTGATCCACATGTCGTGGTTGTCCCCGTGCGGTGTGCTAACGCGCTCGAATGAGAATCCACCGTCCAGCGACGCGTACATACGTTCGTTGTTCACGTAGACCTTGCTCGCGTCGGTGGGGTCGACGTCCACGTTCGTGTAGTAGAACGGGCGGTTCATGATGCCCCGCTCGTTGCTGACCAGACTCCAACTCTCGCCGAAGTCCTCGGAGCGGTAGAGCCCCTCGTCCGGGTCGGTCGTCTCGACGAGCGCATAAACGCGGTTCGGCGCGTCGGCGGTGACCGCGAGATCGATCTTCCCGATCAGCCCCGTGGGCAGGCCGGGCGTCAGGATCCGCCAAGTATCGCCTCCGTCGGTCGACTTCCAGATGCCGTTTTCGCCGCCCGACGCTTCCATGCCCGAGATGATCGTCCAGGGCTGGCGTTGCCCGCGCCACATCGCGGCGTAGATCTCGTTGGGGTTCACCGTGTTGATCTCCAGGTCGATCGCGCCCACCGAATCCGACGTGAACAGGACCTGCTCCCAATTCCGGCCGCCGTCTCGCGTGCGGTAGACGCCGCGGTCCATGCTCTTCGCCCAGGGGTTGCCGAGCGCTGCGGCGTATGCGACGTCGGGGTTCTCAGGATGGATCTCGACCGAGCCGAGCTGCCCCATCTGCTCCAGCCCGATCTTGCGCCAGGTCGCGCCCGCATCGTCCGACCGGTAGGCACCGCGACCGACGATCACGTTGGAGCGGATGCCGTCCGAGCCGGTCCCGACGTAGACGATGTCGGAGTTCGAGCGCGCCACCCGGATGGACCCGATGGATCCAGTCTCCAGGATCCCGTCGGCAATCGGACGCCATGTCGTGCCATAGTCTTCAGTCTTCCAGACACCGCCGCCGACCGCACCCATGTAGAAGGTAAATGGGTGGTCCGCGTGCCCCGCGACCGCGGTTACACGCCCGCCCCTAGAGGGGCCCACGTTCCTGTAGCTCATGCCTGAAAACAGACCCTCGACACTCGAGGGGCCGGCATCCGACCGCTGCGCTCGCAGGTCCTGGGCCAAGAGCGCCGGCAGTGCCAACGCGGCAAAAAGGAGTGCGGTGGGAATGAGCCGGGAGCGATGTCGCAGGTGCGTGGGTATGGTAGACATGCGGTCCATCTCCAAGGCGCGGTTGGGCGCGAGAATAAGGGCCCTGCGGGCCCGGACCGTGACAATGCCGCCGGCTTCCCCAGGGGTCAACAGATCGACCCGCGCCGGCCCCAGAGGTCTGGAGGATGGATCTCGAAACTTGATCTATACATTTTCGTATATATATGAACGTGTACACATACACTCCGAGACGATACGATGACGCGACACACCAGGCTCAAGCCACACTGGTTCCACGTCCTGCTATCGCTCGCGGACCGTGAGCTGCACGGCACCGCGATCATGGAGGAGGTGTTGGAACGTACCGAGGGTCACTTGCGGCTTTGGCCAGGTAAACTGTACGGCGCTCTCAGAGAGTTGACCGATGAACGTTTGATCTGCGAGGTCGATCCGCCGGAAGGTGCGCCAACCGAAGGTGGGAAGCGTCGGTTCTACGCGATCACATTGAGCGGACGCTTGGCACTGCACGAAGAGGTCGAACGCTTGGCAGCACTAGTACGCGTCGCGCGAGCGAGGGCCGTGGGCAGCGACCCGGAGCGGGCATGAGCAACCACCTGCTCTACCGCCTCCTGCTCCACGCCTATCCGAAGGCGTACCGGGAGCGATACGGCGACGAAATGGAAGAGGCGTTCATCGCGCTACTCCGCCGCGACGAGCGATACCGAGCCTTCGGGCGCATCCGCCTGCTGGATCGGGGCCATCTGGGACGCATCGACGCAAGGGACCGCCGAGCACCTCGGTTGGTCACAAATGGGACGAACGGGAGGAGTGGGAGAGATGATGGGATCGATAGTCGCAGACGTACGCTTCGCACGACGCTCACTTCGGCTCCGACCGGTCTTCGCGGCAACCGCGATCGTGACGATCACGCTCGGCATCGGAGCCAATGCGTCGGTATTCACGGTAGCCGACGGCTTCATGTTCACGCCGCTGCCGTACGAAGACCCAGACGAGTTGGTCGCGATCTGGTCGGCCCAACCGAGCCTCGGCTGGGACGGCACGGACGTGAATCCAGCAGACGCCTGGGACTCGCAGGAGCGCATTCCCTCGTTCGTCGGCTCGTATCTCCCTGCGCGAAGGGTGTCGCAAACGGACCCTGTGCAGGCGCTGAGCGCAGAATAGTCGACGAACTGGGGAGAGACTGACGCGGCCGCTCGCGTCGGTCTCTTCCGCGCGATTCGCCTCGACTTGCGTTGTATCGACGCCCTCTCGAATTTTCGTCGGATGTTTTCCGAGTCTATGAGCCGCTTGGCTGCGGCAGGTATGCGGCCCTGAGAGTCGACCCCGCACGCCTTTGGCGTCGCCTCATGGAGATGGCCGAGATCGGTGCTACCCTCAGCGGCGGCGTGCACCGCCTCGCGCTGAGCGACGAGGACCGCGGGGCACGGGATCTCTTTCGGTCCTGGTGTGATGCGGCTGGCCTCGAGACCACCATCGACACCCTGGGCAACATGTTCGCGCGGCGCACGGGCACTGAAGACGATGCAGCGCCGGTGTTGATCGGAAGTCATCTCGACTCTCAACCGATGGGTGGCCGTTTCGACGGGACACTCGGGGTGCTCGCTGCCCTGGAAGTGGTCGAGACGCTCAACGACGAGGGCGTGACGACCCGCCATCCGATCGAAGTGGTGAACTGGACCAACGAGGAGGGATCGCGCTTTTCTCCGGCAATGGTCTGTTCGGGGGTGTTCGCCGGAGTCTTCGAGCTCGACTACGCGTTGCAGCTCGCTGACGCAAACGGCTTCACGATGGGCGACGAGCTCGAGCGCATCGGCTACACCGGACCGCATCCAGTCGGAGGTCGTGACATCCGTGCTTCTTTCGAGCTGCACATCGAGCAAGGGCCGCTTCTCGAGCTTTCGCAAATGTCGATCGGAGTGGTGACGGGGGTTCAAGGCGCGCGCTGGTACAACGTGCGCATCGAAGGCGAGGCCACGCACGCGGGTCCGACGCCGATGGGGCAGCGCCGGGACCCCGTTCGCGGTGCCGCCCGCGTGCTCGACCGCTTGTTCGTGATCGTTCGCGAGTACGACGAGGAGGCGCGGCTCGCGGTGGGTGAGATTCGCACCCATCCTGGGTCCAGAAACACCGTGCCCGGGCACGTCGACTTCACGGTTGACCTGCGACATCCCGTGGATTCGGCGCTGGCAGACCTCGACGCAGAGCTGCGAGCGCTCGTTGTCGAGGTCAGCGCGGAGATGGATGTGGAGGGCCGCGTCGAGCAAATCTGGCACTCACCGACCGTCCACTTCGAGGCGGAGTGTATCGACGCGGTACGCGCCGCGGCTACCAGGCTTGGTTATGACCACACGGACGTCTTCAGTGGCGCCGGCCACGACTCCGTCTATCTCCAGCGGATCTGCCCGACCGCGATGATCTTCGTCCCCTGCAAGGGCGGCATCAGCCACGCCGAATCCGAGAGCATCACAAGCGTGGATGCGAAGGCAGGGGCGAACGTTCTGCTTCGCGCAACACTCGAGCTCGCGGGTTTCGGGAGTTGACTCGCGGCGCCACGGCGCTCGGCGCCGTACCGGTTCGCTCAGCCGCTCTTAGTCATTTCCGAGACCCATTCGGAAAATCGGGAGCAAATCTCGTCCAGTATCTCGTCGTCCGTCCGGCCGGACTTCTTGGTGACGTCAAAGCCGTGGTCGGCACTATCCACAACATGCAGCGTCGGCCGCGGTTTCACGCGCGCCAGTAGGGGCTCGAGCAAATCGAGTCTCGCGAGCCTGTCTCTAGTACCCTGCAGGAAAAGCATCGGCAGGTCGACGTCGGCGAGGTGGGCGCCGCGTTCATCGGAGTCCTTACCGGGCGCGTGCAGAGGAAAACCGAAGAATGCCAGCCCTAGCACCCCCGGCAGCGCGGCCTTCGAGGCCGCGGTGGACGTCATCCTGCCACCCATCGACTTACCTCCCGCCAGTAGCGGCAGATCGGGAGCGAGGGAGGCGGCTTCCGTTACGGCGGAACGCACCGTCTTCACGAGGATGGGCGCATGGTTCGGTCCCCTCCGGCCTGCTTCCATAAAAGGGAAGTTGTATCGGAAGGTCGCGACGCCCAGGTCCGACAGCTTGCCGGCCACGGCCTCCATGAAGACGTGTCGCATGCCCGCACCGGCACCATGCCCGAAGACATAGAGCGCGCGAGCAGCCTCAGGCCGCACGAGAAGCGCCGAAACTTCTCCCGAGGACTGGGTCGCTACGAATCGGTGTTCAGTGGCTTGGGCGGACATGCTCTAACACGATCTTCTGCAATGACTCACGACCACGACATGCTCAAACGCCCGACCGTGATTGTGGGCACCGTGCACGTCGCGGTGCTGTACTGGGTGGTGCTCGGAGTCACGATCGTTCACGACTTCGGCCCCGACAAGTGGGGCTGGTTCTGGCAGAGCGTGCCGACGGAGCTGCTGCGCACGCGTACGGCTGAAAGCCTTTGGTACTTGCACGGACACGCGCCGCATGAGCAAACGCCCGCCCGGCTCTAATTGCCGGGCGGGCGTCGCTCGTTGAACTGGTCGATCGGATTCGAGCGTCAGCTTCCGCCCACGCCGATGCGCAGTCCGATGTTGATGATCGGCCACACCTTGATGTATGAGCCGAGGTCGTTCTCGATGTTGATCTCCTGCTTTCGCAGCTCTGCTTGGAACTCGCTCGTGCCAATGAGCGTGGAGTTGCCGGTCGCGTCCAGTGACACGACAGGCTCGCCGATGAAGGCAGCACCCAGGTCGAGGAACAGACCAATGCCGGTCGAGGTGTGCTTGCCGAAGCCGATCAGCACGTAGGGCGCTGAATCCTTGGAGTCGAGCGTTCCGGTCAGTTGAGCAACGTCAGTGCTGGTATAGGTCACGTCACCGATCTGGACCGAACCGCCCACGATCTCGCCTGTGAGCGTGGGGTCATCCGGCTTGAACAACATGCCCGCCCCGATCCGGAACGTACCGCCCAGGTATATGTCGGCACCGATCGAGATCCACTTCTCGGGCAGCGTCAGCGTGAATTCGATGTCGTCGATCGTCGCAGTCGGTTCGAACGGCATGAGGCCGATTCCAGCGCGAATGACAAACGCGTCGGTGAGCCCAAGCGCTGCTTCGGGCCCCACTCCCAGCGTGCCCGCCCGCGCGGCGAGGCCAAATCCCTGCGCAAAAACCGCGGCTGGAACAACAAGCAGCAACGCGGTCGCGAGGGTCAGAATACACTTCTTGATAAGCGCCCCTCCATCGATGGAGATGTGGGAGGAATGCGCGGGCCGGCAGTGCCTACACCTCGCATTCAGCTTCCGTACTATAACCGGTGCGGGCGGATCGGAGAGGGCGACTCAGACGGCGCCGCGCGCGCCGCCGTTCAGGCGGTTGTGCTCGGCCATCCTGATCTCCGCGGCCTTCGGCATCATGGGAGTCGTGTGGGCCGAGGACTTCCTCCGCCTCATCGGAGCCGACGCCAACGTGGTGGCCATCGGGACTCCGTACACGAGAGTCATGCTGGGCGGCAACGTGGTAATCGTGCTGCTCTTCCTGCAGAACGCCGCGTTCCGAGGCACTGGAGATGCGACGACCGCCATGCACGTGCTATAGCTCTCGAACGGGCTGAATATCGTGCTCGACCCCTGCCTGATTTTCGGATTGGGCCCGTTCCCAGAGCTCGGCGTGCAGGGCGCAGCCGTCGCGACCACGATCGGCCGAGGCACCGCGGTGCTCGTGCAGATGTACATACTTCTGAGGCGGAGAAGAAACCTTCGCGTTCGCCTGCCCCATTTGCGCATTCGGCTTGCGATCATGGCGAGGCTGATCCGGCTGTCGGGCACGGCCACGTTCCAGACCTTCATTGGCATGGCGAGCTGGATCGGGCTGGTACGCGTCACTGCGTCGTTCGGGGCGGAGGCGCTCGCTGGCTACGCAATCGCAATCCGAATCGTGCTCTTCGCTCTCCTTCCGGCCTGGGGCCTTTCGAACGCAGCGGCCACGATGGTGGGTCAGGGTCTCGGTGCCGGTGATCCTGAGCGAGCAGGAAAGGCAGTTTGGATCGCGGGGAAGATGAACCTCGCGTTCCTGGGCACGATCGGTGTGCTCTTCATCATCTTCGCGCCAGGAATCGTCAGCGTGTTCGGCGGAACGGGCGAGGCAAGCGCATACGCCATCGACTGTCTGCGCATCGTCTCGGCCGGTTTCTTCTTCTATCCGTACGGGATGGTACTCACCGCGGTGTTCAACGGAGCCGGCGCGGGCTGGACGCCGACCATCATCAACCTCTTTTGCTTCTGGCTCTGGGAGATCCCGCTCGCCTGGCTGCTCGCTTTCCCTCTCGGAGTCGGCCCGAACGGGGTCTTCACCGCCATCATGATCGCATTCTCGACTTTGGCAATCGTCAGCGGCACGCTGTTCAAGCGAGGAAAGTGGAGGGAAGCCTCGGTCTAGAAGACGCGCACCGCGATGAATGCGCCCGCGTACGCGAGCAAAAGCATGTACATAAACTGAAGCGCTGGCCATTTCCACCCGGCTGTCTCCCGGCGCATGACCGCGACCGTCGACATGCACTGAAGGGCGAAAGCGAAGAAGATCAGAAGTCCGATCGCCGACGCCGGTGTTAGGGCATCGGTAAGCGCATCCTGCAGCTCGAACGACTCGTCGCCCGCCGCTTCCACACCATAAATCGTTCCGAGCGTACCCACGATCACCTCGCGGGCAGCCAGCGATGTCACCAGACCAACGCCAATCTTCCAGTCGAAGCCGAGTGGTGCGATCACTGGCTCGATGAGGTGGCCGATGCTCGCCAGCGCGCTGTCATCGATCGGAGGAGGACCGAGCTCGGTTCGCGGGAACTGGGTCAGTGTCCAAAGCACGATCGAGACGGTGAAGATGACTTTGCCGACGCGCTTCAAGAAGACCCCGCTGCGGTCCACCAGCCGAAGGCCCAACGAGCGTAGCGTGGGCACACGGTAGGGCGGTAGTTCCATCAAGAACGCCGTCGGCGCGGCCTTGAGCAGCGTGCGCTTGAGAAGGAATGCGGTCCCAATCGCCGCCACGATCCCGAGCCCGTACAAGCCCAGTAGCATCGCGGCCCGTTTTCCCAAGATCGGACCGAGTAGCGGCTCATCCGGGATGAAAGCTGCGATCAGCAACGCGTACACCGGCAAGCGCGCCGAGCACGTCATGAAGGGCGTTACGAAGATGGTCGCGAGGCGGTCCCGCTCGTCCTCGACCGTGCGCGCGGCGAGGATCGCCGGCACCGCGCAGGCGTACCCCGACAGCAACGGCAGAAATGCCCTGCCTTGCAGCCCGACCCGGTACATCATGCGGTCCGCGATGACCGCCGCGCGGGCCATATAGCCGGAGTCCTCCAACACGCCCAGGAAGAGGAAGAGCACCAGGATCTGCGGCAAGAAGATCACCACGGACCCGACGCCGGCCCACACGCCGTCGACGAGCAGAGATCGGAACCATGTGTCGGGCAGAGTCGCGGTCAGCCAGTTGCCCGACGCGCCGACGACGAGCTCGACGCCATCCATGATCGGCACCGCCCACGTAAAGATCGACTCGAAGACGAGTACCACCACCGCGAGGAAGACGAGCGGGCCCCAGATCCGGTGCAAAAAGACGTGGTCGAGGCGTTCGCTGAATCCCGAGGGGTCAGGTGATCTGAAGCCCGCACCCGCGACGATTTCGCTTACCCTCGCTCGGCGCTGCTTGAACGCGTTCACCATCGGAAGCGCGACACCGCGGGGAATGTTGCTCAGGGTCCGCGGCTGTACCGGGCCTGGGGGCTCGGCGATGGCCACCTCCGTCGCTAGGAACTCCCTCACCAAATCCACGCCCGCTCCGGAGCGGGCGCTGGTGCGCGCGACCTTCACGCCCAGGCGCTCCGCCAGATGGCTGTCGTCCACGCGCCCACCGCGCTGCTCCAACTCGTCGCACATGTTGAGCACCAGCAGCGTCGGCAAGTCGAGCTCGAGCACGGGTTCGACCAGCATGAGTTGGCTCTCGAGGCGCGTAGAATCGACGATGAGCACGAGCGCATCGGGGGCGCGGATGCCCTCGACCCGTCCTTCCAGTACGTCGCGTGTGACCCTCTCGTCGAGCGTGCGTGCTGAAAATCCGTGGACACCGGGGAGGTCGACGAGGTCGAGTTCTCCACCATCCGGCAACGCGACCGTGCCCACCTTCTTCTCGACGGTAACGCCAGGATAGTTGGCGACCTTTTGCCGAAGGCCGGTCAGCTGATTGAAGAGCGTGGTCTTGCCCGAGTTGGGCGGCCCAATCAGCGCGACGAGCGGTGAGGGGGCTTCCTGGAGAGCAGCGCCAGAGGCGACGCGTGCGCCTACCGGGACAGCGCGCTGCTCAGCCAATGGAGGGTAGCAGCCCGAGGGCCGCAGGCCTCAGCCCGCGTCCCGGAACTGAGTGATGAGGCGCACACACAAACACGCTGCGGTCTCCTTACGAAACGCCAGCAGCGAGCCGTCGATGGAGATGATTGGGTCTCCGGAGGGGGACGAGCGCACGGGGCAGATGCGACATCCGGGAAGGACCCCGCGCTCTAGCAGTGGCTCGGCCTGCTCCGGAGGCAGATCGATGCGGACGAGCTCCACGGTCTGACGCAGCGGTACCTGGGCGAGACGCAACTCCACAAACTCCTGCTCGGAGGCGTTTGTCGAGGCTGTCGGAAGCTGCACGGGTGTATCCACGGGCAGAGCGCTACCTGAGAATGAAATTGACTCTCAACTAAGGTACACGACGCCGTCGCATCACGAAAGACGCCTAGTACCAGCACAATACCCTGCTAAAACCACCCGGTCACACCAAGGGAAACGTAGTCGTCCCGCCGAAAATCGTGCAGGAAGTGACCTTTCTCGGTCCCCCAGAAACCACGCGCCTCCAGCGCCAAAGTCCAGGAATTCCCTACTCGGCGGCTCGATTCGACCTTGTAAACACCCAATCCGTCGTTTCGGTCGAGGATGAGTCCGGCTAGAACGTCCGAGCCCTTCACATCGTTGAGCGCCACTCGCACGCCCAAGAAGACGTCGTCCTGGAACGGCGTGAGCGCCTGGACGCCGCGATCGTCGTAGAGATACTCCGCGACCAAACCGAGGCCGGCGCTCGTCCCGAAAATCTGGTAGTTCGTGCGCTCGAACCCGAGCGTGAGTGCGCTGTATCGCTCTGCCTCACGGCCGTCTCGGATAATGCCTTCGGCCTTGAACAGCCATGGGCCAGTCGTAAACTGCGCGTCAAGCCCTCACCCCGGGGAACGACCGAGCCCGACAGCGTCGGCCTAGTGTCCCGTCCCAGAAGTTCGGCGAGCACCGGGGGTGACGAGGCGCCTCCCTGACAAGGCGCGACGAGGAGGAATAGCAGGGCTATTTTGAGGAGGAGCGACGCAGCCAGGGTGGGTGTATCGGTGCCCGAATGCCGGCGAACTTCTGGGACAGGACACTAGCTCACCTGGTGCAGATGCACGCCCCTCTGCGGGTAGGGCAGCGTGCAGCCGGCGGCCTCGAGGTTCTCCTTGAGCGC
>Ga0310345_10003765_pt1 | contig 14205 bp, 6 predicted proteins | sample HC15DNA20500_MG_FD_204667 | JGI IMG/M metagenome (GOLD analysis project Ga0310345, IMG submission 204667) | Marine microbial communities from station ALOHA, North Pacific Subtropical Gyre - HC15-DNA-20-500_MG | ecosystem: Environmental > Aquatic > Marine > Oceanic | place: Pacific Ocean: North... | reverse complement strand
CCCTAAACAAGCCATTGATAAAGATGGTCTTGTGGGCGTACTCAGTACGCCCCTACAATCCCAACTCAGCTCAGGAGACAACTCCAGAAGTGTGGGAGGTGCCTCAGTGCGCCCCTTGTTTTAGCTGGGATTTAAAAGGTAAGACAAAGAAAAGAATTGTCTTCTCTGTGTCTTTGTGTTTTTGTGGTGAAATCTCTTCTCTGTGCCTTGGTGGCAAAGCTCGAAATCAAGCGGTGGTGGGTCGACGACTGAAAAGTCTGGCAACCAGCCGGATCAGGTAGATGCCCCCTCGCGAGACATCGTCCATGTAGGAATACACGGTGGGCAGAATAACCAGGGTGAGAAACGTCGAGGTGGTCAGACCGCCCAGCACGGCCAGGCTGATCGGAGTCCACATCCCGGCCCGGCCCTGAGCGGCGGGAAAGTATTCCGGCAAAAGTGCAGGCAGCGATAGAGGCAAAAGGCCAAAGAGCGAGGTGGTGGCCGTCATTAAAATAGGCCGAAGGCGGTCCATCCCCCCCTGGCGAATGGCCTCACTCCGGGGCAAACCCTGACCTCTCAGAATATTGATGTGAGCGATCAGGATGATCCCGTTGTTCACGACAATCCCAAACAGGACCAAAATGCCCAGATAGGCCATCGAATTGAGCGTGGTTCCCGTCAGATAAAAAATGCCGGCCACTCCAATGATGGAGAAGGGCACACAAAAAAGAATCGTCAAGGGATGAATAAAGCTCTCAAACAGAGCCGCCATGATGATGTACATCAGAGCGATCGCCAGGATAATGGCAAAGAGGCTATCCTGTTCGACGCGCCGAAAGCGCATGAAGTCCCGACCGAAATCAAACGAGTACCCGGCCGGCAGTTGAAGCTGACTCTCCAGTTCGCCGCGAATCGCCTCGGTGAGGAACATCCCCCCGCCGCGTTCGGCGTTGGCCGTGACCTGGAGGGTGCCCTTGCGGTCATCCCGCCGGATGGACAATGGACCCTTCTGGTACTGGTAGTCGGCAACGGCATAGAGAGGGATCATCTCACCATTCCGATTTTCAAAATGGACATTCTGCAATTCCTGCAGGCTCAGATCATCCCCTCCTTCGAGCTGCATCACGACATCTATCTCACCATCATCGCTCTTGTACCGAGTCACGGAACGAGCGCTCAAGGCAGAGGCCACGGTTCGGGCAACCAGCTGGGAAGAGATGCCGAACTGTTCCGTCCTTTGCCGGTCCACCATCAGATGAATCTCCTCGTCGCCCGTTTCCAGGGAGCTTTCCACATCTTTGAGCTCCGGCATTTCTGAGAGAATCGCTTTGACCTCTTCGGCGTACATGGCCAGGGCGGTCGAATCATCCCCCTTCAATTCGACGTTGACCCCCATTTCACCACCACCCATATGGCGCATGCGCCCGAAAGTGAAAGCGGCCCCCGGGACTTCCGGGAAAAGACCCCGCACCTGCTCCTGGACCACTTCGGTCGGCTTGATATCTCCCCCATCTTCCAGGAATATGGTCATGGTTCCACGGTACTGCCCGCGGTTGGTGGTCCGATTGCTGAAATTGCTGGAAACGCTGGCCACACCCAGTTCCTGCTTGCGATCCAGAATAAGCCTCTCGGCCTCGGTGAACAGGGCGATCATATCCTGAGCCGAAAAGGACCGTTCCATGGTCACGCTCACCCTCAGGTTCCGCTGAGACACCCGGGGAAGCATTTCCCGGTCAATCGAGTTGGAAAGATGGTAGGAGCCAAATCCCAGCAGCGCCATCACGATAAGGGCCACGAACCTCCAGCGCAACAGCCAGCCCATGAGAGCCCCGTAGGCCTCGGTCAGCCACACGATGATCCGCTGCTTGGGTTTTTCCTCTCCCGTAAAGATGCGGCTCGACAGCATCGGGATCAGGGTGAGGGAGACGATCAAGGCCGCCGTGATGGCCACACCCACGGTCAAGCCGAAATCCTTCATGAAGCGACCCATTTGAGAACCGGGAGCGAAGATAAAGCTGGCGAAGACTACCAGGGTCGTCGCGGTAGAGGCCAGCACCGCCAGTCCGACTTCCTTGCTGCCCAGGATGGCGGCTTCACGGGCCTCCAGGCCTTTTTCCTGCTTGTAGCGGAAGATGTTCTCCAGAACGACCACGCTACTGTCGACCAGCATCCCGATGGCGACCATGAGGCCCATCAGTGATACCACGTTCAGACTGATATCGGAGCCGGCGAAAACTCGGAGCAGATACATGAAAGCAAAGGTGAAAACAATCGACACCGGAATGGCGATGGAAATGATGAGGGTGCTGCGAAGCTTCCTCAAGAAGAAAAACAGCACGCCCATGGCCAGAAGGCCCCCGTAGATTCCAGCAGCTTTCAGGTCGTCCAGGCTTTTGACGATTTCTTCGGACTGGTCCCGGAATATCCTTGTCGATAATTTTCCCGCCAGCTGGGGAAGCGCCTGGATCTCTTCCAGTTCCGCCTTCAGCCGTCCGGCTACGTTGACAACATTGGCCGTGGAAGACTTGTAGACATCGATATTGACGGCGTTGATGCCGTTGAGGCGAGAAAAGGAGGTCTTCTCAGGGTAGTCATACCGAACCTGGGCGACATCGGCCAGACTGAAGCGCCCGCCGCGCAGGGACAGGTTGGCAATCTCATCGATGTCCGAAAACTCACCCACCGTTCTGAGGCTGTACTTTTTGCCCCCATCCATGACGTAGCCCCCGGCAACGTTGAGGTTGTTGCTGCGCAGCGCCTGGTTCAAGTTGAAGATATCGATCCCATAGGCCTGGAGTAGTCCCTGGTCCAGATCAATGATGATCTGCTTGGTATCCATTCCCCTGACCTCGACATTGGCGACCCCGTCGATGGGTTCCAGGCGCCGGCGCAGGGTCTCTTCAACCACCTGATACAACTCCTCGCTGTCTCCGCTCCAGGAAACCGAAAAACGCAGTACCGGCTGATCGGCATCATGCCATCTCCTGATGGCCACACGCTCCACATCGGTCGGCAGCGTGTTCCTGACCTGATCAATTCGGTCCCGTATGTCCAGCGACATGAGGTCCATGTCGGTCCCTTGTGTGAACTCGAGCCGAAGGGTGGATCGGCTCCCAGATGACGTCGAGTTGATGCTCTCCAGATTGTCCAGAGTGCTGAGGACTTCTTCCAGCGGCCGGGTAATGTTCTGCTCCACCTCTTCGGGAGAGGAGGAAGGATAATCCACATTCACCGACAGCATGGCAAAGGAAGTCTCCGGCATTTGCTTCAGGGGCAGGCGCTGCAGGGACAACAAGCCCAGAACCAGTATGGAAAGAGTCCCCATCAGGACTGCTACCGGTCGCATCACTGAAAATCTGGACAGATTCATGTCCGTTTCTCCCGGGTCATCAATGTGTAGAGCACAGGGACCAGGCCCAGCGTCAGCAGCGTCGATGAAATCAAGCCGCCGATCACGGTGATGGCCAGCGGAACCCGAAGCTCCGAGCCTTCCCCCAGGCTCACTGCCATGGGAATCAAGCCTAGGACGGTGGTGCTGGTGGTCATCAAAATGGGTCTAAGCCTGATGGCGCAGGCCTGCTGGATGGCCTCAAACTTGTCTTTTCCCTGTTTTCTCAACTGGTTGGTAAAGTCTATTAAAACGATGGAGTTGTTCACAACGATGCCCGCCAGGATCACCACTCCGATCAGCACCACGACGCTCAACGCCAATTGGGTCAGGTGCAGGGCCGCGGCCACACCAATCAAGGCAAAGGGTATGGCAAACATGATAATGAAGGGTTGAACCAGAGATTCGAACTGGGAAGCCATGACCAGATAGACCAGAAAGACGGCCAGTGCAATCGCGAATTGCATGCTTTCAAAAGCCACCACTCGCTCTTCGCTTTGACCCCCCACGTAGGCCAGGATATCGGGTGGAAACTCAAATTCCTGCAAGATCATCTCGATCTCGCTCACCATACTTTCCAGATCCCTTCCCACGATGTTGGCCGTTATCAGTGCAACCCGTTCGGGTCCGATTCGTCTGATTTCAGGTGGCCCTTCTTCCAGAATCACATCGGCCACCGTGGCTAGCTGAACGGGAGTGCGGTTGGGTACATCGATGGCCAGATTTTCCAGATCAAAAAGAGACCTGCGATCTTCTTCCAGGACCCGGACCCGGATGTCGATCTTCCGATCCAATTCATTCAACTCGGTTGCGATATCTCCCTGAACCTTGTTGCGCAGGAGTCCCGCGGCCTGGCTGATGGTCAGGCCGTAATTGGCCAGTTTTTGTCGATCGAAGTGGATCTGGACCTCGGGATTTCCGCCGTCGGTGCTGGACCTGAGATCCCTCAATCCCGGTAACCGGGCCAGTTGCTCACGGATCCGATCGGCATAGGTTTTCAAGGCCGTCAAATTGTATCCCTGGATGATCACCTCGATGGGAGTCTTGAAACTGAATAGTGCCGGCCGGGAAAACGTGTAATCCACCGCCGGTAGGCCCTGGAAATCCTCTCTGAGGCCTTCCAGAACCTCGGTTTCCCTTTCTCTGAGCATGTCGGGACCCAGGGCCACCAGGATCTGGCCGATGTGCTCTCTCTCCTCGACTGCCGAGACGCCCGTCTGGTTGCCTGCGCCGGCAATGGTGTAATACATCCGGACCTCTTCCTGGTCCTCGATGAGACCCTCGACGCTCTCCAATCGCTGGGCAGTCTGCTCCACCGGGGTTCCGGGTGGAAACTGCAAATCCACAAAAAACTCGCCCTGGCTGATTTCAGGAATCAGCTCCGCTCCCAGGCCGGCAAGCAGACCCAGGGCACCCACGAACAACACCAGGGCAACGGCCAACGAGACCAATCGCTGCCGCAACACCAGCCTCAGAAACCATGAATAGGGGCGGACCAGAAAAAAGTCCTTATATTCTCTTGTGGGTGCAGTGCCTGAGGTCTCCCCTTCGCTTGGCTGACTCAAGCTGGCAAGCATGGGAATAAGCATGATGGCCACCACCAGGGAGGCCGCCAAAGCGAAGGTGACGGTCAATGCTTGATCGGTGAAGAGCTGGCCAGCGATGCCCTCCACAAAGACGATCGGAGCGAAGACGCAGACGGTGGTCAGGGTACTGGCGACGACGGCCTGGCCCACTTCGCTGGCTCCCAGGTCAGCTGCTTCCCTGGGCTGATGGCCCCTTACCTGGTATCGGTAAATGGCTTCCAGGACCACGATCGAGCTGTCCACCAGCATGCCAACGCCCAGCGCCAGTCCGCTGAGCGACATGATATTCAGGGAGATGTCGGCACTGTACATCAAAAAGAAGGTCGCCACGATCGAGATCGGAATCGACAAAGCGATGATCAACGTGCTTTTGACACTTCGCAAAAAGAGAAACAAAACCGCGATCGCCAGAATGCCACCCATCACGGCAGTATTTCGAACCTCATTTATGGAGTTCTCGATGAATCGCGACTGGTCGAAAACCACTTCGAAGTCGAGCGGGTCTTTTTTCCCTGCGTATTCCTCTTCAAGCTGGTCCAGCCGGTTCCGCACCTGCGTTGCAGCGGTGACGGTGTTGGCGGCGGCGGCCTTGAAGATCGCAATCTCGACACTTTCTTCTCCGTTGATCCGGGTAATGACCTTGCGCTCCTTGTAACCGGAATACACCCTCCCGATATCATCCAGGCGAATGGGGATCGCGTTTCTCTGAGCCACAATGATCTCGTTGATCTCATCGATCCCTTGAAACTCATTGAGAGTTCGAACCAGATACTTGCTTTCGCCTTCCTGAAGGGTTCCTCCCGTCAGATTGATGTTCTCCTGAGCCAGTCGAGAGGTAACATCCTGGATCGAGACTCCCAGGGAAGTGAGTCGCTGTTCATCCAGCTCGACCTGAATTTCTTCCTCGAATCCTCCAGACACCCGGACCGCCGCGACTCCGTCGATGCTCTCCAGGTCGGACCTGACGAATTCTTCGCAAAGATAGCGAATGGCTGCAAGATCGGATGAACCGGAAACACTGACCTTCATGATGGGTTCGCTGGAGGGGTCATAGCGAAGCAATATCGGCTTGTCGGACTCCAGCGGCAGCTGCAGCAGATCCAGCTTTTCCCGAACGTCGAGTCCGGCAAAATCCATGTTGGTGCGCCAGCTGAATTCCAGGATGACGTCGGAAACTTCGGGCCTTGAAATCGAACTTACCCGGACCACATTGCTGACCACGCTCACCCCATTCTCGACCGGCTTGGTGATCAGGTTCTCGATTTCAGCCGGGGCGGCGCCTTCGTAATTGGTGCGAATGGTGAGAGTCGGATAGGAGATCTCAGGGAGGAGGTTCAGGGCTAGCCTGCTGTAGGAAACACCGCCAAAAACGGCGATCGCCAGAAAGAACATCGTCACCGTAACCGGACGACGAATCGAAAATCCGACGATTTTCATGGCCGGCGGGATTCATCTCTGTTTCTAAAGCGCTGCATCATCTGCTGGGCAAAGGCCCTCTTTTTTTCAAGATCGGTGGCCAGCTCGGGATCATCGACCAGGCGGGATTCATACTCTTCCTTGATCTCAGGATCGTTGAGCAACCGGCCCATCATGCGGTCCACCATCTCCGGCGAAAGTGATCCCTGGCCGCCTCTACCACCCGGTCCTCCTCCTCTGGCCTGTTGCCCGCGCCGACGCTGCCGGCTGGGAGCGTTGGAGGCCTGCGGTGTGTCCGGAGCGCTGGCCGGCGAAGAGACTGCCTGTTCTCGAGGCGGGCCGGGTGAATTCTGCTCGGGGGGTGCCGATCCTTCCCAGGAGAGAACATCGACGGCATAGCCATCGGCCAGACCCTCATAGCCGACCGTGACAACCGCCTCTCCAACCCTAATTCCCTCCACGATCTCGACCCGGTCCTCGTCGCTGAAGCCAAGGGTGACTTCACGTTTCTCGACCCGATTATCGGCTGTAATGACAAAGGTTCCATTTTCATCGCGCTCGCGCAAGATGGCCTTCTTGGGAATCACCACCGCATCGGGATGCGTTTCTGTCGCAATGTAGACGGTTCCAAACATACCGGGCCGCAGCCGCGTGGTCCTTTCCATCTCGAGGGTCACCTTGACGGTTCCCGAGGCGGCATCAATGGTTGGGTGGATCATCTTGATCCGGGCCGGAAACTCCTCTTCCGGAAAGGTCTCCACGACCACCTCGGCTTTTTGGCCCACCCGCAATTCGGGAAGTTCCTTCTCAGGGACAAAAATTCTTGCCCACAACGGAGGGAACTCCTCGAGGCTGAAGACCTCCTGATTGGAATTGACTCGATCGCCGACTTCTACCAGCCGCTGGGTGATCACGCCATCTATGGATGCCACGATCCGGGTGTATTCCATCTGGATGGTGGCCGCCCGCAGCCGCGCCTGAGCCGCCTCGTACTGCTGCTCGGCGGTGTCGGTGCCCAGGCGATCGGTGCGATGGGTCAGGGAGGCCTGGTCGAATTCCTGCTTGCTGATCAGCTTTTGCTCCAGAAGATCCTGGGCCCGGGCATGGTTGATTTCCGAGAGCTGGGCCTTCACCTCTGCCTGTTCGAGCTGTAGCCTCGCTTGATCCACGGCAATATCCGCCTGCTCATATTCATTTCGAACTTCTCGATCCTCGAGCCGAAGCAGCACCTCTCCCGCCCGAACCGGGGTCCCTTCCTCGACCAGGATCTCCTCGACCAGGGCGTTGAGCTTGGCATGAATGGTCACCCTTCGAATCGATTCAACGGTCGTGTTGGAGACGATGTAAGTGGAAATAGGTTGGGTTGTGGCCAGGTAAGCCCTCACGCTGACCGCGCGAACTTCCCCTGAGCCGCTCCGGCCACCCCGCCCGGGGCCGCCACCACCCCGGGTGGAATTATTCCGTGCGGCCTCAGGCTCCTCGCCGCCCGAGCAGGCAGCCAGAAAAAGGAACGGCAGGAGAAGCGCTAACCCAATGAATTCATGTCGCATCAGTAATCCCGGCTGCTATTCAAGGCACAGATTAATATACGAACCGGACCGCCCAGCGTTTCGTTTTGTTGGATTCCGGGCTATTTCGCCAACTCTTTGAGAGTATAGCGCAAAAGCGCTGAACCGGGTCTGTCGTTCTGGTAGGGAGGACTGATGACTGTCAAAAAGCCTGAAGAGCCTCTACCGCCACTGCTATGCCTTTTACCACTCCAGCTGCGGAATCTGCCCACAGCGAACAGCGGCCTGGAAGTGGACCGGATCAAAGACTGGTTTCATGGGTCGGTGGAAGACGGTACGGTTTGGGAATCCGGATTAACGGGGAGGATAAAGCCGTCTCTTCTTCTTGGCCCGCTTCCTGGCCAGGGCCGCCTTCAATCGTTTCTTTTCTCCGGGCTTCAGGTTAAAAGCGTGCTTCTTGGCATCACGGATGATGTCTTCCTGCTGCACCTTCCGCTTGAAACGGCGCAGGGCGCTCTCCAAGGATTCGCCATCATGTACGACTACATCTGCCAAGTCTTTTTACCCTTTCTGTCAGGCCCTTTTGGTCGGATTCAAGCTACCTAGGATACGGGAGACCCTTTTAATCTGTCAAGCAGGCGGGAATGACGGAATACGAGAGGGGATTCCCGCTCCTTTGACGGTTTTCCAACATCGCCCTTAAACCTGGGGCTCACGCCCCAGGCTATTTCACGTCACCCCTTCGGGGTTCTGGGTTCTAAATTCTGAAATCTTCTTGTCGACGGCAGTAGGTTAGTTCGGATTTTTCAGGCCTGGCCGTCGCGAGGCGGCGAAAGCGCCGGCCTGACAAGGCGCGCGAGGGGAGGGCGACGCAGGCTGCAAGATCGCGCTAAATTGGAACGTGAAACGTGGAACCTGGAACGCGCTGGTCGAAGACCAGCGGGCAGAGTTCCTACTGCCCCCCCGGATCATAGTATCTCGCCTTCTCAACCAGGCGCTTGAGTAGATCATCCTTGGTCTGGACAGGAAACTCCGATGTGGGGATGGTCTGGGCGACTTCTATCGCCTTGGGCAGTTGTCCCAGGAACTCGTAGCTTTCAATTAATCCCAGCCGCGCGGTGCGGCGGCAGTCCGAACAGTTCGTTTCCTCAAGGACCTCGGTGAAATATTCCACAGATTTCTCGTACCGGGTTTGAATCTGCATGATCGTGCCCGCCCGAGCGCGAGCCTGATCGGTGACCTCACCGGCCTGCCCATCGTTCATGAGAACCTGGAACTCGCCGAGGGCCTTTTCGAACTGGTTCAGCTTGAAATGTGCATTTCCGATATTAAACCGCGCCTGGCGGAGAGTTTCCCGGGAAATATCCAGGCTGAGCAGTTGATTCCAGCAGGCAATGGCCTTGGGCAGGCCGCCCAGTTCCGCTTCGTGGATCTGGGCGAGCTTTAAATAGCTTTCGGCAGCCAGGGGGCTATCCGGATACTGTGTGACCAGCTTGTGAAAAGAGATCAGCGCACGATCTACATCATAGAAATTGACGTAGTACATGGTGCCGACTTCCCACAGCACATCATCGGCATATTGACTCTTGGGGTAATTCTGATAAACGGACTCGTAGAGGGTCACCGCCTCACGATAGTTTTCTGCGCGCCACTGCTTTTCGGCTCGTCCAACCTGTACCCGAACCTCGTTCTCGGTCCGAACGAAAATCCAGGAGGCCGCCAAAAAGATGATAAGAGGAACCGGAATGACCCATCGCAGCTTGTCACTCATCGAGCTCTACTTCTTTTTCCTCCAGCACGTGAGTCATGGCTGCGACCCTATCATCCTCCCCGAGGTCAATAAGCTTGACGCCCTGAGTTCCCCGCGAAACGGTCTGGCGAATCTGGCCGGCCTCCAGGCGGATGATTTTCCCCTTGGCGGTGATGATGATCACCTCGGAGTCATCCTTCACGGCAAAGGCGCTCACCACCGGACCGTTCCTCTTGGTGGTTTTGATATTTATCACGCCCTGGCCCCCGCGGCCCTGTTGCCGATACTCACTGACCGCCGTTCGCTTTCCGAAACCTTTTTCCGTGACCGCCAAAATGCCATAGGACTGGTCGCGGACGATGTCCATGCTCACCAGTTCGTCGCCCTTCTTGAGGGCCATTCCCTTGACCCCCCGGGCCAGACGCCCCATGCTGCGAACCCGTTTCTCTGAAAAGCGAATGGCCTTTCCTCCACGAGAGCACAGGCAGATGTCGTCGTCGCCCTCGGTTTGGCTAACCGAGATCAGTTCATCTCCCTGGGCGACGGCGCAGGCGATGATGCCGTTGGAACGCGGATTGGAGAAAGCCTTCAAATCCGTCTTTTTGATGTAGCCTTTCCGGGAAACCATCACGACATAACTCGACTGGTCAAAATCCTGAACTGAAATAAGGGCGGAGATTTTCTCTCCCGGCTCCAGCTTGATCAAGCTGGCAATCGGCTTCCCCTTGCCTGCCGACCCCACCTCCGGAAGCTCATAAACTTTCAGCCAGTAAACCCGGCCCTGGCTGGTAAAGCAAAGAATGTAACTGTGGGTGGAGGCCACGAACAGGTAGTCAATGACATCCTCGGCGGTCCGGGTGGACATCCCGATCCGCCCCTTTCCTCCCCTGTGCTGGCTCTTATAGGTATGCAGGGCGGTCCTTTTGATGTATCCGTTGTGGGTGGCTGTGATCACGGTCGACTCCTCGGGAATCAGATCCTCTATCGTGATCTCGACTTCTTGATCCGCAATCACCGTGCGGCGCGGGTTCTGGTATTTTTCCTGAATCTCGATGAGTTCGCCCTTGATCACTTCCTTGAGAACCGTCTCGCTGGCCAGGATCTCCTTGAACTGCTTGATTTGCTCGAGGATGTTGTTGTACTCCTCGAGGATCTTACCTTGCTCCAGGGCGGTCAGTCGCTGCAGCTTCATGTCCAGAATGGCCTGGGCCTGCAATTCGGAAAATGCAAACTTCAGGGATAACTTCTCCCTGGCTTCAGCCGGGGCTTTGGCCTTTCGAATCAAGGCAATCACATTATCCAGGTCATCCAGGGCCTTCTTTAAGCCCTCCAGGATATGAGCGCGTTTTTCGGCCTTCTCCAGCTCAAACCGGGTTCGATGGCGGACCACCTCTTTGCGGTGTCCCAGGAAAAGATTGATAATCTCCGGCAGCTTCAATACCCGCGGCTGGCCGTCCACCAGGGCCAGCAGGATGATTCCGAAGGAGGTTTGCATGGGGGTGAGCTTGTACAGGTTATTGAGAACAATTTGAGGCTGTTCCCCGCGTTTGAGTTCGATCATCACTCGCATCCCCTGCCGATCAGACTCGTCGCGAAGGTCGCTGATCCCCTCGAGCCTCTTGGCGTGCACCAACTGGGCGATTTTCTCGACCAGCCTGGCTTTATTCACCTGATAGGGGAGTTCATGGATGATAATGGCATCGCGGTCCTTTTCCACCTTCTCGATGGTCGCCCGGGCTCGTAACTTGATGATTCCCCGGCCTGTGTTGTAGGCCCTGCGAATCTCTTCTCTCCCATAGATAAAGCCCGCGGTCGGAAAATCCGGACCGGGAACCAATTCCATCAACTCGGCAACCGAGGCATCCGGTCGATCAATCAACAACAGGGCCGCGTCCACTATTTCACCTAAATTGTGGGGTGGGATATTGGTGGACATGCCCACCGCGATTCCGGAGGTGCCATTGACGATCAAATTGGGAATTCTGGCGGGCAAGACGAGCGGCTCGATGAGGGTCTCGTCATAGTTGGGCTGAAATTCCACCGTATCCTTATCCAGGTCTGCCAGCAATTCCTCGGCTATCCGGGACATTCGGATCTCGGTGTATCGCATGGCTGCCGCTGCATCGCCGTCAATCGATCCGAAGTTCCCCTGACCATCCACCAGGGGTTCCCGCATGGAGAAGTCCTGAGCCATCCGCACGATCGAATCGTAGACGGCGCTGTCCCCATGAGGGTGATATTTACCAATCACATCGCCGACGACTCGGGCTGATTTCTTGAACGGCTTGCTATGAGTATTCCCCAGGTCGCTCATGGCGTATAGGATTCTTCGATGCACCGGCTTCAGGCCATCCCTGACATCCGGAAGGGCTCTCCCGATGATCACGGACATGGCGTAGTCCATATAGGACGACTTCATTTCCTCTTCAATATTGACGGGGACGACCTGGCCGCGATATTCGCGCATGAGTTCTCTCCTTGATGGATTCGTCAGATCAAGTTCGCTTGGATTGAATGAGCTTAGATATCCAAGTTCTTGACATTGAGGGCATTTTTCTCAATGAATTCCCGGCGAGGTTCAACCTGATCTCCCATCAGAACGGTGAAGATCTCGTCGGTTTCAATGGCATCTTCGATTCTTGCCTGTAGCAATGTTCGCGTATCGGGATTCATGGTGGTCTCCCAAAGCTGGTCCGGATTCATTTCCCCCAGGCCTTTGTAGCGCTGCATGGACAGGTTTTTCTTTCCGGCGGCCATCACGTAGCTGACCAGTTCCGCTTCATTCTCGATGACGGTCTCCTGGTCCTTTTCACGGATGGTCAGGGGAACTCCCCGGAATTCCTCAACCTTCTGGTAGAGACTGAAGAGCTGCTTGAATTCAGCGGAAGACAGGAGGTTGTAGTGGATCAAGACAGGCGAAGCGTGGCCCCAACGGATCACCAGCTGATGCAAGCTGTGCTCCTCGTCGGGGGTGATTTTTCCCGTGTAGTCGCGTTTGCTCAAAACGGGGAGCAGGGCCTGAAGGTTCTTTCGGTCGCCCAGGTACATCCGGAAGAAGGCGTCACTGTTTTTGAAATCACTGTGCGAAGTGATGGCCTCCAGCAAAAGATCCAGGAGCTTGCCTTCCCCCAGCCTCCGGGACAGCTTTTCGTGGATAGCTGTAAAGGCAGCCAGGGCATGCATCTTATCGATGAGTTTCTTGCCCTTGTACTTCGTTTGGGTCCTGGCGACCTCGACGACCAGATTTTCGGTCGCCTTGCTCATCAAATACTCTCTGAGCTCATCCTCGTTATGCAGATACCTCTTTTCGGATCCTTTTTTGACGAGATACAGCGGCGGCTGGGCAATGTAGATGTTCCCTGCCTGAACCAGCTCGGTCATCTGCCGGTAGAAAAAGGTGAGGAGCAAGGTGCGGATATGGCTTCCATCCACATCGGCATCGGTCATGATAATGATCCTGTGGTAACGCAACTTGGAAAGATCCAGGTCATGAACTCCGATGCCCGTACCGATGGCAGAGATCATGATGGCGATCTCTTCGTTGCCCAACATCTTGTCAAAGCGAGCCTTCTCCACGTTCAGGATTTTTCCCTTGATGGGAAGGATGGCCTGGAAGCGGCGATCCCTGCCCTGTTTGGCCGAGCCTCCCGCGGAATCTCCCTCCACCAGGAAAATTTCCGAAAGGCGCGGATCCTTCTCCTGGCAATCGGCAAGCTTGCCCGGCAAAGACAGGCTGTCCAGGACGCTCTTGCGGCGAGTCAGGTCCCTTGCCTTGCGTGCGGCGTCTCGCGCTCGAGCCGCTTCCACCGCCTTTTCCACGATGCGCCGAGCCACCGCCGTGTTCTGCTCCAGGAAGATACTCAGCTGTTCGTTGCAGATCGTCTCAACCAGACCCTTGACCTCGCTGTTGCCCAGCTTTGTCTTGGTTTGTCCTTCAAACTGAGGGTTGGGCAACTTCACACTGATGACGGCCTTCAGGCCCTCCCTCACGTCATCACCGCTTAGGTTTTGCTTGAGATCCTTGGAAAGATTGGTGGAGGCTGCGTGGGCATTGAGGGTTCGGGTCAGGGCTGCCTTGAAACCTGCCAGGTGAGTCCCGCCCTCAAGGGTGTTGATGGTATTGGCGAACGAGAAAAGGGTTTCGTTGTAGCCATCGTTGTATTGGAGGGCCACCTGAACCTGAATCTCGTCTTTTTCAGCTTCGATGTAGACGGGCTTGGGGTGCAGGACATTCTTGTTCTTGTTCAAATGTTGAACAAAGTTGACAATTCCGCCCTTGTACAGGAATTTCATCTTTTTGTCGGTTCGCAAATCTTCGACCACGATGCTCAATCCCTGGTTCAAAAAAGCCATCTCGCGCATGCGCTGAGTCAGGGTGTCAAAGTTGAACTCCACCGCCTCAAAGATGTTTCCGTCCGGCTTGAAGGTGATCTTGGTTCCCCTTTTTGGGGTCTTGCCCGTCTCGTGGAAAGGGGTCACCGGCATGCCGAATTCATAGGTCTGGCAATAAACGCTTCCATCCCGCCAGATTTCAAGGTCCAGCTTTTCCGAGAGCGCATTCACGACCGACACTCC
>Ga0310345_10003763_pt1 | contig 14206 bp, 15 predicted proteins | sample HC15DNA20500_MG_FD_204667 | JGI IMG/M metagenome (GOLD analysis project Ga0310345, IMG submission 204667) | Marine microbial communities from station ALOHA, North Pacific Subtropical Gyre - HC15-DNA-20-500_MG | ecosystem: Environmental > Aquatic > Marine > Oceanic | place: Pacific Ocean: North... | reverse complement strand
CCCGAGTGACGAATACTGCCAGAGGCAACCTCATCGAGCCCGAATATCAGACGTGCCACTTCGGATTTGCCGCTGCCGACCAACCCGGCGATGCCCACGATTTCTCCATGGCGCAAATCCAGCGAGATTTCCTTGACGCTACCGCAGGCCGAGGACAGGCCTTCGACCTGAAGCGCCACCTTGCCCGGTGAATGGGAGATCTCCGGGAACATCGCTTCGATCTTACGGCCGGTCATCATCTCGATCATGATTTCGTCGCTTGTATCCGCGCAGGCGACGGTGCCGATCTTCTGACCGTCGCGCAGTACGGTCACCCGATCACCGATCGTTCGGATTTCCGCCATTCGGTGCGACACATAGATAATTCCGCAACCATCCGCCCTGAGGCGCCGGACAACCTCGAAAAGCTTGTCTGCTTCGGCATCAGTAAGAGATGCTGTCGGCTCGTCCAGGATGAGCACCTGAACCTCCTGCAACAGTGCCTTGGCGATCTCGACCATCTGCTGCCTTGCGCGCGACAGATCGCCGACCTTCGCTTTGGTGTCGATCTCAAATCCGAGGTCGCCAAGCACCTCTGCGGCCCTGGCTTGCATCGCGGGTTTGTCGAGAAATCCCAGGCGCCGAATTTCCCTGCCGAGAAACATGTTCTGCATGACGGTCAACTCCGGCGCCAGCGAGAATTCCTGAAACACCGGGCTGATCCCCAACAGCCGAGCCCGGTGCGGCGTCAGGCCGGCCACAGCGGTACCGTTCAAGACATACTCGCCCGCAGTTGGCGGGAAGCTACCAGCCAGGATATTGATAAGGGTGGACTTTCCGGCTCCGTTTTCACCGAGCAACACATGGACTTCGCCCCTTCTCAGGTCGAAATCAACGGCATCTAGCGCGATCACGCCGGGGAATTTTTTGGTTGCGGCGCGAAGCTCGACCAGGGGTACGACCTGCGTGTTCATGACAGCGTCCTAAGCGAAAGCGCCCGGGCTCCGCCGCGTTCTGCGATGTAAGTTAGATATACCGTATCGCAAAACCCGGCGTGCCCAGGGGCGGTCGAGTTAGTCGACCTTGAAGGTTGGCTGGAACCCTGCAGGGGCAAATGCCCTCGTCAGGTCAAGGCTTCCGACGTTTTCGGTTGTGATCGCCAGCGGCACGGGATGCACCTCTTTTGCCGACTCACGGCCTTCCAATGCGCGAATGGCGAGGTCAACACCGATCCTGCCGATTGCAACAGGATACTGCGTAACGGTTCCTGCGACGGTACCGTTTAGCACACCGTCGATCATGCCCTGATTGCTGTACCAGGAAACGATCTTGGTTTTGTCAGCCAGCCCCGCTTCCTCCACGGCGGTTACGGCAACCTCGGCCATAACCGCGACGCCATAAAGAAGGTCTATGTCGTCATAGGCCTGCAAGGCATCCTCAACCAGCCTGAGCTGAACACTCTTGCCGGTATCGCCATATTTGTCTTCGAGGACCTCCACAGCCGACCCTTCGATCGCACGTCGAAACCCCGCAGCGCTGCTTTCGGCCCAGCCGGCGCCCTGCGGTCCGGGGAACTGGACGACACGCGCCGGGTTACCTTCGAACAGCTCTAGAACCAGCTGCCCGCCAGTGAAACCCATCAATTCCTGATCGGTGTAGATCTTGCTTGTGACTTTCGCTTCGAAGATTGGGTTTCCGACGCCCACCACGACAGTTCCGTTCTTCGTGGCTTCTTCGATCTGATTGGCCAGACCAGCTTCAGAGATGACTGAAACCATGATGGCATCCGCCCCCAGCGCCACGCAGTCGTTGAACTGCGAGATCTGTTGATTGAGGTTGGTATAGCCACCGGCTTCGAATACCGTCAGCTCAACACCTTGTCGCTGAGCTTCACTCACCTGGCCGTAGTTGACCGCAATCCACCAGCTATCCTTGATATGCGGATAAACGGCGCAGAGCTTCCACTTCTTTGTCGGCGCCTCCGTCGGGCTGTATTCAATCGAGACCGCCTCGCCTGATGTCCAGTCTTCAGCTGAAAATGGCCACCAGGCATCCTGTGCCACTGCCGCGCTCGCAACGCAGGCCACAAGAGAACCGCCGAGCATAGCCCTTATGCTTTGTTTCATCATCTACCTCCCTTTTGACAGCCAAGCTCCATCTCCTGTGGAAGGGCCGCATCGAATTTGTATCTTGCAATTTATAAATTGTAAATCAAAATGTAGAACGCCCCACGCGACCCCGTGAACCGAACGGAACCGCCGACATCAGCTGCGCTCAAATTTGCCAAACTTTGGCAGTATCTCTAAGAGGTTCAGGCTCTGAATCAACCAATGAAGCCTCGCTATTCAACTGGATATCTGCGACTGCGACCTGGTATGCTTGCGCTAGAAACAAGTCGGTGAAGAGTCATCTCCAGCCTCTCCCCGTGCAGAATATCCCCTGCGGGTGTGGATATCTGATAATTTATGAGTCATATTCCAATGAAGCGCATCAACTCGAGATTGAAGCGCCAGAGGTATGCCGACAACATAGATGGTTCGATAGCCATACAACATACGTGCATTGAGGCCCGAAGATGAAAAGTGGAGACCCTGTATCGTTCGACGCAACGGCCCCATTGTCCGGCAGACAAGGCACATCCGGCGCTCCGACCGGGAAAATCTCGAAGGGAAGCCTGTCGTTACGCGTCTACCAGGTTCTTAGAACAGGCCTGCTCGAAGGAGAGTACGGTCCAGGGCAGCGGATGATCCTGCAGGACCTTGCCGATGTGATCGGGACATCCATTACCCCGGTCCGGGAAGCCTGCCTGCGTCTTGTCAGCGAGGGAGCTCTTGAGCACAAGTCGGGCCGATTTGCCCAAGTTCCCGATTTGACCAAGGATCGCTATCGTTCGGTCATTCTGGTCAGGGCCCCACTAGAGGGGCTAGCGGCAAGGTTGGCCGCTGAAAGAATATCACAGCAGGAACTCCAGACCCTCAGCGAAGTGAACGAGTCGTTCCGAACTGCCCAGCTCCCCGAACAGCGAGGCACTGCATTTCGCAGGAACATCGAGTTCCACTTCGGTGTATATAAGGCGTCACGAGAGGAGACCCTTGTAAACCACATCGAGCAACTTTGGGTCATGATGGGCCCAATGCTCTCGCGATATTTCGAAGGCGCGATTGAAACCTATCGGGGCGATGATGTGCATGACAAGGTGATTGACGCTCTTGCCAGACGGGACGGCGACGCCGCCGAAAAATGGATCTCTGCGGATATCGACCAGGGGCGAAACGCGTTTCTGCGAACACTTGAGACCAACGCCCCGGACCTTGAAGGGCAGAGCGTTAGGCGATGAGGGTAGCGGCGTTGTGAGGGGCTCGAAACCTACGGCCCAAAGCCCCTTCCCCCAATAAGAGCCGTCTCTATTTTGGCAGGCTTGCGACGTGTTTCTTAACTTCGTCGCTCAAAGTGTCTTTGAATGTTCCTGCCGCCATACCAAGGGGGCGCGACTTCCTGTGAACCAGATAGCACCCGATCTTGACCCGGCTTCCGGGAACCCGGAGTTCACGGATCGACCCTTTGCCCTCCCAGAATGCCGCGAAGGCCAGCGGGACAAATCCCAGATAACGTGAAGACAGGATCAGCAGGATCCGGGACAGAATGGTTGGTGCGGAGGCTTGAAAACTGAGGCCAGACAGGAAGTTTCTAAACTCTTCGGTCTGCGTGACGCCGGTGCGGACAAAACTGTAGCGCTGCAAAATCTCATATGACAACTCTGCCTCGGGCATGTTGAACAGCGGATGATCCGCACCACAGAAAAGACCCATCTCTTCTTCAAACATCGGCATGAGGTTCAACGCATCACTGCTCCGTATCAACCCGGTGAATCCAAGGTCGGCATTGCCTTCCAGAACGGACTCCAGAACGCGGTCAGGTGCGGTCATCCGGATCTTCAGGTCAAGTTGAGGATAATGTTCGTTCATCTTGGCGATGGTCGACGCGATGGGCTGTTCCATTTCAAAGATGAAACTGTCGTCGATCATCACGCTGACTTCGCCCTCAAGCCGATGCGACGCTGACCCGACAAAATCCGAGAACCGGTTGATTTCGGACATCAGCTGTTCGGTCGCCGTGTGGATCAGGCGACCCTGTTCGGTCAGCGCAAACCCCGATCTGCCACGCTCGCACAAGCGCACCCCAAGCCGCTGTTCAAGCTTGGTCAGCCCGATGCTGATCGCTGACTTGCTCTTGTTCAAACGTGGCTCAGCCGCTGTGATGCCACCTGCCGCCGCAATCTCCAGGAACTCGCGTAGCAAGGACACATCAACGTCTGAAAGGGTGCCGCTGAAGGGCGAACGCTGCCGCATAGTGCTTCCTTTGACCGATCATTGGTTTCGTTATGTTTAACTTAAGTCATCAAAATTGAAATTTATAGACTGATACTCGGTGAATAGACCTTCTGTTAAGAAACCAAGGGGGGTTAATGCAAAGCTCGAGTGACATATACGACCTGGCAATCATTGGTGCGGGGATCGTCGGCCTTGCGACCGCCCATTTTTTGCACCAATCCGCACCGGATCGGAAAATTGTCGTCATCGACAAGGAATCCGGACCCGGCCTGCATCAAACCGGACATAATTCCGGCGTCATTCATGCCGGAATCTATTATGCGCCCGGCAGCCTCAAGGCCAAGCTATGCACCGCCGGTGCCAAGGCTACGAAAGACTTCTGCGACACCCATAAGATCGCGTATGAGAATTGCGGCAAACTGATTGTTGCGACCGACGCGTCAGAACTATCCGCATTGGACGAATTGGAACGCCGCGCCACCCAGAATGGGCAGGTTGTCCAGCCGGTGAGCCGCGAAGAGCTTGCCGAGCGCGAACCCATGGTGCTCGGCGTGCAGGCGCTGTTTTCCCCAGCCAGCGGTATCGTTGATTATGGCGAGATCTGCCGGGTATTGCACAGGAGGTTAGAAAGCTCCGGCGTGGATTTCCTGTTCGGTCAGGCCGTCACAGGGCTTGAGGAACGCACGGACAATACCGTGGTGACCACATCTGGCGGCGCCCTGTCAACACGTCTGGTGGTGGCCTGCGCCGGGTTGCAGGCGGACCGTATCGCGGCCCTGTCCGGGGTTGCGGATGACTTTCGCATCATCCCTTTTCGCGGCGAATACTATCGGGTCGCAGACCGCTCGCGGATGAATGCCGTCAACACACCGATCCAGACCTTTCTGGATGTGCAGCACGTCAACCTGGTGGCCCCCTTGATGCTGTGCCAGGAACTGATCGAACCGCTGCGGCGGGCCAAGGGATCGGTGGTCAATGTTTCATCTATCGCGGCCCAACAGGTGCACCCATTTGCCGGTGCGGCCTATGCCGTGTCCAAGTCGGGCCTCACGACCTTGACCCGCGAGCTGGCGCATGAACTCGGCGACACGGGCGTGCGCGTCAACTCGGTGGCTCCGGGTGAAATCGAAACCTCAATCCTGTCGCCCGGCACACAAGAGATCGTTGACCGGCAAGTGCCGATGAGGCGCCTGGGCCGCCCCGAAGAAGTGGCCGAGGTCGTGCACTTCCTGGCCAGCACGCAATCCTCTTATGTCACCGGCTCGGAAATCCCGATCAACGGCGGTCAGCACATCTAACACTATACCAACAAGGCAACCCCATGAACGAAATGCAGATCCTCCCCAATTCCCCCGAGGCGCGCGACATCGCCTATCACTTCCACGGCTACACCAACGCCGCCGCACATGCCGAAACCGGCCCGATGATCATCGAGCGGGGCGAGGGCATCTATGTCTATGACAGCAACGGCAACCGTTACATCGAAGCTCTCTCGGGCCTCTGGAGCGCTGCGGTTGGCTTTAACGAACCGCGCCTTGCCAAGGCGGCGGCCGATCAGATGGCGAAACTACCCTTCTATCACAATTTCGGTCACAAATCGCACGGACCTGCCATTGACCTGGCAGAAAAGCTGATCTCGCTTGCGCCGGTGCCCATGAGCAAAGTGTTCTTCACCAACTCAGGCTCCGAGGCGAATGACACGGTGCTGAAAATGCTCTGGTATCGCTCGAACGCCCTGGGCCAGCCCGAGCGCAAGAAGGTGATCGCGCGGCAGCGCGGCTACCACGGTGTCACCATCGCTGCGGGCAGTCTGACAGGTCTGCCGAACAACCATCGCTCTTTCGATCTGCCCATCGACCGGGTGCTGCACACGACCTGCCCGCACTACTGGAAAGACGGCAAAGGCGGCGAAACCGAGGAAGAGTTCGCCACCCGCTGCGCCACCGACCTTGAAAGCCTTATCGAAGCGGAAGGCCCCGAGACCATTGCCGCCTTCTTTGCCGAACCCGTCATGGGCGCGGGTGGCGTCGTTGTGCCGCCCCGGACCTATTGGGACAAGATCCAGGCGGTGCTGGACAAATACGACATCCTGCTCGTTGCCGACGAGGTGATCTGCGGCTTTGGCCGCACCGGACAGATGTTCGGGTCGCACACATTTGGGATGAAGCCCGATGTCATGGTGATGTCGAAACAGATCACCTCCAGCTATGTACCCTTTAGCGCCTTCATGATGAACGACCGGTTCTATGCGCCGATTGCCGAGGAAAGCGGACGGATTGGCGTTCTGGGTCATGGCTTTACTGGCGGTAGTCACCCGCTGGGCGCAGCGGTTGCCCTGGAGAACATTGCGATCATCGAAGAGCGCGAACTGGTGGCCAACGCGCGGACGGTGGGGGCACGGTTCCACAAGAAGCTCGACAGCCTTCAGGACCACCCCCTGGTTGGCGAGATCCGCGGCGTCGGCTTCATCTCGGCGCTGGAGCTGGTCAATGACAAGGCTGCGAAATCCGTGACCGGCCCGGTCGGCGCCCTGGGCGGGCTGTTGAACGCAGCCCTGCTGCGCAACGGGGCGATCACCCGCAACCTTGGCGACGCCGTCGCATTCTGTCCGCCGCTGATCACCAGCGAAGAGCAGGTCGATGATCTGTTTGCCATCGTGAAGAAATCGCTCGACGACGTGACCCGGCTGGTCAAGGAAAACTAAGGAACGGCACCATGGAAAAACTGAATCTTATCGCCGGTGAATGGGCCTCCGGCACCGATTGGGCTGAAAACATCAACCCCTCGGACACAACTGATGTCATCGGGCAGTACGCCCGCGCCAGCGCGGAACAGACGCGCCATGCCATTGCCGCCGCAAAAGCCGCCGCCCCCACTTGGGCGCAATCGACTCCCCAGTCACGTGCCGATGCGCTGGAGGCTGTCGGTGTCGAGCTTCTGGCCCGCAGAGAAGAACTGGGTGAACTGCTGTCGCGGGAGGAGGGCAAGATCCTTTCGGAAGGCATCGGCGAGGTGACGCGCGCGGCGCATGTCTTCAAGTTTTACGCACAGGAAGCCTTGCGGATTGAAGGGGTGTCCATGGCGTCGGTCCGCCCCGGTGTCCGGGTCGAGGTGCGTCATGAGCCGGTGGGCGTCGTTGGGCTGATCACGCCCTGGAACTATCCCATCGCGATCCCCGCCTGGAAAATCGCACCGGCCTTGGCCTATGGCAACACGGTGGTGTTCAAACCGGCAGACCTTACACCCGGCTGTGGCTGGGCCCTGGCCGAAATCCTGTCGCGGGCGGGCCTGCCTGCTGGCGTGTTCAACTTGGTCATGGGGCGCGGCAGCGTTGTTGGTGAAGAGATCGTGCGCTCTCCTGATGTGGCGGCGGTGTCCTTCACCGGCTCCGAAGCGACAGGGGCGGGCATTCGCACCCGTGTGGCCGAACGCGGCGGCAAGGTGCAGCAGGAAATGGGCGGCAAAAGCCCCCTGATCGTGATGGATGACGCCGATCTGCAAACCGCCATCGACTGCGCGATCGGCGGGTCGGTTCTGTCGACCGGCCAGCGCTGCACCTCGAACACCCGGATCATCGCCACCCCCGGTATTCACGACGCGCTTGTCGCAGGCATGGTGGATGCCGCGCGCGCCCTGAGGGTCGGACATGCCCTTGATCCCGCCTCGCAGATCGGCCCGGCGGTGGACGAGCGGCAACTGCAAACCAACCTCAAATACATCAGCATCGCCGATAGCGAGGGCGCCGAACGCTTGTGTGGTGGCGAGGTGCTTACCCGCGACACGCCCGGCTTCTATATGGAACCGACCGTTTACGCGAACTGCACAAACCAGATGCAGCACGTACGCGAAGAGATTTTCGGCCCAGTTGTCAGCGTTCTGAAGGCCGCTGATTATGACGAGGCGGTGGCGATCGCGAATGACAGCCCCTTGGGCCTGTCTTCGGGTATCTGCACAACCTCGCTGAAGTTTGCCGAGGACTTCAAGTCCCGGTCTCAGGCCGGTATGGTGATGGTCAACTTGCCCACAGCCGGGGTGGATTACCATGTGCCTTTCGGTGGGCGAAAAGGCTCAAGCTACGGCAGCCGCGAGCAGGGACGCGCCGCGCGTGAGTTCTTCACGACATCCAAGACCGCATACATCAGCTTTTGAGGCTTTTTGGGCACCTGGAAGCTTCGATTTTTAGGTGCCCACGTCCACGCGCCACCATTTGCAGGTGCAGCATTATCTCATTTCTTTCAAAAAACTACGAAAAAAAGTGATCAACCGTACGTGAGAGTTGACCTGCCCCCCGCAATTTCACTCTTTCTGATGTAGAGTTGGCCTGCCCCCACTTTCTCACGGCAAGTTGTCGCGCATTAGCATCAGGTTACGTTGGCCCTCGTTCGCACACGCATTAAGCGAGCTGGGGTAAGTTTCATCCAAGGGTCTCTATGAGCGCGATGCTGCAGCTTCGCAGTCCACCTCGAAGTTTCATTGGCAGCAAGTACACCTACAAATGGAGTACATATCGCGTGGCTAAGCTTCGCGCAGCGTGTCCGCTTTGCGGGCATGAACTTGCGGGATCGTGTAGCACAGAACATCCAGGAATTGAGACGCGCCAGCGGCCTCAGCCAGGAGGAGCTTGCTCATCGGGCCGATGTGAGCCGCGGCCATATGTGCAAGGTCGAGAACGCCAGGTTCGCCGCTTCTCTCGACCTTCTCGAACGCATCGCCAAGGCGCTGAACGTCGACCCCGAAGAGTTCTTTACAAAGCGCTAGCTAAAATTTGCCAGCCCCTGATGCGCCCTCGATCGGAGCGTCTCAAGAGGTAGTCAAATGGAGCGCAGTGAGTTCAATGAGTAAGAGAAAGACAGGCTGGCCTTTCCAGGAAGGGTTTCTGAACACCGATACGCAGGCGCTTCACCTGTTCACCGATTACCGTTGGAATGACGGCTCTGTGAGCCGTCGTTGGCATGTTGACCCTGAACGCTTTGAGGCAGACCTAACCGAACTTCGCCCTGTCTCCCTGAACACATCGGAGCGTTCGGATCAGTAGGAGAACCAGTCCGAATGGCCCATGTTGCCCTCGTAGTCGCCGAATTCGACCATGATGCTGCGGGAATAGAAGTGCCATAGGCCACCGCTGGTCGGGTAAGCGATCTCCTGCCCGCTTTCCGAGATGAATGTCGCGGGCCAGGGCGCGTGGGATCCGTAGACCCGCTGGATGTAGCGGCAGGTCCGGTTCTCGCGATCACAGGAGCGGATCGACCAGTCCCATTGACGCGGCTCGTCACGCGGCTCATAGGAGCGCCCGGTGAACCAGATCACATGGGTCCGGTTCAGCCATTCGTATTCCGGCAGGTTGGTGTCGAGTTCACCCTCGCCGCCCGGACCACCGAGCTCGACCGGCACATGGGCGAAGGTGCAGACCCCGAAGGGCGGTAGACTCGGCCAGGGCGTGATGCGGCGGATCATGGTGCGATAGGCGCGGGCACAAACGGCACTCGGGGGGAACCCACCCGCCATGCAGAGCATGATGGCGCAGTCGATGTCATAGGCCTGCGCCTTCTCCGGGGCTCCGAACACTGCCATCACCCCCATCGCCGCCGCCATCACTTGTCGTCTCATGTCACTCTCCCGCAAAAGTTGCGCGGACTATCGCGCAATATGTATTTATCTGCAATATGTCGTATTGACTCTATATGACTTTATGGCCTTAGTGTCGTGAAGTAGAAGGGCTCTCATGGGGAGAGTCCGAACATGCCGATAGCGCGCAACCAGATCCTGATCACCATCGATGGTGTGAAAGACCTTCAAGAAGAAGGCATCGCGTTCCGCTGCCGGTATGAACTCGTGGGGTTCACCGACGATGGCAAGCCGCGCTACCAGTGCATCTACCTGCGCGAGGGTGAGCCGGAAGCCATTCTGGTCTCGACCCGGATCACCCCACACGGTCCCGAGCCGCGGTATTTCAACATATGGCCGGGGCTCTTCAAACATCATTTCGAGTTCGGTGACGGGCGCGATCTGCGCTTTGGTCCTGATTACAGCATCACCCTCGAGGAGCGCGGCTGACGTCATCGCCTTCGGCCGTGACGGCACGGCCCGGACATCCGGCTGGATCTTTCATGGCGAACCACCTGCCTGGGCGAGGCTGGGTGATAGTGCTGAGGCGGAAGTCGTTCTGGCCTCGTTGGACGCCACGCCGCCTTCCGGTCGCGACGGCATCCTCTCCCTGATCGACGCCACGGCAGATCGCCACAAGGGAAACCGCGCCCTGCGGCAGGTCGACCTCGATGCGGACGACTGGCAGATCCTCTTCCGCGCCCTGGTCGAGGCCGAAAGCAGCTACAATCCGACCGCCGTCAGCCCCAAGGGCGCCTATGGTTTGGGCCAGCTGATGCCCGACACGGCGCGCGCACTCGGGGTCGACCCGCGCGATCCCTCCCAGAACCTCGATGGCGCGGCGCGCTACCTGCTCGCCCAGCTCGCCACGTTCAAGGACATCGACCTGGCGCTGGCAGCCTACAATGCCGGGCCACACCGTGTGGTCGAGTATTCCGGCATCCCCCCCTTCACCGAGACCCGCGACTACATCGCGCGCATCCACCGGATCCGGTCCCGGCTGGCAGGCCCTCCCGCTTCCGCGCCGGACATCCGTGTCGCAAACCAGGTTCCGGCCCGCGCGCCCGTCCTTATCGAACTTCAGTAAAACAAGGGAACTTCGCATGCTCAGACATTGCCTCAGCCGCCTCTTGCCCATCGCCACAACCTTGGCGGCTCTCGCAACGCCCGCTCTCGCGCAGGACTTGTCACCGATCCAGACCATGCTGGAAACCGTCGAGGCCGCGCTGACCGGTCCCATCGGGATCGCGGTTGCCACGCTCGCGGTCATCGGCACCGGATTCATGTGCATGATGGGGCGGCTCAACTGGGGCTGGTTCGCCTCGGTCATCATCGGGATCGTGCTGATCTTCTCGGCCGGTACCATCGTCGACGGCTTCTCCTGAGATCCGAGTAGAGCAGTGGCAGAACGATCCCCCCTTTTTCTGGGCCTCGCCCGTCCGCCCAAGTATCTGGGTCTCCCTGTCGGATACCTCGTGGTGCTGACGACCGGGGTCGTTCTGCCGTTCATCTGGACGAAGTCGATGGTCTTCTTCCTGATTGGTCTCGTCGCCTATCCGATCCTCTGGTTTGTCGCCGACCGCGAGCCGCATTTCTTCGAGGTCCTGCGCGTCTCCTATGGATCAGTGCGTCCGACGAAGAACAGGGCCCTGCATGGAGGCGACAGCTTTGGCGCTTGATGCGGGCACACTTTCCACTTTTGGGGCCGCCCTGCATCAAGCAGGCGGGGGGGAGTTCACGCGGGAGAGTTATCTCGCCGAGCACCTGCCGTATTTCGCGCTCGCGGCTGACGACGTCATGGTACTGCGCGAGGGCGACCTTATGGCGACCCTCCGCCTCGACGGGCTCAACCCGATGACCACGGAAGATGCCCGGCTCGACGCGCTCAAGCGTGCAGTCGCTGCCATCGTCGCCCAGACCGGCAACGCCTTCGGCTTCTACATTCACCGCATCTCCGTGCCGCAGGATCTCGGAATGCGCCCCCTCGAGGGGGACAGCTTCGCCGCCGCGATCGATGCGCGCTGGCAGGCCCATGTCAAAGACCTGCGCCCGGCCAAGCGCCAACTCTATCTCAGCGTCATCCGGCGGCCCGATATCTCGGCCCGCATTCCCCTCCTGCGTGCGCTGGCCCGCAAGGCCTGGGTCAAGGACCGCGCGACACGCCTGCAGGAGTTGAACGAGGTCATGGGCTTCTTCGAGGTAGCGCTTGCCTCGGCCAACCCCGTCAGGCTCACGAAGTCGGGCGGTGAATGGCTGGGCTACCTCAATACGCTGAACGCCGGCAGCTTCTCCCCCATCGCCTTCGGGCAGAGCGCCCTACCCCTCTCGCACACCCTGAGCAACTGTCGCGCGACCTTCGACGGCGATGTCGTCACCCTGACCGACGCCGTGACCGGCCAGGTCAAATACGGCGCACTCTTTTCGATGAAAACCTATCCGGCGCTCACGGACGTCACGCTGCTCGACGCGCTCGACCTGCCTCTCGACATCGTGCTGACCAACTCCTTCAGCCCGATCCCGAACAACATCATGGCCGAGCGCATCCAGCGCATCATCCGCCAGATGCACGCCTCCGACGATGCCGCCGTCTCTCTGCGCGAACAACTGGGCCAGGCCGCCGACGATCAGGAGGCGGGACGGATCGCCTTTGGCGATCATCACCTGTCGATCGCCGTCTATGCGCCCGACCGCGATACGCTTGAGCGCGCTGCAGCCCAGATCAAGCGCGTGGGCCAGGAAATCATGTCGGTGATCGTGCGCGAGAACATGGCGCTGAAAGCCACCTACTTCGCACAATCCCCCGGCAACTTTGGCTATCGCGCTCGCAAAACTCCGATCTCCTCGATCAACTTCGCGGATTTCGCCGCCCTGCATGGCAGCGTCGAGGGGCGCGGCCCCAACCAATCGCCCTGGGGCCAGACCATCTCGGTCCTGCCAACCGTCGGCACCTCGGGCTATCGGTTCAATTTTCACGAGGCGGGCAACCCGGGCAAGGAACCGACCGTCGGCCATACGCTCGTGCTGGGGCGCACCGGCACCGGCAAGACGCTCACCACCGCCTTCCTCGCAGCCCAAGCGCAGCGGGTCGGCGCGCGGCTTTTCTTCTTCGACAAGGATCGCGGCCTCGAGATGGCGGTCCGCGCGCTTGGCGGGCGCTACAACGAGATCCGCGCTGGCGTGCCGACGGGCCTGAACCCGCTGATGACCGAGATCGACGAACGGGGCCGCGCCTGGCTCTCGGACTGGCTGGCGACCCTTCTTTCCCGGGGCGGAACCCTCACGGGCGAACAATCCCGCCATATCCAGAGCGCGGTCGCGCAAAATGCCTATGCCGAGGGCTCGCTCCGGCGCTTCGCGAGTTTCGAGACGCTGTTTCAATCGCTCGACGACGATGGCGAGCTACAGTCCCGCGTCGCCGAATGGGCCCCGGGCGGCCGCTATGGCTGGGTCTTCGACGAGCCGGAACATGGTGCCGGGCTCGAACTGGCCTCCGACATCATCGGCTTCGACATGACCGAGATTCTCGACATGACCACCGAGCGGATGGCGGTGCTCTCCTACATCTTCCGCCAGATCGAACGTGTGGTCGAGGATCGCCGCCCCACCATCATCGTCCTCGACGAGGCCTGGAAGCTGCTTGACGATCCCTACTTCGGCGCGCGGCTGGAAAACTGGCTGGTGACGCTGCGCAAGATGAACTGCGTCGTGATCATGATGACGCAGTATCCGAGCCAGCTGCGCGATAGCCGCGTCGGCAAGACCATCGTCGAGACGGTCCCGACCCAGATCCTCTTCCCGAACGACCGTGCCACGATCTCCGATTACGACTTTCTGCGCGTGAACGCCAAGGAGGCTGCCCTCCTCGTGCAGCCCACAATCGGCCAGCGCATCGCGCTCGTGCGCTCGGCGGGCGACAGCGTCTTTGTCGATGCCGATCTCTCCGCCCTCGGCACCCTCCTCCCCATCCTTGGCGGCGGCGCCACCGGCGAGGCCCGTGTGCCCGCCGATTGGCGCGCCAATCCTGATTTCTGGAGACATGTTATATGAATTCGAAACCTCTCCTCGCGCTTTGCGCCGCCGGAAGCCTTCTTTCGGCTTGCGAGAAATACACCGAGAAATCCTCGCCCTGCTTCGGACGCAATGGCGAGCCGCAGGTGACAAGGTCCGCCCTGTCCTTCTCGACCATGGGCGCGCCGGCTCACGCAATGGCCAAGCCCGACTGCACCTTCGAGCCCCTGCCCCGTCCGGAATGAGCCGCGTCGCGATCATATCCGCCGGTTTCTGCCTCGGCC
>Ga0310345_10003762_pt1 | contig 14209 bp, 9 predicted proteins | sample HC15DNA20500_MG_FD_204667 | JGI IMG/M metagenome (GOLD analysis project Ga0310345, IMG submission 204667) | Marine microbial communities from station ALOHA, North Pacific Subtropical Gyre - HC15-DNA-20-500_MG | ecosystem: Environmental > Aquatic > Marine > Oceanic | place: Pacific Ocean: North... | reverse complement strand
GGCAGATCGCGGATCTTCTCACCCGCCATGATCCGCGCCGCGTATTTGGCGATCGGCTGGCCGATGGCCTTGGCCACGAACGGCACCGTGCGGCTCGCGCGCGGGTTCACCTCGATAAGGTAGACGAGGCCGTCCTTCACCGCGAACTGGATATTCATCAGACCCTTCACGCCGAGCGCCTTGGCGAGAGCCACGGCCTGCCGCTCCATCTCGGCGATGATTTCGGCGGGCAGGCTGTAGGGCGGCAGCGTGCAGGCGCTGTCGCCCGAGTGAATACCCGCTTCCTCGATGTGCTGCATCACGCCCGCGACGACGACATCGTCGCCATCCGCCAGCGCATCGACGTCGCACTCGATCGCATCGCGCAGGTACTGGTCGATCAGCACCGGGCTCTCGCCCGAAACCTTCACCGCCGTGGCGATATAGTCATCGAGCTGCGCCTGGCTGTCTACGATCTCCATCGCGCGCCCGCCCAGCACGTACGAAGGCCGGATCAGCACTGGATAGCCGATGCGCGCCGCCACCGCGACCGCCTCGTCGCGGCTGCGCGCGGTGCCGCCCGCCGGCTGGCGCAGGCCCAGCTTCTCGACGAGGCGATTGAACCGCTCGCGGTCCTCGGCCAAGTCAATCGCATCGGGCGACGTGCCGAGGATGGGAATGCCCGCATCCTCCAGCGCCTGCGCGAGCTTGAGCGGCGTCTGCCCGCCGAACTGCACGATCACGCCCACCAGCGTGCCGTTCGCCTTCTCCGCTTCCAGCACCTCGAGCACGTCCTCGGCGGTCAGCGGCTCGAAATAGAGCCGGTCCGAGGTGTCGTAGTCGGTCGAGACCGTCTCGGGGTTGCAGTTGATCATGATCGTCTCGAAGCCCGCCCCGGCCTCGCCGTTTGCCGGGTCCGTGTCCCCCAGTGCAAAGCAGGCGTGGCAGCAGCAGTAGTCGAACTCGATGCCCTGACCGATCCGGTTGGGCCCGCCGCCGAGGATGACGACCTTCTTCCGGTCCGTCGGCGCCGCCTCGCTCTCGGGCGCGCCGAACAGGCCGCCCTCATAAGTCGAGTACATGTAAGGCGTCACCGCCTCGAACTCGGCCGCGCAGCTGTCGATGCGCTTGAACACCGGGCGCACGCCCAGCTTGTGGCGCAGCGCGCGCACTTCTTCCTCGCTCGTCGCACCCGCCATCGCGCTTAGCACGTCATGCAGCAGCCCGGAGCGGCGCGCCGTCGTCTCGCCGAGGCCGCCCGCGACGCCCACCGAGCGCACCGCGAGCGTCGCCAGCCGCTTGTCCGAAAAGCCCATCGCCTTGAGGCGCCGAAGCCCCGCCGCATCGATCGGCAGGCCTTCGCTCGCAATCTTCGCTTCCTCGGCGATGATCGCCTCGATCTGGCGCAGGAACCACGGCTCGTACTTGGTTACGGCGTGCACTTCCTCGACCGACAGCCCCTCGCGGAAGGCCTGCCCGATCACCAGCAGCCGCTCCGGCGTCGCCCGGCTCAGCGCCGCGACAACCTGATCGCGGGTCGCGCCTTCAAGCTCCACCACCCGGTTGAAACCATCAAGCCCGGTTTCCAGCCCGCGCAGCGCCTTCTGCATCGATTCCTGGAAATTGCGGCCAATCGCCATGACTTCGCCGACGGACTTCATGGCGGTTCCCAAGAGCGGTTCGGCGCCCTTGAACTTCTCGAAGGCAAAGCGCGGGATCTTGGTGACAACATAGTCCAGCGTCGGCTCGAACGCGGCAGGGGTCGCGCCCGTGATGTCGTTCATGATCTCGTCGAGCGTGTAGCCCACGGCGAGTTTCGCCGCGACTTTGGCGATCGGGAAGCCGGTGGCCTTCGAAGCCAGCGCCGAAGAGCGCGAGACGCGCGGGTTCATCTCGATGACGATGAGTCGGCCGTCCTTCGGGTTGACTGCGAACTGCACGTTCGAACCGCCTGTTTCGACGCCGATTTCCCGGAGGACCGCGATCGATGCATTGCGCATGATCTGGTATTCCTTGTCGGTCAGCGTCAGCGCCGGAGCGACGGTGATGGAATCGCCCGTGTGCACACCCATCGGATCGACGTTCTCGATCGAGCAGATGATGATGGCATTGTCGTTCCGGTCGCGGACGACTTCCATCTCGTACTCTTTCCAGCCCAGCAGCGATTCCTCGATCAGCACTTCGGTGGTCGGCGAAGCCTCGAGCCCGCCGCGCACGATGCTGACGAATTCCTCGCGGTTGTAGGCAATCCCACCGCCGGTGCCGCCCATCGTGAAGCTCGGCCGGATGATCGAGGGCAGCCCGGTGCGTTCCAGAACGCTGAGCGCTTCCTCCACCGTATGCGCGATGCCGGATCGGGCGGATTCGAGCCCGATCTTGTCCATCGCGTCGCGGAACTTCATGCGGTCCTCGGCCTTGTCGATGGCCTCGGCATCCGCGCCGATCATCACGCAGCCGAACTTCTCCAGCGTACCGTCGCGCGCCAGCGCCAGCGCCGTATTGAGCGCGGTCTGCCCGCCCATCGTCGGCAGCACCGCATCGGGGCGCTCCTTCTCGATGATCTTGGCCACGACCGCAGGCGTGATCGGCTCGACATAGGTCGCGTGCGCCATGTCCGGATCGGTCATGATCGTCGCTGGGTTCGAGTTGACCAGGATGATCCGGTAACCCTCTTCCTTGAGCGCCTTCACCGCCTGCGTGCCCGAATAGTCGAACTCGCAAGCCTGGCCGATGATGATCGGCCCGGCGCCGATGATCAGGATCGAGGAGATGTCAGTGCGTTTGGGCATTTTACTTTCCTAGGATGTGCTCAATGAGCACATCGAGTAGTTTCTTTGCTATCTCACCGATTGCCGCCGACTTGTAGGTATCTATTAGCTTATTGAGCATCGCTACAAAGGTTTCAAAAACTAGATATGCCCTAACCGACTGAGCTTGAAATAATTCCCGACCAGCCTTGATCTGAGCTATAAATCGATCCCTAACATCAATGTCGCCATCAATGGCATTCTCTGCCTCTACATTTTGAAGTAGACTTTGAGAGATTTTATCAATTTCTTCCCTCTGATTATCGTTAATTTGAACGATTCTATCAGCCGCAGGGACAGGAGGCCCATCTTCGGCATCAACATCCGAAAGAATTCCGCTCCAAAACTGCTCATTTTGGAAAACACGCATAAAGAAATCGACAGCAGCAAACTTATCCTCAAAATACAGAGGCTTACTGTTTACCACCTTATTTGTATATCGGTCCGACCAACGCCGTGCGTCAAAAAATATTACATATCCCGCATATTCATCATGTAAAATATCAACAAACTTCTCTCTTGCGAGCATATTTAAGGCGGCAATAAATAGATCATCAGAGATTTTAGTTTTAAATGTACTATCGAATTTTTGTTTAAAACGAACAATCGATGTGCCAAGCTCACGAGAAGCGGCCTGCTCTAGCCCAGAAAACTGCCAAGCAACTGCAGCTGCAATGTACTGAAGCTTCTTCTGGTCCATTACAGCATCCCCACAAACTTCTCGAACAGATAGAAGCTGTCCTGCGGCCCCGGGCTCGCCTCGGGGTGGTACTGCACGCCGAAGGCCTTCTTGCCGGCGATCTCGATCCCGCAGTTCGAACCATCGAACAGCGAGACATGCGTCTCCACCACGCCCTCGGGCAGCGCGGCGTTGTCCACCGCGAAGCCGTGGTTCATCGAGGTGATCTCGACCACGCCGTCGGCATGGCGCTTCACCGGGTGGTTCGCGCCGCGGTGGCCCTGGTGCATCTTCACCGTCTTCGCCCCCGCTGCAAGGCCGAGCATCTGGTGGCCAAGGCAGATGCCGAACACCGGAATGTCGCGCTCCAGCAGGCCCTGGATCAGCGGCACGGCATAGACTCCCGTCGCCGCTGGATCGCCTGGACCGTTCGAGAGGAACACGCCCGCCGGCTCCAGCGACAGCACCGTCTCCAGCGAAGTCTCCGCCGGAACCACCGTCACCCGCGCGCCCGCGCGCACCAGATTGCGGAAGATATTGTCCTTGGCGCCGTAATCGACCGCCACCACATGCGGCCGCGCGTCACGCGGCGAGCGGGCATAGCCCTGCCCCAAGCGCCAGATGCCGCCTTCCCAGTCGGCCTGGCTCTCGCGGCTCACCACGCGGGCGAGGTCCATGCCTTCCAGCCCCGGCCACGCCTTGGCCTCGGCGATCAGCGCCGGAATGTCGAACTGGCCATCGGGATCATGCGCGATCACCGCATTGGGCGCGCCGAGCAGCCGGATGCGCCGAGTCAGCGCGCGCGTATCGACGCCGGAAAGACCGATCTTGCCGCGCTCCGCCAGCCACGCCTGCAGCGGCTCGACCGCGCGGAAGTTGGCGGGTTCGGTCACGTCCTCGCGCACGATCAGGCCCACTGCGCCCGGCACGTCGTGGCTTTCCATGTCTTCCGGATTGGTGCCGACATTGCCGATATGCGGGAAGGTGAAGGTCACCACCTGCCCGGCGTAGGAGGGGTCGGTCATCACTTCCTGATAGCCCGTCATCGCGGTGTTGAAGCACACCTCGCCCACGGCCTTGCCCTCGGCGCCGAAGCCGCGTCCCCACGCCACGCTGCCGTCTGCAAGCACGAGAACTCCGGTCGCGCCGGCCGGCTTGGGCGCATGAGTGGTGGCGGGGTCGGCCATGATAGGGGGCGCTCCGTTGGCAGGGGTCTGGCGATGTCGCTAAGGCTCGGTCGCTAGGCCCCTCGCCCCCTCCCGTCAACCTAGCGAAGGCAGAAAGTTTCGCCTAAGTGACAACGCTTCGCGCCGGGACACGGCGCTCCATCCACAGGAATACGAATCCCATGATCCGCGATAGCATCAAGGCAGCCCAGATCAGCGCCATGAAATCCGGCGACAAGGCCCGCCTCGCCGCCGTCCGCCTCATCCTCGCCAAGCTGAAGGACAAGGATATCGAGCTGCGGACCGCCGCGAACGTGCCCGACGATGACGTCATCGTGGTCGACGTCCTCCAGAAGATGGCCAAGCAGCGCCGCGAATCGATCACACTCTATCAGGAGGGTGGCCGACAGGAGCTCGCCGATATCGAGCAGGCCGAACTCGCCGTGATCGAGGAATTCCTCCCCGCCCAGATGAGCGAGGACGACACCAAGGCCGCAATCGAAGCTATCAAGGCCGAACTCGGCGCGACCTCGATGAAGGACATGGGGCGCGTCGTCGCCACCCTCAAGGCCCGCCACGGCAGCCAGCTCGACATGGGCAAGGCCAGCGGCCTCGTGAAGGCGGCGCTGGCATAGACTCCCCTCCCGCCTGCGGGAGGGGCTGGGGGAGGGCATGTTCCCACACCAGCCCGACCATTCGGAGAGCATTCTTGGACGAGCATGGCAAAGAGTGGTTCCGGGAGAACGACAAGGGCTACTCTCGCCCCACAGCACGCTCGCGAGAATTGCGCCGAAACGCCACCGAAGCCGAACGCAAGCTGTGGGGTGCTCTGAGAGCGCGACAGATACGAGGGGTGCGCTTCAACCGTCAGTTTCCGGTCGGTCAATACATCTGCGACTTTGCCTCCCGGGAAAAGCGGCTCGTCATCGAACTCGACGGCGGTCAGCATTCGGAAGCAGTGGAATATGATGCACGCCGGACCCGATTCCTCGAGAGCGAGGGTTACGAGGTTCTGCGATTCTGGAACAATGAGGTGATGGACAATCTTGAGGGTGTTGTGGCTCGTATCGAGGAGACGCTCGATAACATGCCCTCCCCCGGCCCCTCCCGCGAGCGGGAGGGGAGTTTGTGGGTCCACCCGCTGCGCGGTGGAAGGTCCTGATGTCCCTCACCCCCCAATGGCTCGATGAACTGCGCGCGCGGACTTCGCTGTCCGCGCTGATCGGGCGCAGCGTGCGGGTGCAGAAGGCGGGGCGCGAGTTCAAGGCGTGCTGCCCGTTCCACAACGAGAAGACGCCCAGCTTCACGATCAACGACGAGAAGGGCTTCTACCATTGCTTCGGCTGCGGCGCGCATGGCGATGCGATCCGCTGGATGACCGACCATCAGGGGCTCCCCTTCCTCGATGCGGTCAAGGAACTCGCCGCCGGGGCCGGGATGGAAGTCCCCGCCCCAGATCCGCGCGCCGCGCGCCGCGCCGAGGAGCAGAAGTCGCTCCACGACGTCATGGCGGCGGCCCAGGCCTTCTTCGTCAAGAGCCTCGCGGAAGATCAGGGCGCGCAGGCCCGCGCCTACCTCGCCTCGCGCGGATTTCCCGCCCAAATCGTCAAGGAATTCGGCTTCGGCTACGCGCCCGACAGCCGCACCGCGCTGAAAGAAGCCCTCAGCCAGTTCCCCGAGAGCATGCTGATCGAGGCGGGCCTCAGGATCGTCGTCGAAGGCCGCGATCCCTACGACCGGTTCCGTGGTCGCCTCATGCTCCCCATTTGCGACCCGCGCGGCCGCGTCATCGCGTTCGGCGGCCGCATCCTCGACAAGACGAAGACGGACGCGCCCAAATACCTGAATTCGCCCGATACCCCGCTCTTCGACAAGGGCCGCACAGTCTACAACCTCCATCGCGCCTCCCCCGCATCGCGCCAATCGGGCCGCGTCGTCGTCGTCGAAGGCTATATGGACGTCGTCGCGCTCGCCGCTGCGGGCATCGGCGAAGGGGTTGCCCCTTTGGGCACGGCGCTCACCGAAGACCAGATCGAGCGGCTCTGGCGCCTCACCGAATGCCCGGTGCTCTGCTTCGACGGCGACGCCGCCGGCCAGCGCGCCGCGACGCGCGCCATTGTCCGCGCGCTGCCGCTGCTGCGCCCCGGCCATTCGCTGAAGATCGCCGTCCTGCCGGACAAGCTCGATCCCGACGACCTCATCAAGCAGCGCGGCGTGGCCGCGATGGAGGATGTCCTCGCCGCTGCCCGCCCGATGGTCGAAGTCCTCTGGGATATCGAACGCGCTGCCGGTCCGGTTACGACGCCCGAGGACAAGGCCGGCCTCAAGGCACGCCTGATGGCCCATGTCGAGAGCATCGGCGACAATGATATCAAGGGCCTCTACCGCCGCGACCTGCTCGACCGCTTCGGTGAACTCGCCTACCCGCAGCGCGAACGCCCCGCTTTCCAGCCCGGCCAGCGCCGCCCCGGCCCCGGCGGCAAATGGCAGCCCGGCCCGCCGCCCCTGCCCCCTGCAGTCACCGCCCGTATGCAGGCCGTGGGCGAGCGGCGCCCGCTGCTTGCCGCCGTGCTCACCGGCCTGATTGCCCAACCGGGCGAGATTGCCCGCCACGCCGAGTCGCTTGCCCGCATCGAGGTGCCCGATCCCGCGCTCGCCGCGCTGCTCGATGCCCTCATCGATCTCGTCCACAGCGCGGTTCAGCCGCTTGAAAGCACGGACGTTCTTCCCATATTGGCGAAACGGGGCCTCCGGGCTCCATCGGCGGACGATTACGCCGGAATGCGATTCGGTTTTCTGGACGGCAAGGCACCCGGTGCGGCGGACGAACTCGCCGAAGCGGTCGATCTGCTGGTCGGACTTCCGGCCGTCGAAGCCGCGCTGGCAGAGGCCACGCGCCGGCACGAGGCGGAGTTTTCCGACGAAACCTTCGCCGAACAGCAACGTTTGCTGCAACGAAGGCTGGCGCTGCTGGCCCGGTTGGGGCAAATGGGCCGCACCCGCGCCGGGATGTGAAGGGGGATTCATATCGCGCGCGCAGCACAGATGGTACCGGGAATAGATGGCTTCCACCGACACGACTGACACCGGCGATGCTCCGCTGATCGATCTCAACGATGCTTCCATCCGGAAGCTGATCGCCCGCGCCAAGCGCAGGGGGATCATCACGTGGGACGAACTCAACGAAGCTCTGCCCAACGACATGAGCTCGGACCAGATCGAGGACATCACGTCCGCGCTCAATGAAATGGGCGTCAACATCGTCGAGAGCGACGAGGACGCGGTCGATCCCGAAGACAAGAGCAGCGACGAAGAAGTCGAAGATGCCGATCCGGTCGACGAACGTCCGGACCTCGTCACCAAGCGCAAGGAAACCGTCGAGCGCACCGACGACCCGGTGCGCATGTACCTGCGCGAGATGGGCGCGGTCGAACTGCTCAGCCGCGAGGGCGAAATCGCCATCGCCAAGCGCATCGAAGCCGGGCGCGACACGATGATCCTCGGCCTGTGCGAAAGCCCGATCACCTTCCACGCGATCATCCAGTGGTCCGAAGCGCTCAACGCGGGCGAAATGCAGCTGCGCGAGATCCTCGATCTTGACGCCATGCTCTCCAAGGAGCCCCAGCCTGAAAACCTCTCCGAAGACGGCGAGGAAGGCGACGGCGAGATCAGCGAAGCCACCGCCGGCCCCTCGTTCAAGGAAGAAGAAGACGTCGAGGAGGAGGAATCCGCCGAAGACGAGGATGACGAGCTCACCGAACGCCGCGCCAAGCGCCCCGCCGAGGAAGAGGAAGAGGACAACACCCTCAGCCTCGCTCAGATGGAAGCGCAGCTGAAGCCCGAAGCGCTAGAGAAGTTCGCCCAGATCACCGATCTGTTCCGCACTTTCGAGAAGGTTCAGGCCGAACGCCTCAACGCGCTCGGCGCGGGCAATGATTTCCCGGCGGCCAAGGAACAGCAGTACCAGCAGCTGCGCGAAGACCTCACCGCGCAGGTCGAGAGCGTGCAGTTCCACGCGACCAAGATCGAATACCTGGTCGACAACCTCTACGCCTTCAACCGCCGCCTCACCACGCTCGGCGGCCAGATGCTGCGTCTGGCCGAACGCCACAAGGTGCCGCGCAAGGACTTCCTCGATCACTACGTCGGGCGCGAACTCGATGAGGGCTGGCTGCAGACCTTGGCGAGCCGCGACAAGAAGTGGGCCGCCTTCGCCGCCAACGAGGCCGAACCGGTCGAGCGTATCCGCGCCGAGATCGCCGATATCGCGGCGGCCACCGGCATGTCGCTGGGTGAATTCCGCCGCATCGTGAACATGGTCCAGAAGGGCGAGCGCGAGGCGCGCATCGCCAAGAAGGAAATGGTCGAGGCGAACCTGCGGCTCGTGATCTCGATTGCCAAGAAGTACACGAACCGCGGCCTGCAGTTCCTCGACCTTATCCAGGAAGGCAACATCGGCCTGATGAAGGCGGTCGACAAGTTCGAGTACCGCCGCGGCTACAAGTTCTCGACTTACGCCACGTGGTGGATCCGTCAGGCGATCACGCGCTCGATTGCCGATCAGGCGCGCACGATCCGCATCCCGGTCCACATGATCGAGACGATCAACAAGCTGGTGCGCACCAGCCGCCAGTTCCTCCACGAGCAGGGCCGCGAACCCACGCCCGAGGAAATGGCCGAGCGGCTTTCGATGCCGCTCGAAAAGGTCCGCAAGGTGATGAAGATCGCCAAGGAGCCGATCTCCCTCGAAACGCCGATCGGCGACGAGGAAGACAGCCACCTCGGCGATTTCATCGAGGACAAGAACGCGGTGATCCCGGTGGACGCGGCCATCCAGGCCAACCTCAAGGAAACCGTCACCCGCGTCCTCGCCAGCCTCACCCCGCGCGAGGAACGCGTGCTGCGCATGCGCTTCGGCATCGGCATGAACACCGATCACACGCTCGAGGAAGTCGGCCAGCAGTTCTCGGTCACCCGCGAACGCATCCGCCAGATCGAAGCCAAGGCACTACGCAAGCTGAAGCACCCGAGCCGGTCGCGAAAGATGCGTTCGTTCCTCGATCAGTAAACTCTGCTATGATGCAGGGATGGGTATACTCGCCTACCTGACTCCCATCCCTGCCTTTCGGATCGAGCTACTGCACTTCATCAGATTAGCCGCGAATTACACGGCATCGATCTTCATCGAATGTCGCTCTCGGGCACAGCCAAAGCATCGCCATCAGTTTGCCGAGTGGCTTGCCCAGAACGAGCAGGACAAAGACAAACAACTCTGGTTGGGTCTGCGAACCCGGGCACGGTGGTTTGACGCTCTGAAGCAGGACTTCACCTACGTCATCCGCGAGATGCCCATCCCGCTCCAGACTCGTCTTGAGCGCGCAATCCAGCATGATCACCTGCTGCCGTGGGACTTGCGCCGTTTCGAACGCGCGCTCGACGACTTGCGCGAATATCGCCACTGGCTGGAGCATTACGATGAACGGGTAAGGTCTGGCCGCGTCTGCCCCTGCACCGATGAACGGCTCGTCGAATTGCTCGGGCTGCTGCTGCTTCCCCATCTGAACAACCATCTGCTCGGCCGGATGCGCTATCATGCCCGTCGTGCTGGCTTTCGGGGAACACCTGCTGCGATCCCGGCTGCCAAGGCGATCATGGACAAGTCCGTCGCTGACCGCCGCGAGGCAAGCCGGGAGATCAATGGCCTCAAGCGCCGCATCGATGCCGATACGATCCGCGACCGCATCACTCGCAAGTATGGCAATCCGCCCGGCGATCAGGCGGTGCACCGGATTGCGCGCGAGGAAGCCAAGAAGCGCCGCGATCTGGAAACCCGCAAGCGTGCACTGCTGACCCTGCACGGGGAATATTTCGATCCGCAGACCTGGCCCCGCTACAATCTCGAAAACTTTCTCATCCGCTTCGCCTTCATCGGCAAGGGCCGGATCGCGGAACTCGAGGCGCTGCTTGGTGAAGCGAAGGGTGGCGGTCGGCACAATTTCATCACGGCGGTCGAACCGGCCTTCGAACTGGCGCTCGATATCGCGCTGATCTTTCACGACTATCTGACAGAACTTGAAATTGCCGGCGTGCCGATCCGCAAGAGGGCCAAGGTCGGCCCTGCCGTGACGGGTTTGCGCAACGCCATCGCGCATGGAGATTGGTTCTGGCGCGTGCCCGATCCAGCCCGAAATGATGTACCGTTCACCTTTGACGAGATCATTGAGCGGCTCGCAGCGCTTCCCGGCGACTTTGGTCTCGCGGGACCGGCGCAATGGCGAAACAACCTGCTCACTCGGCTTGAAAGCTGCCTGCGGGATCGCAAGAGAACACTCGCCTATCGGATACCGCAGCCCGGCGACGATCCGAACCGCAATCCATCGCCGATCAAGGTAGCCCGATGGACTGACGCAGCCCGCGAACGCTTTGCCGACCGGAAGACATGGAGGATCGAACGCAGCCCCGCCCTCCGCAGCCTTGCCGCGCGCTGGAAGCGGGAAATAGCCGCGGCCCGAAAGAATCTTGCTCAATAGGTGCAGATGGCGTAGAAATTAGAGGCGGCACAGTCAATAAGTCCGCAGGCTTTTTCCTTTACACTTCAATGTGTTGGGAAAGAGCTGTTGTGGTCACCCCCTACTTGAGGGGTGGCCTCGACCTCACAGCGGTCGGCTAGGTTATTGGTCAGTTGTGGTCACCCCCATTTGCGGGGTGGCCGCAACACCTCACAACTCCGAGCTTTAGCTAGTCAACGCCCCCTCACTCCACCCGATAAACCGCCAGCCGCACGGTATTCCCCACCTTGCCGCCATCCGCGACATAGATCGAGCGCGCCACCCACGCGTAGTCCGGATACCCGCTGTCGAGCCGGATCGCGGTGCGCATGTAGTATTCCGAAGGCGGCACCACCTCCCCCGCCACGATCCGCGCCGCCACTTCCGCCGAGGCGACCCGGATGCCCTGGCTCACCACTTCGATCACCGCGCCGTCGTCGGTCTCGATTCCATAGCGCGCGTCCAGTTGCGCCACGCCGCCCGCCTGCACCGTCTGCCAGTCCGCGCCGACATTCAGGATGCGCCCATTGATCCGCGCCCCCCTCGCCGTCCCGCCGACAATCGGAATGATCCGCCGCGTGCCCGCCAGCGCCGCGCCCATTTCGTGCGGCGGCGAAAGCTCCACCACCAGATCGCAGACGTGTTCCAGCGCTATCGTCATGCCAGCACCCTCGCCCCCGCCGGAATCGTCGGCGGCGCGGCATTCAGCTGCTCTTTCGCGAAGCCGGCCGCCTTCTGGTACGCCAGCATGAACGCCGCGCGCTCCGCCGCCGGGATCACCGCGTCGATATCCTCGAACTGCCCGCCGCAGCGCTCGTCGACCATATTGAGCAGGCCGAATGGCCCCGCCCCCCGGTTGCGCATCGCAACCGCGCCGATGGGGCCGCACAGCTCCGCATCATAGGCCGCCAGCGCCTCCGCATTCACGCCGCGCTCCGTCATGATCCGCCCCAGCACGCGCCCGTCGATGATCGCCTGCGAGGCGCCGTTGGAGCCCGTCGGATACATCGGATGCGCCGCATCGCCGAGCAGCGCGACCGGCCCGTCCACCCAGGTCGGCAGCGGATCGCGGTCGATCATCGGGTTCTCGTAGGCCACCTCGGACTTCGCCAGCAGCGCCGGGAGATCCAGCCAGTCATAGACGAAGCCTGCAAACTCGTGCGCGAACTCGTCCAGCCCGACCGGCCGGAACCAGCCCGATTTCGACCAGTCATGGTCCGCATCGAAAGTCTGCTCGGCAATCCAGTTGATGTCCGCAAGGCCCTGCGCATCGGGGTGCGAGATCGGATAGAGCACCACGCGGTGGCGGCTCGTCCCCAGCCCCACGAACGAGGAGCCGCTGCGGATCGGCACGCCCCGCGCCGTGCCGCGCCACATGATCGTCCCGCCCCAGTGAATCGGCGGCTGATCGGGGTGCATCTGCGCGCGAATGGCGGAATGGATCCCGTCCGCGCCGATCAGCAGCCGCCCGCCGATCTCGACCGCCGAACCATCCGCACGCTCCGCCAGCACCGTAACGCCGCCATCGGCTTCCTTGCGATAGCCGCTCGCCCGGTGCCCCATCAGCACCGCGTCCGCCCCCAGCCGCTCCAGCACCTTCCGGTAGAGCAGCATATGAAACTTGCCGCGATGCACCGCATATTGGTGCCAGCGATAGCCGGCGAGCTTCCCGCGCGGCTCGGCATAGATATCCTTGCCGTTGAGCCCCACCAGCGCCCACTCGCGCGCCGGGATACCGACTGCGTCAAGCTCGGCCTCGCCGATGCCGAGGTCCTCCAGCTCGCGCACCGCATTGGGCTGCAGGTTGATCCCCACCCCCAGCGGCTTCAACTCGCGCACGCTTTCCAGCACCCGGCACTGCACGCCGATCTGGTGCAGCGTCAGCGCCAGCACCAGCCCGCCGATCCCGCCGCCTGCTATCAAGACCTCGCCGTCAGCCATCACCGCCCCGAATGTTATGTGCGATAGCGCTGCTACCGGCACGGCTCCGGCGTTGCAATGGCCCAGGTCCTCCCCATTTTCCCCTGAGCTTGTCGAAGGGGCAAATGGGGAGGTGGCAGCCCGCAAGGGCTGTCGGAGGGGTCATTTGTCCGCACTGTAGGGCGGCACCGTATCCGCTATCGGATCAAGCCGGACAGTCAGCGCCGTCCCCAGCGCGCCGACCAGCAGCAGCGCCGCACCGATCCGCGCCGCCGGCGCCGGGATCGCTTCCCACAGCGGCAGCACTGCCATCGCCGCCACCGCCAGCGGCAGCACAGCCGCATAGGGCAGGTTCGGCCCCACGCCCTGCATCACCTGATGGCCGAACGAAAGCATGTAGCCCAGCACAATCGCACCGCCAGCCAGTGCCACGAGCCGCCCGGCCACGCCCTCGCCCGCCGCGACAGCCAGTCCGGCTATCATCACCGGCAGCACCACAATGTAGGCGGCCGTCGGAGCCAAGGCCTGCATCACGGCACCGAGCACGAACAGCGGCAACACTGCGCCAACCAACCCTGCAGGCTTCGGTTTCCACGCCCCCAGCGTGAGCAGCCACGCCGCGAGTCCGCCCGCCAGCGCCATCACTTCCAGCCGCGGGATCGCCGCCAGCCGGTCGTAGTAATTCGGCTTGCCCGTCCCAAGCGAGAGCTGGTTCACCGCCCAGAGCACCAGCGCCGCCAGCACGATCAGCGCCAGCATGCGCCCAGCGCCCGCCAGCCCGCCACCCCAGCCGCCACCTCGCCGCGCCCCGACAACCAGCCCCGCTGCCGCCACCACCAGCATCACCCAGCCTGCCCACGCCGGATAGACCAGCAAAAACAGTGCGAACACATCGAAGAACGCCACATCCGCCGCCTTGCCCGGCAGCGGCGCCGCCACAAGCAGCGCCCGCGTCAGGTCCAGCACTTGCGCCCCCATGTCCTGCAAGGCGCCCTGATCGAGCGCATCCGGCGTCGCCTTGGGCGAATGATAGAGCCACGGCCGCCCGATGAACGCGAAGTTGTACCCCGTCCACGGCCCACCGCGCGTCTCAGAAAGGTCGGTATCGTT
>Ga0310345_10003761_pt1 | contig 14210 bp, 13 predicted proteins | sample HC15DNA20500_MG_FD_204667 | JGI IMG/M metagenome (GOLD analysis project Ga0310345, IMG submission 204667) | Marine microbial communities from station ALOHA, North Pacific Subtropical Gyre - HC15-DNA-20-500_MG | ecosystem: Environmental > Aquatic > Marine > Oceanic | place: Pacific Ocean: North... | reverse complement strand
AAATAGTCCAGTTCAGTTACCCATTCATTCTCTTTCAATCGCTTTTTGATGTTTCGAGTGTCGCCCGGTTCGGACAAGCGATATGCAGTTTTGCACTGTTCATACTGATCATCGTTCAACGAGATAACATATTCGCCAACACCATGAGCACCATTTTCGCCACGATAAGTGGTGCGAACGGAGATATCACCGTTTTCTTGCATCTGAGCCCATTCCCATCGCGTATTTTCCATGGCTTTCCTTTCCGCCCGGATCTCTTCCAACTCCTCGGGACTCGTTTCATCTGCTGCGTAGTCAGCTGCAAATTTTCTTTGCAATTTAGAAAGCCAGCCTTCCTCGGTCATTTTTCAATCTCCCCCAAAAGTTGCTTAAAACAGTTAGAAAAAGCCTTTTTGATTTTCAATGAATAAGCGCTATTGCATTCAGTACCGGCTAGCAGCCCTGATACGTGACCATATATATCCGCAAACACTTCATCTCTTCTCTCCACAGGTCCACGATGCAGCAACCTTAGTTCCAAAAGGTCCTGGTCTGTCAATTGTTCCAAATCGCGGTTAAAAGCTGTCTTAAACGGCCCCAAATCACTAACATTTTTCTCGCTCAATGGATTAAAACGCTCATTAAAAACATGACCATACTCGTGCCTGAGCGCATGCGGCACATTGTCGTTAGGCACCCACTTATCAAATCGTTTTATCTGTTCCGGAATGTAAATGGTATTGTCGGCCTGATTAAAGCAGGCTCCTAAATTTTCGCTATCAGGCACCACATCTGATAACCGCTTTACTGTTCTGATACTGATATTTCGCTCTTCTAAAAAGTTGATTTCGTCAGGCGTCAATTTCTCTAGTTGATTCGTCACATAATCGGCAAAAATCTGACTTGGCTTTTCTACGGACTCCATGTTCCTGCGGCGTCCCGTCTGGAATTCACCGGAGTTATTGTCTGACGACATTGCCATGTAGTTATCTTTTGCTGCGTTCTTAGTCGGCTGCATACCGTCAAAATAGCCCTCTGGAACACCGGCATATTCAAGTTTTTGCCCTAACAATCCTTTAGAGTTCAAATAGTCTAATAATCTCTGTTTTGCCTGCTGCATCATTTCTGGTGATTGCCCAGCGGCTTTCTCTGCGGCTTTCATAGAAACAGCGATGGTGTCCATCACAGCCTTATCAACTTGCGTTGCAACCTTGTCAGCGATCTTAAGTGCGAGTTCCGCGCCTTCAGTACTGCCTTCCGGGTTAACCATTCCAAAAGCAAATTTTCCGATGAGCTTTCCTTGTTCTTCTTTTGGCAGAGCCGAATAATCATTGCTTGCCTTCGTGACTGCATTTCCTAGCGCCTCAAGAGCCTTGTTAGTAGCGTTTGGATCGGAACTGACTGCATCAAAAACACTGGCTACAGTTTTGAAAAGTGGTTCATTTATTGCGTTGGGTTTTGCTAGAAAGTTTGTAACTGTGCCATCAGTAAGCGCCTTAACTCCAGCTGCTACAGCGGCTTTTGTTTCTTCTTTAGCTTCGTTTAGTCCTTCTGCAATGCCTATAACTTTTTGCGATTGACCTTCAAACCATTTTTGCCAGCCTTGCGGGTCTGTCGCTCTTCTGGCTGCTGCTGCGGCGAAGTCGTTAAGCTTGTCTCCCAGATTTCTATCATCTTGTTTGTCTTGTTTGCCTTCCTGATAATTCATGCCAAGCGAAAAAAACTGCTCATTGTTTTTCTTAGGCTTGTAATCGGTTACCGTGCCTGTGTCTTCGGCTGAGCCTTTGGGCGCCTGGTCCTCTTTTGCTTTGCCGACAATATAACCGTCCTTCTCTACTTGAGCCAAAAGCGCGGCTTGCTTTTCCTTCTTACTAAGTCCGTGCGCGTTGTCGCCTAGCAGATCTTTGGCTGAGGCTAAGCCTTTGCCGTCCTTGTCCGCAAGCTGCCCGGTGGCTCCGCTATGTCCGCTCAGTTTCTTTTCCAACCTGGTTGCTATCACCTTACCGGTGTATTCGGGCAAACCATTGTTTGCCTCTTTTCGCTCGTTGTCCTCAGCCTTGCGCTCCAAGCGATCAGATTTTGACTCCGGGCGGTCTTTGTTGTCGCCTGCATCGTGTTGGTTGTTTGCCATACTGCTGCCGCCTGCTTCTCTTTGGGTATATACCCGGTCCCGCCTGGACAGTGTAGCCGTGGCGTTTGAAAACGAGTTGAGAACCGCGCCGATATCTGGGCGAATACTTCCCGGAGCAGAGCGAGCCAGAGCCATATAAAAAGAAATTTCCGAGGATTTAAATGGAGGGGACCCTTTAGGGGAGGGAGCCGTTTAAGCCGCAGGTACAAAAGCCCCACCAAGTTTGTGCTTGCTGCCTGTGCTAGGCTGGATGAGTGATGGCGAGGAAGAGCCACCGCTTTTACTTCCCGTCGCTGTCCCTCGCCGTCGCCAGCTTGCCGTACAGCACAGGCAGCAAGCACGCAACCAAACACAAGCAAACCGCCAAATAGATTCGCTGATTAGCGGTATTCACGCAGAACTCAGACGGAAAGCCTTTCGCCTGAGTTCTGTTTTGTCCTAAGATGCCTTAACAGCAGCTATTGCAACAAGATTGGCAAGTCTCGATACATTGCTTTAGTTGGTCATCATTTGCAGATTTGCAGCTGGCAACACAACGGGCGCAAGCTTCTGCACAGAGAGCTTTTACTTGGTTAAGCAGTTCAGATCCCCGTTTTTCCAGGTCTTCACGCAATTTGCAGATGGCTACACAATCCTCGATAACCTTAGCTATTGCGTCATAACTTGTTCCTTTTCCTTTAGCATAGACAAGAGCAGTGCCGCAAACGTCGGCGCAACTATTTTGACTCATGATTAGTTCCTCTAAACCGGATATGGATCGATCTTACACTATTACACGGGATAATGTAGAATGTCTTTAGAAAAGCATCGTGAGACGAAAATGGACTACTGTAAGCAACTGACCAAAGATGAAATCAATGAGCGTTTAATGTCGCTGGAAAAAGCGGCCGACTTAGAGGATTTGTTCAAAACTCTAGCTAATGAAACTCGTCTGAGGCTGCTGCATGCACTTTCAATCAGCGGCGAGATGTGTGTAAACGACCTGGCATCTACACTGGAAATGAAACCCCAGGCGGTTTCCAATCAATTGCAAAAGCTTGCCTATCTAAACGTGGTTGATACCAGACGCAGTGGCGTGACCATTTACTATCGAATTATTGATCCTTGCATCGAGATGTTGCTAGAGCGGGGCATCTGCTTGCTGGAAAGCCGCGCCTGATAATTTTGATTATGTTTCATGCACCCCGAAATCCCCGCCCCTGCAAGGTTTATATCGTGCCTTCCACACAGGCGGTCTGATAAATTCCTTGTTCATGCAATTTTTGGGGTACTCTTCATCGGCAAATATCTGATAAAGCTCTTCCGGATCTGCGGTCATAATCTCGTGAAGTGCTTCACGGGAGATTCTTTTATTCGCTCTCAAATGCCGAATGATCAAACCTTGCCGGATCGACCTCATTACGAATTGCCGCGCTCTCTCACTGTCGCCTCTTGCAATTGCATCCTGAGCACTCAGCAACAACATTTCAGCACCTTTCCTGAATGGTTCTAGCTGGTCTTCCATATCCATATTTTGATTTCTCCACTATCTTCAAGCGCTCGGCTTCAGCGCCAAAGACCTTAGCTAATTCCAGGTACGATTCTATTGAGCATCGGACTAAGCCGGTTGCAGTCACTTCTATTATTCCCTAAAAACTATCACTAGCAAGACTGAGAACATATCATCCTTTCAGGCTATTTCTGGTACTTATCGAGCGTGGACGGATAGTAGCCAGAAACGGACTCTTTCACATGTGGACCCTGCAAAAAAATCGCTGCGCAAACTCGGCAACCGCATTCGTACCTTGCGGAAGGCTCGCGGCTGGAGCCAAGAAGAATTTGCCTTTCAAGCCAACATAGCCAGGAGCTACATAGGCGGCGTCGAACGCGGTGAACGAAATCTCTCGTTTATCAACATTGCTCGGATTGCTGGAGCACTAGACATTTCTATTGCGGTGCTGTGCCAATCAGTGCCAAGCATTCCTCCTGATAGATGATCACCCGAATGAGGGATGACGTAAGCTTCACGAGCATTCGATCAACTACATGGCTCAGCTTGGATCAGCCATTCACTTTTTCTTCTGAATAACCCAACGTCTCAGAAGCTATGCACCAAGCTACTTTTCTGGCATCTCATCGATTTTCAATCCGTGGCTTGCGCCAGTGTAAAGCGCAACTAAACATCATGAAGTTTTTCGTTCTCCCGGTGTTTTAGATAGTTTTGACGTACATCGCTATTTAACTTTCTCGCTTGAGGCATCTGGAACAAACTAACAACCATAACTAAAACAAGCTTTCCAAGCCACTTGCAGCGCAAGTTAATAGGTGATGCACATCAATGAAACATCAAGGAAACCAAATGAAACGAGTTCTCACAATAGCTGGAATGGTTCTGGCAGCCGCACTAGGCACCCTTGCCTTACCTTCGGTCGCTTCTGCTACGCCGACCTGCACCGCCTATAACGACGGTAGCCCCGGCTCGTATCCTGCGGACGGCGCCAATGAACTTATCTGCTTCTCGGCGACCTCCGGCGACAAAGCAACCATCGCAACTGCGATTCGTGGACTTCCTCGCAAGTCTTCCGGCCCAAATCAGGCCTATGATGTGTTGAAAAATGCCCAAGCGCCGATCTATTTCTTTGCTACCAGGGCTGACGCAGTCGATTACTTCACCAACACGGCGCCGTTTAACTCGATTCCTGGTTACGCCACCGCCATGAGCACTGGTCGCTGTGGCGCCACGCACGCAACATCCGGCGCAACAGGACTGGTAAGCGCAGTCTGGAAGACCTGCGAATATCCTGGAGCATCACCAACTTCCGGCACAAACCCTGACATTGCTCACTCCGTGAGACATGAAATGGGTCATGCCTACGAAGTTGCAATGATCCCTCTGATTGGCTACGAAATTTCTCAAACGCAGGGCTTCAGCCAAAGCTTGTCTCCTCTGAACTTCATGGATGATGGCTATGACAAGCTCACGCCCTCAAACTGGGGAACGATGACCCCCGCGCAGAAGACCAGCTATGTTTGCGGAATCTGGTCAAACATTGCTCCCAGCCCACTGGAAGTTTCGCTTGGCACAACGTACGGGGCGGTCTGTACTGGCACTGGCGGCTCAGCAACGATCAATACAAACTATCAGGGACTTACTCCTGAGCAAATTGCTGAACTAGTAGCGCCCTATTTCATCGATCCGAAGGAAGCTTTTGCAGAAATGTTTGCCGTGAATGCTGGTGTCACCACGCCGCCAGCTCCGGGCTTTTTGCAGCTTACTGATCGGATGTATATCAGCCCGCGCTTTCAGTGCGCCATGCTTCTCGTTCAGCGTTATATGACAACATTCGCGCCGCCGACCGCAATGGATCTTTCGATCCGCAGCTGCCCGGCATTCGCGCAGAATCAAATGTAAGAGAATTAGAGGACAGGAGTGGAAACACTCCTGTTCTCTTTTTTTTTCGTGCTCAGAAATGTATTCTCATCTCAAACCAGCAAAGGATATAAAACCTTGTATGACAAAGTCTTCGACTCTAATCTTTTTTAGTTTCTGCTTTCTACTACTGCCAATAGCAGATGTAAAGGCTGATCATCTGTACGAAACTAATTTGCTAAAACAAGACGCAAATTTCAAGCCAAATCCAATTTGGTCATCGAACCAGATGATAACTGATTCGCAAGCTGCTATGAAAAACGAGCCTGAGAGAAAAGCTCAATTCCTGTTTGAAATAGCAAGCGTGGAAGCACATCAGGGCAAGCTTAAGAAAGCATTGGCAGACCTTGAGAGCATCAAAGATGAGTTCATAAAAAGCAGTCCTGAATTTATTGAGGAACGGGCTGAAATCGAATCCCTAACCGGGTCCCCTGATTTGGCTCTAAAAGAGATGAATAAGTTATTGAGGCCGGGCTGGAAGTCTCTATGGCATCGTTCTGTCATTCTGGAACGAGCAGGAAAAAATGTAGATGCGAAAATTACTATGCAAAAAGCACTTGCGCTTTTACAACATGAAAGAACCGAAAACCCTTTCGCAACGACTTTGCAGCAGGTTACACAGAAAAAGCAAATTGATGCTTTAGCGCAAGATCCAAAAATGCGAGATGTAGCTATAGCAGGTATTCAAACACTTTTGGATCAAAGTACAGCACCTGCGGTCAAAAACATTCTTGAGATTCTGGGATTGAGCGGAAAACCTTGGTCTAGCGGTAGTTCATCGAGAGAAATCACCTATGTACCAGCGAATTCACGATCTCCATATAGCTACGCTACGATTACGCCTGATGGAAGTCAAATTCGAATTTATATGGATATTGCAGCTTGCTTAATCAGCCCTGAAACCGTCAAGGAAAAATTCGGCGCAAGCTCAGAATCAGAAACGCCTATGCCTACGGGCAGACGCAGCCGCCGACGAGCGGGTCCGATCACAATGTCTGCGAAGAAAAACGAATCCGCTATCAACCAATTTGTTTTTGACAATGCAGAACGCCCGGCCCTGGATTCGTTTTTCGTTACTTACAAACAAGCTGGCAAGTGAGCTTGTCCAAGCTCTCCAAGTTCTCTTCTAACAGCTTCAGAAGCTGCACGCAAAAATCACAGTTGATCTTCACGTGCTTTGTTCTTTTCGCTTATGCATACAAGCAGAGCAATAAACAGGCTTTGTACCGCTAGGCTTGAATGGTACTATCGTTAGGGCTTCGCAGTCCTCACACTTAAGCGGGCTATATTGCTCTACGTTCTTGCCCTCGCCTTCAAGCCGCCGCAAGATGCGACAGTTAGAGCACCTTTTTGGATCGTTTCGAAGTCTCTTAGAAGCAAAATATCTTTGCTCTGCAACAGAGAAAACAAAAGGCTGTCCGCACTTTTGACAAACTAATGATTTGTCTCCTTGTTCCATATGCAGCCCGCCGTTTCATTATTGATTATTCTTGATTTTCTCTAGCAGCTTGTCTGCCTCTGGCGTTGGAGAGCTTGATGGCAAGAATGGCGACGGCTTCAAATGTTCATCACTGCTTGAAAATGGATTTGCAGGGCGCACTACTTGCGGTGTATCCATCGGTCTTTCTGGTCTTGTTTCAAATGGATTAGATCCATTTGTTCCATTTCGCAAAGACGCAGGCGGCTCTAGAAATGGGCTAGACCTTCCTGAGCTGGGATCGCTTGGTTCAAGCGGTCCTGTTAATGCCGTGGGTGGCTCTACATACTTATCGATATTCATCAACATGCCACTTGAATAAAACGGCTCTTTTGCACTGGTGCCGTCAGTATCGTAATAGGTTGACGTGTTGCCGCCCGTAGGCTTTACGGTGAGGCTGTAAAACCGTCCTGTTTTGTTCCTCTCCACAGTCGCTGTTATTTCTGTATTTTGCTGAGAGTCTAACTTAACCACTTCAAGAAAATGACCGGCGCTGTCGTATTTATAGACACAGCGCCCAACATAGTCGCTAGGTTTACGATATCTTTCTACTGTAATTTCATTGCCATTTGTCAGCAGTACGTCTTGATGGTCAATGGACCAATCCCCCTGATAGAACTGAATGACCATCAAATGATTGGTGCTGTCCCGCCCTTCCACAATGGCACCGCCACCGGTACCGTCACATTTAACTATCCAGCTACTTACCCTTTCTTTTACGCCACTTGTGAGATTATCCTCAATTCTTGCGGGTGGGCTCTGATACTGCCCCTGCAACGAACACGGATCATCCTTCTTTGGCTCTACAGTTGTTTGATTGCTTATGGTGCTTTTAACTGCGCTGGCGATTCCTCCGCCTATCCATCCAAATAGCGAGAGTCCTACAAAAATGACGCCTTGGGCAAGAGCAATTTTCCATCTCAGATTTTCCTGATCAAATGTCTTTTGCTGTTGAGTCGCCTCTTCATACACCTTCCGCTGCGTCTGTTGTGCAGCTTGCTTAGCGGCTTCCTCTGCTGCGGCTTGCGCTCTTCGTTGTGCGTCTCTGTACTCTGCGTCTTGCTCAGCGCTGGTCTTTTGCTTTGGTCCTGGTCCTGGTCCTGGTCCTGGTCCTGTTTTTTGCTGTGGTCCTCGCGGCCCGCTGCTGCTGTTTCGTTGGTCCTCTGCATCAAAAGGTATTTGACATTCGCAACCGACAGACTTATGCGATGGACTGTCAAAGTGCTTCCAGAGCGTGTCTCTAGCATTGTTGATGATCTTTAGTTCTTCCTCGGCAAAGTCCTTTTCTTCGGCTGTATGGTATCTGTCCGGATGCCAAACCATAATTAGCCGCTTGTATCTTCTTTGCACGACTTCTCGGCTAGCACCTGGCTCCAACCGCAACACTGCATAAGCTTTTTGGTATTCATTCATTGATGAAACACCCGCGTCATAACATCGCCCCACAAGAGGAAAAGAGCATAGGCTGTCAATCCTAGGAGCCACCATGGCGGTGCCGGCAGCGCTCCAGTTATTGATCGTCCCGCCGGCGTTCCCGTTCCTAAAACAGCCTCGGTATTTGCCAGTAAACCGGCTACTATTGAGTCACACGCCGTAAAAGACGATCCCTCAACTTTGGGAACAAAATCGAATTGAATCACGGTTTTATCCGCTTCCGATTTCATTTGAATGTCCAAAATCAGTGTTCTCTTTTCGCGCTCCGTGCGGGTATGAACACCGCCTCTGGCGTCCATCTCCATCTTCACGGCTTCATCGCTGAAGTTCAAAATTGCATGTATGCGCCTTTCCTGTGTATCGGCGGTCGGGACATGCCACTTGTCTCCAAAGTTGTAAGTTGTCTCAGCAAGAAGGTCGCGCACCTTCTGAAAGGCTATCTTTATGGGTGTGTTGTAGCGCTTCGGCGGCGGGTGGAGAAAGTTAAAACGCTCCACCCGTCCTTGATGCAAGAGCGGCCACGCAGCCCAAATCCCTGCAACTAGTCCGGGAAACAGTCCCGCGTCAGCCTTTTGCAATACAATCACTCCAAGGGTTGAACCGACTATGCCCGCGGCTGCCAGACCGACAATAATTGCAACTGCTAAGAACATGCTTGATTCCTTTTGCCTTTAACCCATTGTCTCAAAAATCGCCATAATCTGGGGCATCTCTATCCTTGCTCGGAGACGGCGGAATTACAGGCTTTTCCGTTGCCTTTGTTGGTCCTGTTAGCTGCCTCGGTCCTTTCTTACGCGCTTGCTCCATCGTTTGCTTTTGCTGCATCTCTTTCTGTCCGGCAACACGTCCGCGATTTATGATGTAATCACTCACGAAATGTTCGGGACGCTCCGGCGGCTCGTATGCAAGCGCATGGTCATAGGCATGAATGCCTGTTTTCTTTATTTTAAGTGGCTTTACTTCGGCTGTTATTACGATTACTTCGTCCTGTAGATCGCAAAGTTCATCAGGTGTGATCAATTGCCTGGCCTGTACAAACTCCTGCACCCTCCCGCTATCTGTCACAGTTACTTCCTCAACGGTCGTTCTTCCAAGCGCGTCGCTCAATAGCTTCGCCTCTGCAAAATTCTTCTGCCTGAAATATACTTGCGTTGCGGGCTGGTCTATGATCACCTGCGATTCTTTGCGTGAATAGACCATCTCCAGTTGTCCGTAATTTTGAAAACCTAACATCAAGCCGATTTCGTTTTTTCGGATGAGTGACAATACGTCAGCAATACCGCTTATTTTTCCGAAGTTTGTAAACTCATCAAGCAGCATGTTTACTGGATATCTTAACTGTCTGCGCATTTCCATAATTTGGTCAATCAGAAAGTTCAACATCAAAGATCCAAGAAGCTTGCTATCTTTTGACCGGCTCGGCACTGCAAGATAAAACGTGAAAAGCTGCTCTTTGAGCGCCTTGAAGTCTATATCTGTTGTCTCTGTAAGTGCCACCACGGTATCAGTCATCCATGGATTGAGTTTGGTTATCAGTCCTGAAAATACGCCATATTTGAAATTGGTTTCTCCGGAAAGCCTCATCCAGCCTTCAAATTCTTGCTGTGCGACTCTTGAGGGGCTTTTCTCTAGTATCTTTCTTAGCTCGTCTGGTCCTTGCAGAATCAGCCACCGCAGTGATCCAAAATGCCCTTGTTCAGGGTCGCTTGCTGCGGCGTGCAAAATTAAAGGTGTCAGCAAAAGCTTTTCGGATCTATTCCATGTTTGCTCATGGTTGCTATCGGCTTTCTCTCCATTCATGATTACAAGTTCGGCAAGCTGCTCAGCCATAGCCGTTTTCTGGGCTGCTGGCGCATTTCTTACTCGGTCTATCGGATTTATTCTGTTCGATGTCATGTCGGCGGGATTAAAGCAGTAAATCTCATGCCCTGCTTTCTTTCTCCATCCTGACGTTAACGTATAAAGCTCGCCTGCTTCAAAGCCTGGTGTTGCTTCAGTCACTATCAGGCTGGTTCCTAGCCGTTCAATCAGATTGGGAATGAAGAAAGATCGCGATTTTCCTACGCCTGTCCGACCGCAAATAATGGCGTGTGCATGTGTTGATCGCTCTGGCACTTGCAAGTATTTTCCGTCGCCGGATTTTCCTATAATCAGCCTTTTAGGATCAGCCTTGCTTTGGAAATAACCGGCTTTTCTCAAGTCTTCATCGGTGCCCCACCTTGCAGCGCCATGGCGCGTGTTAGGCTCCTTTCGTTCTCTGGTAGCTATTGCTCTGGCTGCATCCTTCTGTAACTGCATGATGAGCTTGTCACAGCGAGTCTGGCAGTCTTGCCGCGTTGCGCCGCCCTCCAACTCTGTTAACTCGACTTCGACGACAACACCGTCACCGGCTGCGGTGGCAGACCATTGGAGCACTACTTTATACTTATGCTTCCACATATCACGCCCAACCTGCTCATTTAGCTGTTCTACAGCAATTATCTGATCAAGCTGGTTGCTCGTTCTCGACACATGGTAGCCTAGTTTTTCCAGCACATTAACTGCAATTGCCGGGAAGTCCTTAGCTGCAATTTTGACTATGCCGCTGTCTTGCAATTCAACAACCATCAGTATCTACCCCACGGATCACGCTCAAATGGATTTTTCTTTTTCTGCTCTTTTTTCTTTCGCTCTTCTTCTTTTCTCTCGTCTAGTTTCTGGTCAATTTCTCTGTCTAGCTTGTTTGTGATATCCCGTGCCTCTCCGCCTCCTGTTTCGCCCTTCTCAATAGCTCTCTTGTTTACGTCTTTCTTCGTGGCTTCCAGGTCATCAATGGCCTCTTTATTGTAATCTCGATATCGGTCGTCCAGGGGGATCGACTTAACGGCGACATTTGCAAGCGATGCAAATTTCATCCACCACGAAAACGCTTTCATGCTGGTTACTCCCTGCTGTAGCGGATCTATGTGCCGGTAATTATCCGGCTGCCCGGCTCGTGCTTTGCTCTGCCAGTCCTTAGTTTTTGCTATGTCCATTTGTTTTTGCAGGGCTCCGGCCCATTTCGCTCGGTCTTTGTCCTCAAGCCACTGCCTGAGCTTGTGATAATCATCGATGGGCAAACGGTCCTTTTTGCTTTTGTTCTCTCTGAGCGTTTTGGAAAGCTCTTTCAGTTTTTCTTCTGATGAGCTTTTGCTGTACTTTTGTCCCTTGTACTCAAATTCCTGTTTCTCATTTTCCTTTTCTTTTGGCTTCTCGCCTGGCTTTTCTGCTTCTTTCCTTTTCTCTTGTAGTCGCTCCTTCTCTTTAATCCAGGCGACTAACTTTCTATACTCGTCCTTCTCTAGCCGTTCGTCATAGTTCTCCCAGAGGTATTCATCTAAGTCCGTCAGCTCTTCAAGCGTGTTCTGCTTGCTCCATTCCCTTCCTACAGCTTCAATAGTGTCCTGAAAATAAGGTTTATTGCTCCGATTTTCTTTCTCGTCTGCAGGTAGCTTTTTCCATTGTTCATAAGGTTCGTACTGTTCGCGGATGATCTTCTTATGGATAAATGGCAGCTCTAGCCCGTCTCTGATGCGTTGCTCTCGTTCGGCTGTTTTGTCCTTTTCTCTTGTCTCCCGGCGCTCCTTCTCTCTCCGCTCGCGCTCTTCTCTCGACCGCTCCAGCTCCAACGGGTGACAGCGCTCTAAGTAGCGGTCGCCGTAGTCCTTGATCTTGTCATAGTCATTTTTATCAATCCGGACGTCTGTACCGTTCTTGTCCTTTCCTAAAACCACAACATGAATATGGTGGTGGTCGGTGTTGTCGTGCTGCACCGCAAACCACTGCAAATCAAGCCCTTTCTCTTGACCTAATTGCTGCATCACTTCACGCGTAAATTGCTTTTTGTCTTCTGGATTTATTTCCGGAGCTAACGTTATTTTGTGCACGACGACCTTGGCGTCTCGCAGTTGTCTGATTGCGGCCCTTAGTTTTTTTCCGTCTAGTCCGTCCTCGTCCTCATTGAAAAATTCCCGCCCGCCCGGTTCTCGGTCCTCACCTGGGCGATGTTGAATGTATTTGACATGGGCCAAGGCCCGTCCGACTGCCGCAAGCTTTGCAGGCTTTCCCTTGCCTCGGCTCTCTCTGTCTCTTGCCGAGATGTATTTGTGTCTGACGATAATCAAGCCGGGTCCTAATCTCCGCTTACTGTCTTTTTCAGCTTCTCGGCTATTTCTGCCTCGTCTTTCTCTAGGCGGTTTTGCATTTTCTTTTTGGCCGCATTTATTGCTGATTCAAAAACCTGCTTTGATTCCTCATCTGGCATCGTAAGCCAGGTGAGTTCATACAAAGTGCCTAGAGCTATTCCCTGCCTGGCTAGCATTTTGCAAACTCGATCAGCTCCTGACTTAATGGCTTTCACGTGCTGATCGGTCGCGTATCTGATCGCCTCGGCAACTTCTGTTTCTCGCTTGTCTAGCTTTAACGTTTCCTGGTTGTCCAGATACCAGAGCAGTATCTGACGCATGAAATCGGACCGGCTTTTTCCGACCGCTTTGGCCGCTTCGTCCAGTCTCAAAATATCGTTTCTGGTCAAACGTGTATCAACAGTCGGGTTAAATACCCGCTTTTTGGTCTGTGTCACTGTGCTGTCCTCTGCTACCAGTACCCACAATCATTATAGAGATTGTGCGGTCGTTCAGCGACACAGTAAAAATACGTGCGTGACCATAAAGCCTTTCTCAGTCCTCATTTCAAACCGCGTGCGGTTTGACTGTATCTTGCCTTCCTTACCGAACGGTCGTGCCTCCCTTACGGTAAGGGCTCCGCTCCTTCTCAGTCGCTCCGTTTAAGGTTGCGCGTCAGTGCCTCTTCCGCGCCAGCGGCATCCGGTCACTCATCCCATCGTGGCGGCGTCGGTCCTGGCGATTGTTTGTCATCGCGCACCTTAGGCGGTCCCGGTAGCTTCACCGAGCCACCAAGTAAACGAGCCACACCGCCAAGCGCGGACATACAAAGCCGGAAGGCAAACGACACTAGCCCAGAGGCAATATTGCTAACAGGACGCAGCACATTAGAGGCACGCCCGCCCGCCATGTGGTTGAGGGCGACCAATAGAAAGACAATCAGACCTAGCGACCATAGAAGTTCCATAGATCTATTTTCGCTCTCAAACCAAGTGAGCGTAAGAGGGACAGACCCAGCCGCCAATGTTCTATTAAAATACACGCAATTCTACGAGAATATGTTAGGATAAATTAGAAGCACTTAGAGAGGGTTCAGAAATGGCTGCAAAGAAAAGCGTGACGTTTTACGCGGCCGCTGATGTCGCCGAATGGATTAGCGGTCTTGATTCCGGTGAGGTCTCGCGACATATCAACGATGCCATTCGAGAAGGGGCCCTAAAACCAAAGTCCAACGCCCTGTTCCAGATTCCACTAGGCTTCTATCAGATGGGTTCTCTGTTGAAGGTCCTCAAGGAAGCGGAGGAGCAAAAAGGGGCTGACGGAGAAAGATGCTGGGAGGAAGACCCAGAAAACACCGAAGCCTATGAAGACATTCGTGCCGAGGTGAAGCAGATATCCGACCTAATCGCTCACTTTGAGCAATTCGTGAAATAGAGGAAGAATGCCGCATTACGCCTACATCGATGAGTCCGGCACCTTGTCGGAACACCAGGTTATGACAGTCAGCCTGGTGCTCTTCGAAGGCCGGCGCACGGCGGACCGAGCGCATCATAAAGTACTCAAGGAGCTTTACCCGGCTCTAGCAAACAATTCGAAGACATTAGCGGCGAAGAAGCTTCACTTCACCGACATGCCTAG
>Ga0310345_10003760_pt1 | contig 14211 bp, 14 predicted proteins | sample HC15DNA20500_MG_FD_204667 | JGI IMG/M metagenome (GOLD analysis project Ga0310345, IMG submission 204667) | Marine microbial communities from station ALOHA, North Pacific Subtropical Gyre - HC15-DNA-20-500_MG | ecosystem: Environmental > Aquatic > Marine > Oceanic | place: Pacific Ocean: North... | reverse complement strand
GGATCAACGAGGGAGAAGAGGACGTCAAGAGGTACGGAGGGGCCGTCCGTTACAACTTTGGACCGGACTGGTCGCAAGGCGGCGATTGGCGATTGGGTGTGTACCTTGAGTTATCGTTCACCCACTGGGATGGCAAAAACGGAACGACGGGAGAGAATGAATTCGTTGATTTCGGCCTTACCCCCGTGCTGCGTTATCAACGCAACCCTACGTCGGGCGGCCTAGCACCATTTGCTGAATTCGGAGCGGGCGCGCACTTGCATACGGAGGATGGTATAGGTGATCGAGATTTCGATATTCCGTTTGCTTTCGGAAGTCATTTCGGAATCGGTGCTCGGTTCGGTGCGCAGGGCCGTTACGAGCTGGTATATCGCTTCCAACATTTATCCAATGCTGGTCTAGGGGACGACAATCCGGGTATTAACTTTCATGCCGTTCAGCTTGGCTATCATTTCTGAGATTTTCGTCAGGCTAACAGAACCCAGTTCAGTTCGTCCTCGGTAGAGTATTTTTTCAGGATAGCCCCATTCATCCCGCGGTCATCAGCATTTACACAAAGAACGAACGCAGCAGGCCATACGGTCGATTCGAGGTTGACTGTGCGGCTCGAGGCCGTTCAGGTGGAAAACAGAGGATTCCAATCGTGAAACCGGCGGTAATCAGCCAAGCAAGCTTGAAGGCGTTGCGCCCATGACGGTCGTCCGTCAACACGATATGTTACGCCGTCGCAACCGGACTTCCCACTGGTTATGAATATTTTTGTGTTTGATATCGAAACCGTACCTGACGTTGATAGTGCGCGACGTTTGTGGAATCTCTCGGATCTTGATGAAGACGGTGTCGCTGCGGTCATGTACAGCAAGCGCCAACAGGAAACATCGGGTGGCACGGATTTTATGCGCCACCATCTGCACCGAATTGTAGCGATCTCAGTAGCCTTTCGCGGTGGTGATAGATTTAAGTTGTGGTCTATCGGCGAGGAAGACTCCCGCGAGGAAGAAATAGTGCGTCGTTTTTTTGAAGGAATTGAGCGCTATACGCCGACATTGGTTTCATGGAATGGAGGAGGTTTCGATCTGCCAGTATTGCATTATCGTGCCTTGCTCCACGGAGTTTCGGCGCCACAATATTGGGATACAGGTGGCGAGGATCCGAGCTTTCGCTACAACAATTACCTCGGGCGATTTCACTGGAGGCATATAGATTTAATGGATGTTCTTTCTGGTTATCAACCACGTGCATTTGCGCCACTAGATCAGATAGCGGGAATGCTCGGGTTTCCCGGAAAGATAGGTATGACGGGCGCGGATGTGTCTGAACGGTTTCAAGCCGGCGATGTAAAGACAATACGCGATTATTGCGAGACGGATGTTCTGAACACCTACCTTATCTTTTTGAAGTTCCAGCATATGCGCGGTGATTTGCAGGTTAGCCAACTACAACAGGAACTCGCACGGGTGCGACACTATCTGGCTACGAGTGAAGAGCAGCATTTACAAGAGTTCCTAACATCTTGGGATCGGGTGGTCGGCCCATAGAGCAAGGCGTTAGTTGGTAGAGTAGTGAGGCGCAGAGACCCTGTAACAATTTCTATCGAGAAGCTTTCTCACGAGGGTAGAGGCATAGGCCATATTAATGGGAAAACAGTATTTGTATACGGTGCCTTACCAGGTGAAGAAGTCCGGGCGAAGATTTTACGTAAACACCCTCGCTATGATGAGGCAGAAGTGGTGGAGGTAATTAACCCTAGTGGCGAACGTATTGAGCCCCGTTGCGAATATTTCGGGACGTGCGGTGGCTGTAATCTGCAGCACGTCGACGAGGGATTCCAACTGCGGTATAAACAGGAAGTGTTACTCGAACTCTTAGAGAACCAGGCCGACATCGTTCCCAGTCGAGTTGCACAACCTATCCGGGGCCCTCAATGGGGTTATAGGAGGAAGGCGCGGCTTGGAGTCAAGTCGGTACCTAAAAAAGGGGGGGTGCTCGTGGGTTTTCGTGAACGGGGTAAATCCTTCATTACGGATTGTGCGAAGTGTGACACCCTCGATCCTCGAGTTGGTGATCGTCTGCCCGAATTGCGGGCATTGATAAGCGATTTGTCGATACCAGCAGAGGTGCCGCAAATCGAGGTTGCCTTAGGGGACGGGCGTGGCGCGCTGATTATACGTCACCTCAAACCGTTGACCGAACAAGACCGTTCCAAGCTACGGCAGTTTGCAACGGACATCCGGCTTGACATGTATACCCAGAGCGGCGGTTTAGATTCGGTGGTGAGTATCGATGCTGACGAGGAAATATTGGAGTACCACGTCGATGGCTTATCTATTGGGTTTGCACCGACTGAATTTACTCAGGTGAATGCACAAATTAATGTTCAGTTGGTAGAACGTGCCCTAGCTTATCTCGATCTACGGGATAAAGATCATGTGGGTGATCTGTTTTGCGGTGTCGGTAACTTCACACTGCCAATAGCACGTCGATCCGAATTTGCGACCGGCTTCGAGGGAGAAGCGACACTTGTAGATAGAGGGGTTAGCAACGCGCAGAGGAATAGTCAGGACAATATCAGGTTTGTTTGCACGGATCTTAGTGAACCCGAGTCCGTTGCTAATTTGGATCTAAAGACCACGACAAAGCTGCTGTTGGATCCGCCGCGCACAGGAGCTTCGACCGTCGTCAACAGTCCTGTTCTTCGTGCTATCGAACGGATCGTTTACGTTTCGTGTAATCCAACCACTTTTGCCAGAGACGCCTCGATTCTGGTTCGAAATCAAAGCTTTCGGCTTATGGAGACGGGAATAGTCGATATGTTTCCGCAAACTGCTCACGTCGAATCGATTTCACTTTTCGAACGACGTTGAGCCAACGAATACGTATTCGAGGGCTCATCTTGTTTCGTTGTGGCACTGCTCAGGGCGTGCTCGTAATTTGGCTGACCCTAGCTGCGCTCGCTTGCACGGATCGTGATCCGAGCATCATTCGAATTGGATTAGCGCGTGCTCCTGCAACCCTCGACCCACGCTTTGCGACTGATGCCGTATCCTCCCGTCTAATAAGGCTGCTTCATCGATCCCTAGTGGATTTTGATGACAACGCGAATCCACGTCCGGAGATAGCGAAATGGCGACAGCTTTCTCCGGTGCACTACCGCTTCTTTATCGATGCTGAGGCGTTTTTTAGCGACGGGACGCCGGTGGAGGCGAGTGATATTGTTGCCACCTATAGTTCGATACTAGATCCTCATATGGGATCGCCACATAGAGCACCACTCTCGAATATCAAGGATATGGAAGTGATTGATGCCAAGACAGTCGACTTCCATTTGATACAGCCCGACTTCATGTTTCCTGGTTTGCTCGGTATTGGCATAATTAAAGGGGAAGAGATCAATATCAAGCGTGAAACAGGCGTATTAGAGACTAGCGCTGGGGCATTTGAATACATCGAACAGCGAGCCGATGGCACAACTGTTCTGCGCCGGCGTACAGATGGCACACATTTCGAATTTCACGTCAATAAAGATGCCACTATTCGTGCCTTGAAGCTGATCAATGGAGAGCTAGATATCATCCAAGGAGATATTCCGCCTCAGATGTTCCAGTGGCTGTCTTCGCAACCAGGAGTGCATGCACACAGCTCTAAAGGAACGACGTTTTCCTATCTGGGTTTCAACATGCAAATCGGTGAGACATCACGACGAGAGGTCAGGTTGGCCATCCACCATGCTATCGATCGAGAGTGCATCATAAAGCATATATTTCGTGGACACGCTCGGCGAGCGCAGTCGCTTTTTCCGCCCGAGCATTGGGCTGGGGAAATACAGCTTTCGAAACTTGATTTTGATCCCGAACGGGCACGGGCGATTCTGGGCGACCTTGATTTAGGAGACGCTAGATTACAATTAGAGTACAAAACCTCCAGCGATCCATTTCGACTCCGCATTGCAACGATTATAAAAAGCCAACTGGCGGAGGTTGGGATCGACCTTGAAGTTCAAAGTCTCGACTGGGGAACGTTTTACGGTGATGTCAAAACTGGTCATTTTCAAGTCTATTCGCTGTCTTGGGTAGGCCTCAAGCTACCGGATATCTTTCACCACGCGTTCCACAGCGAATCGGTGCCGCCAAATGGAGTTAACCGCGGTCGTTATCGTGAATCGGCGGCAGATGCGTTGATCGAAGCGGCGGAACGCTCCGATGACCGACGTTCTCGCTTGGAGCTTTATCACGCTTTGCACGAGCGCTTGATGTACGATCTACCATACGTGCCACTATGGTATGAGGATCAACTTATGGTCATGCGTGATTCTATTGTCGGTTATTCAACGGGTGTCGACGGTAATTTCGATGCATTAGAGATAACGGCGAAGGTAGATAGTTTTGGCGCCCACTGAACGAGTTGAGATTAGCTTGGCCAAGCAAGAGTTGACTGTCTTTGAAAAGGATCAGGTGACGATTAGTTACCCTGTGTCGACATCTAAGAACGGTCCAGGGGAGAGCACTGGCAGCGAGTGTACGCCCCGTGGCCGCCACGAGATTAGTGAAAAAATTGGGACGGATTACCCGCTCAATACAATATTCGTTGGACGCAAGGTTACCGGCGAGATTTTTGAAGAAACTTTAATTGGGAAACAGCCGTATAGGGATTGGATCTTGACGCGTATTTTGTGGTTGAGTGGCTTAGAGCCAGGCTACAACGCTGGCGCTGAGTGCGACACAAAGGCGCGTTACATCTATATTCATGGAAGCCCAGAGTCGACCGTGTTCGGGACTCCCGGTTCGCGCGGCTGCATCCGTATGCGGAACCTGCACGTCATGGATTTGTTCGATCGGGTAGAAGAGGGTACTTGGGTCGATATTTTGGACTGAGGACTGTCAGGTACCTTGTTGTTTATTCCGGGTGAAGCCGCTTCCGAAACGAAGTTATGGCATGCCCCAGTGGAACCCCGCGCTTCAGTCCATGGGCACTGCCAAATGTCCTTGCGCGTGTATTCGCTGGTTTAACCAAGTGTGTCCGTTTGTGCTCGAGGAAAGACGCGTGCGTTTCGAGGCTTTCTGAATTAGGCTAATCGGCACCGTGGTGACAGGCGAAAATATCGCGACCCGTATTACGGCAGCCTTGGTCGCCGTTTTGGGCGTTAGTTCAATAGTTTTTGCGCTCATTCATCTCGTTCCAGGTGACCCAGTGGAAGTTATGCTTGGCGAGTATGCCAGTACCGCCGATCGGGCAGAGTTACGCACGGCATTAGGGTTAGATCAACCGCTAATTAAACAATGGTTGTTGTTTCACAAAGGCGCCATACAGTTTGATTTCGGTAATTCCTTATATACGGGGAAACCGGTGTTCGGGTTGGTTTGTCGTCATTTTGCTATGACGGTACAACTAGCGCTCGTATCATTGGTTGTGGCTCTAGTCATCGGTTTGCCGTTGGGTATGGTCGCGGCCTTGTATCGAGGGAGTGCGTGGGACTCCATAGCTACCGCAGTTGGCGTTTTAGGAATGTCGATTCCAAATTTCGTCTTAGGACCGGTTTTGATCATAGTGTTTGCGGTGAAGTTGGATTGGTTTCCCAGCAGTGGAGCCGACAGCGCCGCGGCTATTGTGTTACCGGCCGCGACACTCGGGATTTCCCTCGCTGCGATCTTGACGCGCATGGTCCGTGCTGCACTGTCGGTAGTCCTACACGATGTCTATATAGTCGCGGCTCGCGCCCGTGGCCTGACGGAGTGCGCCATTATTTTCAACCACGCTTTTCGTAACGCGGCTTTACCAGTGTTCACTGTTATCGGACTACAACTGGGTGGACTATTAGGCGGCGCAGTAATTACCGAGATCGTGTTTGGTTGGCCGGGTATTGGGCACCTTGCAGTGGAATCTATCTATCGGCGAGATTATCCAGTTCTGCAGGCGTGTGTACTAATAATTAGCTTAAGTTACGTAGCAATTAATACCTTAACGGATATTGCTTGTTCTAGGATAGATCCAAGAATCAATTTCGACTGATGAACAAAATAACTGCTACGGCAACAACAATATTGGTACTGTGGGTTCTTGTCAGTATGGCAGCTATGTTTATGCCAATTGAACCGAATAAGATCGATCTCGCACGCGTGTTTGCACCGCCGTCTTTAGAAGAAGTCATGGGTCACGATGAGCTTGGTCGCTCCGTCTTGGCGCGCGTAGTTTCGGGGACAAAAATATCTTTTGGGATCGGGTTTACTGTTGTTGGTTTGGCCGGCTTTTTGGGGACCGCGATTGGTCTCTACTCTGGATGGAAGGGGGGGGTCGTCGATCTCATTCTGGTGCGGGTAATAGATATTTTCTTGGCATTCCCAGGGATCCTTCTGGCAGTCGCTTTAGCCGGAATTCTAGGTCCAGGTATTGGGAATGTGGTCATTGCGCTAGCCGCCGTTGGTTGGGTCGGTTTTGCACGACTCGCGAGAGTCCAAACGTTATCGCTTAAACAGCGAGATCACGTGATTATCTCAGGCGCATTGGGTACACCACCACTGATTATTTTGCTTCGGCATATAGTTCCCCTGCTCATGCAGCCACTTATAGTCGAAATAACCTTTGGTATTGCCGGAGTAATTGTCGCCGAAGCGGGGTTATCGTTTCTTGGTCTCGGAATTCAACCGCCGACTGCTTCCTGGGGGAGTATGATCAAAGAGGGGACGCGCTATATGTTAGTAGCTCCGCACTTAGTGATCATGCCGGGTTTGGCGCTGATGAGTGTCGTAATAGCGCTAAACCTGTTAGGAGATTATATACGGGACAACCTTTATGGCGGAGATCGGATAGTAAGCTAATGTTAGGCCCATTGATGATCGATATCGAAGGGACTAGCCTCTCAAACGAGGAACACGATCTACTGCGACATCCGCTTGTCGGTGGTGTCATATTATTTGCCAGGAACTATGAAAATCCCCGGCAACTTGGCGTTCTAACTGACGCCATACATGATATTCGCAACCCACGCTTGTTGGTTGCTGTCGATCAAGAAGGTGGTCGAATACAACGTTTTCGCAGACCATTTTCCATCCTTCCAGCGCTCGGCTCGATAGGGGATTTATACGAGCAGGACCCAAGAGCCGCGGTGACATTTGCAGCGGATTGCGGCTGGCTCATGGCGAGTGAACTTCGGGCGGTAGGTGTGGATTTTAGTTTCGCGCCTGTTTTGGACCTACGGACTTCACAAAGCGCGGTGATCGGTGACCGGGCATTTCACCGGAAACCTGAGGTCGTTTGCAAGCTAGCCCAGTCATACGTTGTCGGCATGCATGATGGTGGTGTTCCTGCCGTTGGTAAACACTTTCCCGGGCACGGATACGTGACCGCGGATTCACACCGAGAGTTTCCCATCGACGACCGTGATTTCTATGACATTAGTCGAGCAGATTTGTTGCCATTCCGAGCCCTGGTGGATGCGGGGATTGAGGGTATCATGACGGCACATGTCCAGTATCCCCTAGTGGACAAGCGTGTCGCTAGTTATTCCAGAATATGGATCGAAAAAATCTTGCGGGAGGATATGAGGTTCGCCGGTGTCGTTTTTAGCGATGATCTGAGTATGATTGGCGCGCAAACCGAAGGCGATCACCTTGACCGCGTTGACAAAGCCCTCGCCGGCGGTTGTGACATGTTACTTATTTGCAACCACCGCCAGGTTGTTAAAGACATCTTGACGGCGTTGGGGGGTGACATTAATCCATTGGCACGGGCTAGATTGATGCGCATGCGCTCGCGTGGGAGGGGCATCGGCTTGGAAGTCTTACGCAATTCTCCCAAGTGGCTGGCCGTGTCTGGTCGTGTCAGGGAGCGTAGTCGCTTCCCAGAACTGGATCTCGACGATAGCAACACACTGAGATAGAAAAACGGCGAATAATATTTTTGTTTCGCTCGTTTTTATTACCTTCTCTGCCATACCGGGATAAAATTTCGCCAGTGACGCACTATCTTGTTGACACCAGCGCAGGCGATATTTGAGGTATGAAGCAGCGCTGTGGGTTATTCTGTACCGTCAATCTATTAGGCTATTGTGATGGACAACGGTTCTATTAGTAGCGGGCTAGAGTTTTTCCAACGTGAACCATGGTTAGTGCAAGTATTTCTTGTCATATTGGCAACGGCTGTGGGCGACTTCATTCAAAAACGAGTCGTTGACCGAGTGCGAGGAAGATTGGGGGCGACAGATAGCCTTTGGGGCGATGCCTTCACGTCAGCGATTCGTTCACCATTAAGGGCGATAATCTGGCTGATTGGGCTGACCTGCGCGTTTTCTCTCGCGCAATTGGATCAGGCCGCCGCCATTTTTTCTTCCGTCGAGTCCATACGGGATCTCGGCGTCATCATCATTACCACTTGGTTTTTAGTCCGATTTATCTCCCGGAGCGAAGAGTCGTACGTAGAGCGATGCCGCGCGTCTGGTGCGGAAGTGGATCTAACGACTGCGGATGCGGTAGCCAAGCTGTTACGCATATCAGCCATCATTGTTTCAACATTAGTGGTGCTTCAAACGCTTGGATACAGTATTTCAGGCGTCCTCGCGTTCGGGGGCGTTGGCGGCATCGCCGTTGGCTTTGCGGCAAGAGATCTACTCGCCAACTTTTTTGGTGGTTTGATGGTTTACCTCGATCGGCCATTCAGCGTTGGAGATTGGGTGAGATCTCCAGATCGAGAAATTGAAGGAACGGTTGAAACAATCGGCTGGAGGTTGACGGTCATTAGAACATTCGATAAGAGACCGTTGTACATACCGAACTCTTTATTTACTCAAATTGTCGTTGAAAACCCCTCTCGGATGACGAACCGGAGAATCTATGAAACGATTGGTTTACGTTATAGCGATGTGGGGCGCATGGCTGATGTGGTGGACGCAGTGAAAACAATGTTGCGGGGGCACCCCGACATTGACGGAACCCAAACGATGATTGTGAATTTTAGTGAGTTGGCACCATCCTCGATCGATTTCTTTGTCTATACTTTTACAAAAACTACGGACTGGGCGCGGTTTCACGAGATTAAACAAGATGTAATGCTAGAGATTATTCAGATTATTGAGAGTCAGGGTGCTGAGTGCGCGTTCCCGACCTCAACAGTATTTATCTCGAATGTCGAGGGACGATGAGAATTCCATTCGTCAAAATGCACGGACTGGGAAATGACTTTGTCGTAATCGACGAGCGTAAGTCATCCTTTATGCTTACTTGTTCTCAATTGACTTTCATTGCCGATCGCCGTTACGGAATCGGCTGCGATCAGATTTTGTCTCTAGGAAAGCCTCGGTTGGTGGGGGCACTGGCTAGCTACCGCGTCTTCAATGCAGACGGCGGGATGGCTGAACATTGCGGGAATGGCGTGCGGTGCATAGCGCGGTATTTCGAACACCGCGGAGAACTAAGCTCGAAAAATGTCCTATTAGAGATTAATGATGTACCGATCCCAATAAAGATAGAGATAGACGGTACGATTGGCGTAGATATGGGTGCACCGCGTTTTCTGCCAACGGAAATCCCTTTGAACGAAGTCCAAGAACAGACGCGGTATTACGTAGAATTGTGTGACCTAAACCTTGAGTATGGTGCGGTATCAATAGGTAATCCTCACGCAGTAATATCGGTAGAAGATGTCACGAAAGCGCCAGTGGAATCGATCGGGTTAGGGCTCCAAAGTTGTAATCGCTTTCCAGACAAGGTCAACGTTGGCTTCATGCAGGTCAAGGATCGTAACTCAATAAATTTGCGCGTCTATGAGCGTGGCGTGGGGGAAACCTTGGCGTGTGGAACCGGCGCTTGCGCTGCAGTTGCGATCGGCCGAAGATGGGGTGCACTGGACGATGAGGTTATCGTAGAACTCCCGGGCGGAAAATTGCGTGTTGGTTGGGACGGCGTGGACTCCATTTGGATGTCTGGCCCAGCGACATATGTGTACGAGGGTACTATAGAATTATGACGTCGCTGACACCTACCGAATCTCATGACAAGACCGGAGTGGACGAAAATAAAGTCATCAGATTCCTACGGGCGAATCTTGGCTTCTTAGATGAACATCCGGATTTACTGCGCGATTTATGGATCTCTCATTCTACTGGCAGTGCGGTTTCTTTACTCGAGCGGCAAGTTACACTGCTTCGTGACGAGAATTCTCGCGTAAAAAGACAGATAGAGGAATTAATGAATTTTGCGCGGGAGAACGAAGTTCTCACCCGTAAAATTCATGATTTAACTTTAACGCTTATAACTGCCGTAAACCCCCGGACGATTTTTTTGAGCCTCAACCGAAGTTTCGTTGAGGATTTTTCAGCAGATCAAGTTTTCTGCTTTGTGTTTGCCGATGCTGTTTCTTTTGATCACGACGAGGTAAGTGAGTTCGTTGGTGCTGGGGCGGCCATACGAGTAGCTTTCTCAGGTGTTATCGAGGAAAGAAATGCGAAATGTGGTCCATTGTCGAAAGAACAACGAGTCACGCTGTTTGAAGATGAAAACCACGAAGGGTCAGCGGTGGTGATGCCGCTCAATGGTAATGGGTGGGATGGTGTCGTGATCGTCAGCAGTGAGGATTCTGAAAAATATCAGGCCTACATGGGCACGGAATTCCTTACTTATCTAAGTAACGTCATTTCTTTGGCACTAGACTCTTGGGTCGAATTGCCGGGGATCGATTGAATCGATGGCTGGCGCCAATCATGGTAGTTCTCTTGGCGAATTAATCGTTATATTCCTTCAAACTATCCAGGGGCGGTCGGTCAACACGATAAAAAGTTACCGGCGGGATTTGATACATTTCGAACGTTATTGCGAGTCTAATGGCGTGGACGAGTGGGAAGACGTGGACGTACATTGTGTCCGTAAATACATAGCGGAACGCCATCGGGAGGGTATACAGGGAACGACGTTAGCCCGAGGATTATCTTCGTTACGCTCGTTTTTCAAATTTCTAGGGGCACGAGGGATGATTAATTCGAACCCGGCCCGTCTAGTACGTGCACCGAAGTCCGTTAGGCGATTGCCAGGCGCACTCGACGTAGACCAGATGCTCACCCTGCTTGAGCAGCCGGTAGAAACGATCACAGAGGTGCGCGACAGAGCCATGTGGGAGGTTTTATATTCGTGTGGATTGCGCGTGTCAGAACTGGTCGCTTTAGACCTAGAGGCGACTAATATTACTGATGGAGAGGTTCGTGTCGTTGGCAAAGGTCGCAAGGAACGGATCGGGCTACTTGGGGCCAGTGCCCAAGAGACTTTAGCTCAATGGTTAACCATCCGAGAAAAAGTTGTGAGGGGTGACGAACAGGCTGTTTTCGTCAGCCGCCTGGGCAGACGGCTGTCCGTGCGCACTGTACAAAAGCGCCTGAGATCTTGGGCGTTGAAGCACGGCCTTGATACGCGTGTCCATCCGCATATGCTCCGTCACTCTTTTGCTACTCATTTACTGGAATCTTCTGGAGACCTTCGCGCCGTTCAGGAGTTATTGGGCCACGCTAATATTTCCACTACACAGGTTTACACTCATCTAGATTTTCAGCATCTTGCAAAAGTCTACGATAAAGCGCATCCACGGGCGAAGCGCCGTGAAGATTCTTCGTGATACCACTCCAGTGTACAATCTAGACTAGTAGCCCAACTATTATTTATCCATTGTGTTCCAAGGCACCACCATCCTTTCTGTTCGTCAGGGCCGTCACGTCGTAATCGGCGGGGACGGGCAAGTGTCTCTGGGGGACACTATTTTGAAAGGTAACGCGTGTAAAGTACGGAAGCTGTATCAGCAAGAAGTCCTCGCGGGTTTCGCCGGCGGAACTGCCGATGCGTTTACCTTGTTCGAACGTTTCGAAGCGAAACTTGAGGAGCATCGTGGGAATCTACTAAGGGCCGCCGTGGAGTTGGCGAAGGACTGGAGGACGGATCGTATACTGCGCCGATTGGAAGCCATGCTGGTAGTGGCGGATCAAGAGCACTCGCTGATAATTTCCGGCACAGGAGATGTGATCGAGCCGGAACATGACATTATTGCCATTGGTTCGGGTGGTGCTTATGCGCGCGCCGCTGCGCGAGCTCTCTCGGAAGAAACGTCACTTGATCCAGAAGCTATTGTGCGCCGGGCTCTTTCGATCGCGGCTGAAATCTGTGTTTATACGAATGACAAACTGACATTCGAAGTACTCCGTGACGATATATGAACACTAGCACTATGAGCACATTGACTCCACAAGAAATTGTGGAACGACTTGACAAGCATATCATCGGACAAGATGACGCTAAACGTGCGGTCGCGATTGCACTTAGAAACCGTTGGCGCCGAGCGCAGATCGAGGAGGATTTGCGCAACGAAATCACACCGAAAAATATTCTAATGATTGGGCCGACCGGAGTCGGAAAAACGGAAATAGCCAGGCGTTTGGCACGACTCGCCGGGGCTCCTTTTATCAAAGTCGAGGCAACTAAATTTACAGAGGTCGGTTACGTCGGACGCGATGTCGAATCGATAATTCGAGATTTAGCGGATATATCTATTGGAATGATGCGAGATCAGGCAATGGCCCGCGTCAAAAGTGAAGCTGAGGATGCCGCAGAGGACCGGATACTCGATGTCCTGTTGCCGACCCCGCCTGGGGCGTTAGATGAGGAGGTAACCGACGAATCCTTGAGTCGGCAACATTTTCGAAAAATGTTACGTGAAGGACAGCTCGAGGATAAGGAAATAGAGATAGAAGTATCTTCACCGGCTGTAGGAGTTGAGATCATGGCCCCACCTGGCATGGAGGAGATGACTAGCCAGTTGCAGGGAATGTTTCAGAACCTAGGTTCAGGTCGACAGCGTACTCGCCGTTTAAAAATCGCCAATGCGAGAAAACTTCTGATTGAAGAGGAAGCGGAGAAATTAATCGACGAAGACGATATCCGAGTACAAGCGCTGTATAACCTGGAACAGAATGGAATAGTGTTTCTTGATGAAATCGATAAAGTTGCTCGCCGATCAGAAACTGCCGGACCAGATATTTCCCGAGAAGGTGTCCAGCGCGATCTCTTGCCACTTGTCGAAGGTTGCACCGTGAGTACGAAACATGGTCTCGTCAAGACAGATCATATACTTTTCATCGCGTCAGGTGCTTTTCACTTTGCTAAGCCTTCCGATTTAATTCCGGAGCTCCAAGGAAGATTACCTAACCGTGTCGAACTGGCACCACTCACGGTTGATGATTTTATCCGTATTCTGACTGAGCCCGATGCATCGCTTAGCCGGCAATATAAGGAACTTCTCGCCACAGAGAAAATTGACCTGAACTTCACGGAAGACGGAATTATGCGAATTGCTCAGATCGCTTTCGACGTTAATCAGCGTAGCGAAAATATTGGCGCCAGGCGATTGTATACGGTTATGGAAAAATTACTCGAGGCGCTGTCATTTACCGCACCGGCGATTAACGGACAAAACGTTACCGTAAATCAGGATTATGTTGATAAACATATCGCCAAGCTTGCCGCGAATGACGATCTCGCAAGATATATTCTTTGAATGCACTGCAATGTCTGATCATCGACCTACCGAAATAAAGTTGCGCCAGGACTCACGCCTACTTGAAATCGTGTTTGAGGATGGGCAAGTATTTCAACTTCCTTGTGAATATCTGCGCGTCTATTCGCCATCAGCTGAGGTGAGGGGGCACAGTCCCGAGCAAGCGGTCCTTCAAATAGGGAAAGAGCGGGTTAACATCAAAGACGTTGAGCCCATCGGAAACTATGCCATCAAATTAGTGTTTGATGATGGTCATGATACGGGCCTTTATACTTGGGACTATCTGTATGAACTTGGCGTGGCTAAGGGTAAATACTGGCAACGTTACCTTGATGCCCTAGATACCGCTGGACACAAACGTAGTGAGGCATCTGGCTTGGCAGGAACTGATGGAACGAGATAGTTTTTTCGGATATGAGCGAGTGACAGCTGCGGCGAAGTCAAGCAAGGTTAAAGATGTGTTTGACTCGGTTGCCGACCAGTACGATCTGATGAATGATCTAATGTCTCTCGGTATGCACCGCCTTTGGAAGCGGTTTGCCGTCGAGATCCTTGATCCCAACCCTGGCCAAATCGTTTTAGATCTGGCGGCTGGTACGGCCGATTTGGCGCGTTTCATCGACAAACGTGCTTCTGGACTTGCCCGTATCGTGGTTTGCGATATCAACGCTGCCATGCTGAAAATAGGTCGCG
>Ga0310345_10003759_pt1 | contig 14213 bp, 8 predicted proteins | sample HC15DNA20500_MG_FD_204667 | JGI IMG/M metagenome (GOLD analysis project Ga0310345, IMG submission 204667) | Marine microbial communities from station ALOHA, North Pacific Subtropical Gyre - HC15-DNA-20-500_MG | ecosystem: Environmental > Aquatic > Marine > Oceanic | place: Pacific Ocean: North... | reverse complement strand
CTCATCGGTTTCAGCGACCGCTCCGTACAGCGCAGGTTCAACATCAGCTCCGCCCGGGAGTACCAAACCGTCGAGACATGCGCCAATGTCTTTGGGGTCAACGTCAAAAGGTAAATGAACCGGTATTCCACCAGCGGCCGTGATTGCGCGTGCGTAATCAGCGACATAGAGATCCACGTCGAGTCCGTCGAGAATCTCAGGGAAACCTTCGATTTGGCCACCCGTTTTTCTGCGACCGGGCAACCCGATGAGAGGGCGGCCGCCTTCTATAAACCCCATCAAGAAGACAGGACCGCATCAGGTCCCAACAGAACCCTCAACTCGCCCGCAAGGCCATTGCCAGCTTCAACTCGAAAGCTGTCAGGAAGTCGCACTACTTGCTTACCTAAGTTCAAGAACACTGCAGTGTCGCCTGGGTGGTTTGACAACAACGCCTTGAGTTCAGATATCAGGCGATCATTGATTTGGTGAGCCGGGACCGTGAGCCGTAACTCTTGACGCTCCCCAGTGGGCTCGAAACGGGTCAGCTTGTTGGCTATGAACTTCGGTTCGTCATCGCGACTATCGACTCTTCCGCTCACCAGAACTACAGCGTCGTCATCAAGTTGATGCCCGTGTTCAGACATCGTCCGAGGGAAAACAGTGATTTCCATCGAAGACTGCAAATCCTCAAGGTCGAACACGGCCATCGCATCTCCATTGCGAGTGAACTTGCGTTGCAAATTTGAGATCACCCCTCCGACTGTGATGAATGGGTCACGCCCATCTTCGGTGGGTTGTTGAGACGCAGCATCACCAATCGAACAATCCGTCGCTCGACGCAGCGCCGCCTCAACTCCGTGAAGGGGATGAGAAGACACGTACAGTCCAAGCATCTCCTTCTCCCAAGCCAGCATCGTTTTTTCATCAACTTCGTCGGAAGGAAACTGCACGCGTTCGTCGAAACCACCGGCGTCGTCGTCCAACTCTCCGAACAATGTTTGGATACCCATATCCGCTTCGCGTCGACGACCCACTACTTGATCGATGACCTGCTCGGCTACCAGCAACAGACCTTGGCGAGAATGGCCACACGACTCAAATGCTCCGGCCTTGATGAGCGCCTCAATTGATCTTTTGTTCAACACTGACGTTGGAACCCGTTCACAGAAGTCATAAAAATCTTCGTAAACACCGTTTGTGTTTCGTTCCTCCACGATGGGACTGACAATTCCCTCCCCAACATTTCGCACTGCAGAAAGACCGAAAGGGATGTGCCCATTTTTTGAAGAAAAATCAACCTCGCTGCTATTGACATCTGGAATTTCGACCACGATTCCGGCCTGACGACAATCGTTGAGGTACAGCCCTGCCTTATCAAGATTGTGCTTCACACCCGTGAGGACTGCAGCCATAAATTCGACGCGGTAATTCGCTTTGAGATACGCAGTTTGATACGAAATCAGGCCGTATCCGAAAGCGTGACTTTTGTTGAACGCGTAGTCGGCGAACGGTTCGATGATGTCAAAAAGCCGGGTACCGAGATCATTTTCGTAACCCGAGGCGACGGTGCCTTCCACAAACTTGGTCCGGTGTTGGGCAATGAGCTCTCTGTCCTTTTTCCCGCAGGCTTTACGGAGATCATCAGCTTCAGCCAGCGTGTAGCCAGCCACGCGTTGAGCTACACGCATCACTGACTCTTGATAAATCATGAGCCCATACGTCTCGCCAAGGATTTCACTGAGATCTGAATGGGGTAGGTCGATAGGTTTGCGGCCGTTTTTTCGGTCCGCATAGTCGTTGTGCATGTTCGCTGCCATCGGTCCCGGCCGGTACAGCGCTACGAGCGCAGCGACGTCTTCAAATGCGGTCGGGACGAGGCTACGCATCAGGCTCCGCATGGGAGAAGACTCAAGCTGGAACACGCCCAGCGAATCACCCGACTGAAGCAACTGAAAGGTGTTTGTGTCGTCGAGGGGTACGTGATCAATATCCATCTTTACGTTGGTCGTAGCTTCGATCAGACGTAAAGCTTCATCGATAATCGACAATGTGCGTAACCCCAAGAAGTCCATCTTGAGGAGGCCGAGCTCCTCCACGCCGTTCATTTCGAACTGGGTTACAACAGGCGCGTCTTCGGGGTTAACACCAGATTCTGGTTTGCGTTGTATCGGCAAATATTCGGTAAGAGGATCGCGGGTAATGACGACTGCGGCAGCATGAATTGAGTCTTGGCGTCGTAGACCTTCGAGGCCTTTGGCCACATCAACTACATGCTTGACGTCGGGATCGGTGTCGTACATTTGCCGAAGTTCGGCTGCCGCACGATAGCCGTCGACATATTTTTCTTCTTGGTCGAAACACGCGTAGAGGGGCGTGTCGCGACCCATCACAAGTGGAGGCATTGCTTTCGCGACTTTGTCCCCCACAGCGTAGGGGTAACCCAGTACTCGGGCTGCGTCTCTGACCGCGGCGCGGGCTTTGATGGTTGAGAAAGTGATGATTTGTGCGACGTGTTCGCGACCGTAGGTTTTTGCGGTGTAACGAATCATTTCGTCCCGGTACCGATCATCGAAATCCATGTCGATATCGGGCATGGATTTGCGACCCGGGTTCAGGAACCTTTCAAATAACAGGTCATATTTGATCGGGTCAAGGTCGGTGATTTGGAGGCAGAAAGCGACCGCGCAGCCGGCAGCGGAACCTCGTCCAGGTCCGACGCGGATTCCGTTGTCGCGGGCGTAACGAATCAAATCCCAGGTGATCAAGAAGTACGACGAGAATTCCATATCTGAGATCACTCGAAGTTCGTAACTGAGCCGATCAACGATTTCGTCGGAAAGTTGGTTGCCCCAGCGTTTCTTTGCTCCCTCGAAGGCGAGGTGCTGCAAATACTCGTCGCTGTTATCAAATTGGGGGGGTAGCGGAAAATGAGGCAATGAAACATTTCCGAATTCGATGTTCACATCGGAGCGCTCAGCAATCCACAAGGTGTTGTCGCAGCTTTCGGGCAGTTCGTCGAAAAGATCTCGCATTTCGTGAGCCGTTTTGAGGTAGTGCTGATTGCCGTGGAACTTGAAGCGGTCCGGATCGCTCATTTGTGATCCGGTCTGCACACACAACAAAGCGTCGTGAGCTACTGCGTCGTGTTGGCTGGTGTAGTGCAAGTCGTTGGTGGCTAGAAGTGGGGCCTTGATCGTTCGCGCGATTTCTAACAATTGAGGGTTGCATTGCCGTTGCTCAGGTATCTCGTGGTCTTGGAGTTCCACGAACAAATTGTCACGCCCGAAAATGTCTTGTAGTCGAGCTGCTCGTTCCAGAGCGCGTTGATAATTGCCCTGAAGTAAGGCCTGCTGCACGACGCTGCCTAAGCAACCGGTGGTAGCGATCAACCCTTCGCTGTGCTGTGCGAACAGTTCCCAATCCATTCGAGGTTTGTAGTAGTAGCCCTCCAGGAAGGCTCGGCTACAAAGCTTGAGTAAATTTCGGTACCCAGCGTTGTTTTCAGCGAGCAATGTGAGGTGGTAGTAGAGCTTGGCGCCGTCATCAGTGTCGCCCCCAGAATCATCCACCCGTCGACCTCGACGTGCCGGACGCTCTTCCCGGCTCTCGAGGGCCATATAGGCCTCGGTACCGATGACCGGTTTGACGCCTTGGTCGTTGCAGGCTTTATAGAAGTCGAGGACTCCGTACATGTTTCCGTGATCGGTGATGCCTAGCGCTGGTTGCCCATCTGCTGCTGCTGCTGCGACGGCTTCGGAGACGCGCGCCGCTCCGTCAAGCATGGAGAACTCTGTGTGGGTGTGGAGATGGACGAACGAGCGTTTCACGTGAAGTGGGTCAAATCGATTCGCAGGTGGTTCTGGTGGTACCTCATGGCACCATGGAAGGAATCTAGTCCCACGGAGCCCGAACGAATCACATGAGTGTCACCAATCCATCTGAGCGTTTAAGCGATGTTCTCGTCGAAGACGACCCTAGCGACGGTTTGTGGGACCTTGTTGACTCCGGTTGGGCCGATGAATTCCTTCCGGAGCTACCAGCTCTTCGTCTTGAACAGGACCCTATCCACCGTCATAAAGATGTGCTGAGTCATACGATCGCAGTGACCAGCCAAAGCCCGGCCCGTCTCCGTGTTCGTCTCGCGGCGCTCTTCCATGATGTAGGAAAACCTCGTACCCGATCCTATGAACATGGTGGGGTGACGTTCCGACATCACGAAGCCGTGGGAGCTCGGATGGCCCGCAAACGTATGCCGAAGTTGGGGTACGAGAACGAACTCACAACCGACGTTGCCCGACTGGTGTTTCTTTCAGGCCGGTTTAAGGGCTACGCCGATGGTTGGAGCGACAGTGCCGTGCGGAGATACGCGAGAGATGGTGGGGCGCTCTTGGGAGATCTCAACGACTTAGTTCGCAGTGACTGCACCTCACGTAACCCGCGCCGGGTTGTCGCACTACACACCGCGCTTGACGACCTCGAAGAACGAATATCGGAATTAGCTCGAGATGAAGCCCTCAAAGCAGAACGACCTGAAATTAGCGGTGACCAAGTCATCGCTCACTTGGAAATCGAACCCGGCCCTGTCGTCGGTCAAGCGCTCCAGTTCCTGCTCGAGTTGAAACGCGTTGAAGGAAGCTTGGGTGAAGCCGAAGTTCTTACCCGTTTGGATACGTGGTGGGCTGAACGCTCGAATTAAGAAACGAGCCCAATATCAACTCGTCAGGTTTGACCGGCAAGTTTGCGGTTCTTGACCTTGGCTTTCACGTAGTCACGGTTCATAAAAGCGATGAAATCGAGACTGATTTCCTTGGGACACGCTTCATGACATTCGCCATGGTTGGTGCACGAACCAAAGAAACTTTCCATGGTTTCGACCATGGACTCGGTGCGTTCAAAACGTTGAGACTGCCCTTGGGGAATGAGATTGAGATGTCCAAGCTTGGCGGAGGTGAAGAGCTGAGCCGCGGAGTTCGGGCACGCCGCTACGCAGGCTCCGCAACCGATACAAGCCGCGGCGTCGAACGAAGTGTCCGAAGCTTCCTTAGGTACGGGTGTCAGGTTCGCATCTGATGCGGCACCCGTGTTCACTGAGATATAGCCCCCAGCTTCAATGATCCGATCGAACGCACTGCGGTCCACCACCAAGTCACGAACGACAGGGAAAGCTCGTGCTCGGAATGGTTCAACAACGATCGTTTCTCCGTCATTGAACTTTCGCATGTGCAACTGACACGTAGTGGTGGCTTTTTCATGACCGTGTGCTTGACCATTGATCATGAGGCTGCACGTTCCGCAAATGCCTTCCCGGCAGTCGTGATCAAATTCAATAGGAACTTTGCCGTCTTGAATCAAACCCTCGTTCACGATGTCCAGCATCTCCAGGAACGACATATCTTCACTGATCCCGGCTGCAGAATAAGTTTCGAAATGGCCGTCATCGTGAGGGCCTTCTTGCCGCCAAATCTGGAGCGTCAAGTTTAGCTCCGTACTCACTTGTAGCTCCTCTGGCTTAATGCAACGTTTTCGAATGTCAGTTCCTCTTTATGGCGGGTCTGCATCGAACCTGAACCGGTCCACTCCCACGCGGCAACATGCGCGAAATTCTCGTCGTCTCGCTTAGCTTCCCCCTCCTCGGTCTGGTGCTCAGCTCTGAAATGTCCACCGCAACTTTCTTCTCGATCAAGAGCATCACGAGCCATAAGTTTCGCCAACTCAAAGAAGTCAGCCACCCGACCCGCTTTCTCAAGGCCGGAATTCAGTGTTGCGGCCGAACCAGGAAGGCGAAGATCCTTCCAGAACTCCTCTTCCAAAGCTGGGATCTCACTGAGCGCCTTTTCCAGACCTTCTTTAGTGCGTTCCATCCCAATGTAATCCCAGACGATTTTGCCCAGTTCTCTATGGAACCAATCCACGGAACGGGTACCGCCTATTGACATGAACCGATCGACTTGGCTCTTCACAGCCGCTTCCGCTTCAACGAAGACCGGATCATCAGTAGGGACGGGTGCTTCGCCGAGTCGACCAGCCAGGTCATCTCCGATGGTGTACGGCAAAACGAAATAGCCATCGGCGAGGCCTTGCATGAGCGCAGAGGCACCTAAACGGTTGGCTCCATGATCAGAAAAGTTTGCTTCACCAATCGCGTAACAGCCTGGGATGGTGGTCATGAGGTTGTAATCGACCCAGACGCCACCCATGGTGTAATGCGTCGCGGGGTAAATCCGCATAGGGACTTTGTAGGGGTTTTCGCCAGTGATGCGTTCATACATGTCAAATAAGTTGCCGTATTTAGAGCGCACGTCATCTTCGCCGTCACGTTCGATCACAGCACTAAAATCTAGGTACACGCCGTTCTTGATTGGGCCAACTCCCTTGCCTTGGTCCACTACCGTCTTCGAATTTCGAGACGCCACATCGCGAGGAACTAAATTCCCGAAGGCTGGGTACTTCCGTTCGAGGTAGTAGTCCCTGTCACTTTCAGGTATTTGGTCAGGAGGTCGCGCTTCATCGAACGCCTCCGGCACCCAAATTCGTCCATCGTTACGCAACGACTCCGACATCAACGTCAGCTTGGACTGAAACTCGTCGCTGGCAGGGATACAAGTCGGATGGATCTGTGTGTAACACGCGTTTGCAAAAAATGCGCCCTTGCGATGGGCGCGCCAGGCGGCTGTGACGTTGCAAGCCATCGCGTTTGTTGACAAGTAGTAGACGTTGCCGTAACCGCCAGTTGCTAACACGACTGCGTGGCTTGAATGGCTGCGCACTTCGCCGCTAACCAAGTCTCTAGTAACTACCCCGCAGGCTCGACCATCTTTAAGCACCACATCGAGCAACTCGGTTCTGGTGTGAAGTTCTACATTTCCAGCAGTGATCTGCTTCGCTAACGCCTGATACGCGCCCAGTAGCAACTGTTGGCCTGTTTGTCCGCGGGCGTAAAATGTTCTGCTTACTTGCGCCCCTCCAAATGAACGGTTGTCGAGCAGGCCACCGTATTCGCGTGCAAATGGCACGCCCTGAGCTGCCGCTTGATCGATGATGTTGACAGAAACCTCAGCAAGGCGATGAACGTTTGCTTCGCGGCTTCGGTAGTCGCCGCCCTTGACAGTGTCATAAAACAAACGGTGGACTGAGTCGCCGTCGTTGGTGTAGTTCTTGGCGGCGTTGATGCCGCCCTGGGCTGCGATCGAATGTGCGCGCCGCGGTGAGTCATGAAAGGTGAAGACCTTGACGCGATATCCCAACTCGCTCAATGATGCCGCAGCGGACGCTCCAGCTAAGCCCGTCCCGATGACGATGATTTCGAAACGACGTTTGTTGTTGGGGTTGACCAACTTCACAGAGAACTTGTGGTTTTCCCACTTCTCTCCGATTGGTCCCTCAGGGATCTTTGAGTCGAGAACTGTCATCAGTGTTTCTCCGCCTCGTGTTCTAGACAGGCCACGTCACCAACGTCGCATGTTCGGTTGTCGTCATTGATTAGCCCGGCCGTGACCAGCACGGGGAAGCTGAGGTTACCGACAAGGATTACCCCGGCTACGAGCTTGGCCAAGGTACGGCGCAACTCGTTGTACTTCGGGTTGTTGATACCCAAACTCTGAAAAAGACTCCATGTGCCGTGGAAGATGTGAACGGCCAAAGCAACATTTGCCACTACGTAGATAATTGCGACCGGCAGGTTAGAAAGGCTTGCCACCACGTTGTGGTACGGGTCTCCGAGTACGTAGTCGGCGCCCAGCCACCAGCCCCACGTGAGATCGGCGAGATGGAAAAGCAAGTACAGGGCGATGATGGGTCCAGTCCATCGCATCGTTCGGCTGGCGTAGTTCGCAGCGACGTAGTCACGTTTGCTGCCGTACTTCTTCTCACCTCCGACAAAATTTGCTTTGTCGCTTGCCTTGCGACTCCGTTCCTTTAACGAGTAAGCGGAGTGAATGTGCAACACGAACATGCCGGCTAAACCCAGCCGCAAAACCCATAACAACAAGGTTCGAGGCAGTAGCCCCCCGCCCAAACTCCGAAGCGATTCGGCATATTCGTGTAACTGGACTGGTCCTTCATAAATATGAAGGTTGCCGATCATGTGCACGATGACAAAACCGAGCAAACCAATGCCGGTCAAAGCCATGACCCACTTACGTCCAATGGATGACTGATAGATATCCAGCGGAAAGGGCAACTGCCGTTTTCGTTGAAAGATCGGAGTCGAACCGGGTGGGTTCGTCGCCGGGGCCGCCATGGACAACCTCCTGTAGAAGAAACGTGCTCTGGGAACCGTATCTCCAGAGAAGCCTCAATGCCGAACTGGTCAGTGAACCTTTATTTCATAGGAGTTAATTGCGTGGACGCCGGTACCTCGTAATTCAAGGGAAAGACTGGCGTAGCCAATTCGATCCGCTATCAAAATCAGTTCAGCAACTTTTGTCACGCTGTCAGGTTCGAAGTGTCCGCTATAGGTCCAACGCTGAGGTTTTGAGCCCGGAGCGCGCCAGTCGATCGTGAGCGTCGCTGGGCCAATATGGTCTCGCAAGTCCGAGACGACATGCACAGCGCATGTCGTTTGTCCCATGGGCATCGTTTCGCTGTGGAGATCAGCTACAGCTATCACTGGCCGATTAGCTGCCGTCAACGCGTCCCAAGCCTTTTTGGGTTGTCGACGATGATCTAACACCGCGCAACTCACATACGGCATTGCATCGGCGAGAAGGAACTGGCAGAACCCGCCGGAGGGTCGATATTTTAATGTTCGGAGAATCTCAACAGTGTGACGAATGACTTCCGCCTGGCGTTCTTGTGTTTGTAGAACCCAGTCAGCCCAGTTTTCTGAACTGTGTAGGGGTGAGTGACGCTCAAGCAAATCCAATTGCGCTCCAAATTTGTCCGAGAGCACACTCGTGGCGAGATCAGGGAATTTGTGGGACTCACATGCCTTGGCTATCTCCTCGTCAGCGGGCAAGGCTTGTGCCCCAAATTCTGAAACGAATCTCAACATGCGTGGCAGTCGTGACGCCAACACTTGAAGATGTGAGATTTCGCCATGCCGCCATCCGAACCAGAGATGCGAATCGGTGCCATCGAGTTGTGGAACATGGGGAGGTACCCCCGAATGAGCGATAACAGGTCGAGTCGGGTCAGCCTTTTCAAAAGAACGCTTCACTGAACGGTCCAACATCGTCCGATTCCACGACGGAATCTGCTGAATGCGGGAGGCAAACGGACCGTATTTTGTGTTGTTGCCGCTATCTGCTCGAACCCCCGGCGCGTGGTTGTAGCGGAAGGGTTCGTTATGTGCGCTCCACAGAACGAGGGAAGGGTGATGCCCGAGTTGAGCTACAGCAGCCGTTGCTTGACGAATAGCCTGCATTTTGATGGTGCGTGCATGCCCCCATTGGAGTGGGAAATCCTGAAAGAGCAAAATCCCCAACTTGTCCGCTTCTTCATATAGGTGGGGATGCGCTATGTGGCCGTGTACGCGAACCAGATCAAGTCCAGCGTTCTTGGCGAGAGTCAGGTCACGTCGGTGATCGCTTCGCGAAACAGACGACAGATCATTGGAGCAAGGACCAAGATTGGTGCCTTTGAGGAAAATTCGTTCACCGTTTACCGAAGCGATCCAATTGCGAAGCTCAAATGTCCGAAAGCCAGTTCGACGAAGACGAATGTCGCTGCGTTCACCTTCGAACTTCACTTCGACCTGCACGTCGTAAAGAGGTTGGTCGCCGAGGGCAAATGGCCACCACAGCTCCGGTTTCTCAACTGCGACATGCCATTCAATTTCATTTCGTCCGCGAGCAAGAACGATCTGCTGTTGGTGTTCAGTTGTTTCAGAGCAACTGATCAGAGTGCCGATGTCTGCTGTGGTGGTGACAGCGCTATCGAGTGTCGCTCCCAGTCGAATAATGGCCCTGTCGTTGTCGGCTTCGAGAACGAGAACTCGTAAATCGTCGACCCTGATCGGCCCCGTCTCCTCTACGCGAACGTCTCGCCAGAGTCCGCCAGGATTCAAACGCTGATCCAAGCTGTCTGAATGTTGCAACACGCCTGTGATATTTCGTTTAGCGGTGCGATCAACAGGTTCATCGCAGGTGGCTTCGATTGCTAAGAGGTGCTCTCCACTTAACGACGTCGCTTCGGTGATCTCGAAACAATGTTCAAGGAAGTATCCCTCCGTGTCTCCGAGATATGCCCCGTCGAACCAGACGTCGCCTTGATAGCAGAGGCCATCGATAGCGAGCCAGCGGCGACGCCGTTCATCCAATCCGTTGAGCTCAAAGCGGTGCCGATACAAGACCCCGTCGGCGTCACAAAACTCTTCAACGTTGCGCCACAAGCCCGGAACTTCGATCTCAACCCAGTCACTGTCGTCGAGGTTGATGTCGCCCGCATGATGACGGTCACCTTCTTGGGCTTGTCGAGCCTTCCAGCGACCCGACAGGGACACTCCCCGTTCTCTATCTTGTAGTCCACTCACGATCCTGCCGACCGTAGCGGTCTGAGCGACCCGAACGGGCGCGTCGGCGGTTAGGGTGCGGAAATGACACAGCCCACGAACGTTGGAGAACTAAGGAAATCGGGATGGGTGTCCCGACCAGTAAAAGAAGAAATGCGACAGAACGCAGTCGCTCTAATTACTGAAGCCCAACCTCTCTTCGACGGAGTCATTGGCTACGAAAACACTGTGTTGCCTCAACTCGAAAACGCGGTACTAGCGGGTCATGACGTGATCTTCTTAGGAGAGCGCGGCCAAGCCAAAACCCGAATGATTCGTTCACTCGTCAATTTGCTTGATGAATGGATGCCTTACATCGAAGGTTCGGAAATCTTCGACGACCCCTACGCTCCGGTGTCAAAATATGCCAAGGATCTGCTGAAAAAACGGGGGGACAAAACACGACTCGCTTGGGCTCACCGAAGCGTGCGCTACGGAGAAAAGCTCGCCACCCCCGATACCTCCATCGCTGACCTCATCGGAGAAGTTGACCCTATAAAAGTTGCCGAGGGTCGATACCTCTCAGATGAACTCACCCTTCACTACGGAATGGTGCCCCGAACCAATCGCGGGATCTTCGCCATCAACGAACTCCCAGATTTAGCTGAACGAATACAGGTGGGTCTTCTCAACGTTCTCGAAGAACGCGACGTGCAAATACGCGGCTACAAGGTGCAACTGCCACTGGATGTTTTGCTTGTCGCAACAGCCAACCCTGAGGATTACACCAACAGGGGTCGACTGATCACCCCTCTAAAGGACCGGTTCGGAGCGCAAATTCGAACTCACTATCCACTCGAAATCGACACTGAAATGGAAATCGCCGAGCAAGAGGCGGTCCCCCTCAACGCGGACGGGCTCTCTATCACCGTCCCCGAATTCATGACGGAAGTCATCGCTACCTTCAGCCATATCTGTCGAGCCAGCCCTCAAGTGAATCAGCGCTCCGGGGTTTCTGTTCGCATGACTGTTACCAACTACGAGACGCTGGTAGCCAACGCAACCCGACGAGCGTTACAAGCCGGTGAGGATTATGTCGTACCCCGCGTCAGTGACTTAGAAGCCCTGATGGCATCATCGAGTGGAAAAATCGAAATTGAATCCATTGAAGAAGGCCGCGACGGACAAATTGTCAACCAAATGTTGAAAGCAGCAGTGCTCGAAGTGTTCAAAAGCCGTTTCTCTCCTGAAGATCTGGTAGCTGTCGTCGACAGTTTCGATGAAGGGGTCGTTGCTCACACGGGTGATGACATTGGGTCCGGCGAATACGCAGATTTACTCGCCGGCAACGCCGCACTCGGCGAAGCCGTATCGGAGCTAACTGACTCCGCTGAGCCCGCTGACCTCGCGAGCGCCGTCGAACTCATCCTAGAAGGCCTCCATTTGTCCAAACGATTGAACAAGGAAGCCCTCGGGGTGCGCGCCACCTACCGGGGTCGAGGCTAAAGCCCAACATGGCATAGGAATTACAACCAATGGTGACCAGACGACGACGCAAAAAGCGAGAAGGCGCACGGTTCCTTTATTCCGCGTGGGACGGCACACAGGTCGGATTCGACTACGACGCGCAAGACCTGTTCAAAGAACTCACCGACGACCTGGTGTACCACGGAGATCTCAACGCAGCCATGCGCCGTCTCATGCAACAAGGTTTCGAAGACCGAGACGGCAATCGCCTTCAAGGCTTACGCGACATGCTCGAACAACTTCGAGAACGCAGACAAGAAATGCTCGACCAGTTCGACCTTGGCGGCATTTACGACGAAATCAACGAGAGTCTCGATGACGTCGTCGCCGAAGAAAGAGACGCCGTCGATGACCACGCAGCGGACGCCGCCGACTCAGGTGATCAACGCGCCACCGACATCGCTGAAGCCTCAGCGATAGACAAGAATCTTCAACTTGACATGCTGCCATCGGATCTAGCCGGAAAAGTTCGAGGCCTACAGAACTACGAGTTCGTGTCAAACGAAGCACGAGAGCAGTTCGAAGAACTCATTGAGCGCCTTAAAAAGGAAGTAGCTCAAAGCCAATTCGACCAGATGGCCGGTGCGATGGGGGAGATGGGCCCCGAAGATTTGTCGCGCATGAAAGACATGATGTCTGAGCTCAATCAAATGATTGAGCAACGAAATCAAGGAGAAGAAACCGACTTCAACGGATTCATGGATCGGTACGGCGATTTCTTCCCCGAAAATCCTGAGACACTCGATGAGCTCCTCGAAATCATGGCTGAACGCATGGCGGCCATGCAGGCGATGATGAATTCACTCACACCAGAACAACGGCAACAGCTCCAAGAACTCGCGTCGGAACTCATGGATGACATGGATCTGCAATGGCAGACCCAACAACTCGCTCAACATCTGCAAGAAGCTTTCCCGGACATGAACTGGGATGGCAGTTATCAGTTCGGAGGCGAAGAGCAATTAAATATGCCACAAGCCACCGACGTGATGCAGCAACTTGGTGACCTGGATTCGCTTCAAGAAATGCTACAAAACGCGTCGAATCCCGGAGCGCTCGCCGAGGTGGACCCAGAACGAGTCGAAGAGCTCCTCGGACGCGAATCCGCTGAAGCTCTGCAACGGCTCAGCGAAATGGCTCGCATGCTCGAAGAGAACGGTCTTGCTGAGAACAAAGAAGGTCGATTAGAGCTGACTCCGCGAGCATTGAGAGCTATCGGGCAAAACGCGCTCGGGGACCTGTTCGAAAAATTGATGGATGACCAAGTGGGTTCACACCGAATCACCCGAACCGGGATCGGCCACGAACGAGCCTACGAAACCAAACAATACGAATTTGGTGACAACTTCAACCTCAACATTCAACAGACCATTCGCAACGCCATCGGTCGACAAGGCCCCGGTTCACCGGTTCAACTCACTCCGGACGACTTTGAAATTGAGCGGACAGAGATGACCACTCGAGCATCAACCGTATTGATGCTGGACCTATCCCTGTCGATGCCCATGCGTGACAACTTTCTTCCTGCCAAAAAAGTCACCATGGCCCTCCATTCCTTGATCAGCTCTCAGTACCCGCGTGACTACCTTGGGATAGTTGGCTTCGCCGAATCGGCCTTCGAATTCAAACCCCAGCAGCTTCCCGAGGTTTCCTGGGACTATGCGTACGGCACCAACATGCAGCACGGCTTCATGATCGCCCGCCGCCTATTGGGACGACAAAGCGGCACCAAACAAATCATCATGATCACTGACGGAGAACCCACAGCACATATAGGACCCAACGGGCAACCATATTTCAACTACCCCCCGGCTCCTGAAACAGTAGAAGCCACCCTCAAAGAAGTCGTCCGAGCCACCAAAGAAGACATTCGGATCAATATCTTTATGCTCGATCCGAATAACTACCTCCGCCAATTCGTCGAAACCATGACCCGCATGAACGGAGGGAGGGCTTTCTTCACAAGCCCTGACAATCTCGGTGATTACGTCCTCGTCGACTTCCTAGAACATCGACGACGGCTCAGTGCCACCGGACGTTTTTGATGATATCGAATGTCGCGTGGCCACAGCGACGCTTCAAATTCCTCGCTGAGCTACTATCTTCGCCTCAATGACTCCCACGCAGCTTGCACCTGATCGAATTCGAAAAGGTGAACGTACGCGCACCCGAATACTGGACGCAGCAGCGGATGTGCTGGCCCGTAAGGGATATGCGGCTGCAACCCTGACCGAAATCGCAGCGGTAGCCAAAATGCAAGCCGGGAGTCTCTACT
>Ga0310345_10003758_pt1 | contig 14216 bp, 12 predicted proteins | sample HC15DNA20500_MG_FD_204667 | JGI IMG/M metagenome (GOLD analysis project Ga0310345, IMG submission 204667) | Marine microbial communities from station ALOHA, North Pacific Subtropical Gyre - HC15-DNA-20-500_MG | ecosystem: Environmental > Aquatic > Marine > Oceanic | place: Pacific Ocean: North... | reverse complement strand
CAGGGACCTTGTCTGCCACTAAAGGTCGGGAAATGGGGCCTTTAAACATGCAAAATTCTTTACTAGATCCGTTTTATTATGAGCTTGATGTTAATGTACGGCACGAAGGCTTATGGCAAATAACCCTTGATGTGTCAGGATCAAGAGGCGTTGGGCTTGCCACCTTCTTTATCGAAGTTACGGAGCGAAATCCGTTATTGCCGATAGCCACTTTCGGTCTTCTGCTTGCGATTCTCGTTGTAATTGGATTATCAACAAGAGCGTGGATCAAAGAGTATATAAAAAGAGATCGAGTGTGATTTTAAAGAATAGATAAGGAGGACAAATGTTAAAAGTGTCATTTTTTCTGGTTCTAACTTTGCCATTAATGTTGTTTGCTTGTGAAAATTCCTCAGAAAAAGTATCAGAGAAGACAATAGATATGAGAGAAATTCCTATTGTGATCCAAGAAGGAAAAGTAACAAATCATATTGGCAATATAATGGTAAAAAAGGAAGAAAATATAAGGTTGATTTTTTCTTCTGATGAATCTGTAACCGTTCATTTGCATGGTTACGATATAGAAAAACAAATAAAAGGTGATGATCCAGCCGTAATGGAATTTCTTGCCAAGGCTACAGGAAGGTTTGCCATTACCTCCCATCCCTCCCATGATATGCACACTGACCGCTCCGTTCATGGAACTCTTATTAGTTTAGAGATCCGGCCGTAATGGTCTCAGACTGGTATGTGGCCGTAAAATGAACACTCTGATCAAGCTAATCAATGTCGTTGTGTTCCTTTTGTTTCTGGGTAGTTTCGCCACTCCTACCGTTGGGGCTCATGGTTTTGGTGAAAGGTATGATCTGCCGATTCCTCTTAGTTATTTCGTCATTGGTGCCGGAATGACAGTAGCGTTGTCTTTTGTCGTCATTGGTTGGTTTGTAAGAAGTTCAGGTCAGAACCCTGATTACCCTAGACGGGATTTGTGGGATTCCGGGTCTTTCAGGTCATTGGCTAGGGCTTCAGTTAAAATGGTGCGTGTTTTGGTAGTCTTGATCACATTGGTCGCGATCTTATCAGGACTTTATGGCTCTCCAGATGCTGTATCCAATCTACTGCCTACGTTATTCTGGATAATATGGTGGATTGGTATTGTTTATGTTGTTGCATTAATCGGAAATGTTTGGGCGTTTGCCAACCCATTTCTAGTTATTTTTGAGTGGGGAGAACAGCTATTCGGGAAGAGAGCGCCTTTGTATAAATGGCCCGAACATGTAGATGCATGGCCGGCGTTGGCTTTGTTTTTACTTTTTGGGTGGATTGAAAATGTATACCCTAGTGGGTCAAAACCCTTCAACCTCTCGTTTATGATCATTTTCTATGGGTCGGTTACGTTGGGAGGTATGCTTATTTTTGGGAAGCATACATGGTTGAAGAAGGTAGATCCTTTTTCCGTTTTATTTTCCCTTTTTTCTCGATTTTCTCCTACTGAGATTAGGGTTATAAACACAGTGAGTGATTCTGTTTGTCAGACTTGTACATCTGGTTGCGCTGATAATCCTGATTTACCGGATTGTGTTGATTGTTACGATTGCTGGGAAAGAGCTTCGGAAGACCAAAAAAAATTTATGATACGGCCCTGGGCATCAGGGTTGACTCGGGGCGAAAGGGTAACGACTGCTCTAGTTGCATTTCATATTACAGCATTAGCCACTGTGACGTTTGATGGTTTGGCAGAAACACCGGCCTGGGTGTTTGTACAAACCGCCTTATGGCCTTTCATGGATCCATTACCAGGCTCTGCTGTCGCTATAATCGAGAGCCTTGGAATATTTTTGATTCCTGCTGTTTTTGCCAGCACGTACGTTTATTTAAGCGGATTAGTGTCCCGGTTATCCGGGGGCCGGCTTCCCAAGAATGATGTAATTCGCAGCTTTGTGTTTTCCTTGGTTCCTATTGCTCTTGCGTATAATCTTTCCCACTATATTTCCTTTCTCTTAATCACTGGCCAACAAATCATTCCTCTTATTTCAAACCCACTTGGATTAGGGGTAGGAAATTGGACGTTAGGGCAGGGAAATGTCACTCAATGGAATCTCTTTGGTACCTCAGATTATGTCCCAAATATAGCGATCATCGATGCTAGATTTGCGTGGATATTTTCTGTAGTGGCCTTAGTGGTTGGCCACATTATTTCCGTTCTCGTCGCACATTTGATTTCAATAAGGAGACTTGAAAACCATAAATTGGCTATAAAGAGTCAATATCCGATGCTAATTCTTATGGTTTTCTATACATCCGTTAGTTTGTGGATTATAGCCCAGCCTATAGTAGAATGAGATTCAGGAAATTTCTGGTCAATCTGAAAATGTAGGTCTCTCAACCGGTTGGCTAGAGATAAAATAGGAGAGAAGGAAAGATGCAAAATAAAAGTAATCAACCAGAGACAATTGGCCAATTTGAATGCCCTAAATGTAAAAATAATTCTTACGAAACAGGAACTATAAGAACCACCGGCGGGGGATTCTCAAGATTTTTTGACGTACAGAACCAACAGTTTTCACATATAACCTGCGACAATTGTGGATATACTGAATTTTTCAAAAGACGATCGGGTGGCCTAGGAAATGTACTTGATATGTTTTTGGGTGGGTAGCGATTTATTTTTCGCAAATGCCTTTATCTAGATGCCTTGTTATTAGTGCCAATAATGGAGGTCGATTATGGATAGCAGAAAGGTAACAGTACTGGGTGGTGGGAATACAGCATTTTCTGTTGCTGGCAGATTGAGTCATCTTGGGCACAGTGTGTGCATGTTGGAGCATCCTGATTTTTCTGATGTTGTTGAGCCCCTATTAGATGAGAGAATTATCACTCTCGAAGGTGCGCTTGAAAGTGGACCAATATTGATAGAAAAGGTTACTATCGACCCAGAAGAAGCTCTTGAGTTTTCCGACTTATTACTACTTATAGTCCCTGCCTATGCCCATAAACCTTTTGCTGAGTTGTGTGGGCCTTATATTAAAGAGCACCACACAACTGTGATCATGCCCGGGACTCTGGGCTCACTGGAATGGAAACGGATTATGTCTGAATTCGGGGTAAAAAATATCACAGTGGGTGAGGTGGACACTGCGCCGTATGTGTGTAGAAAGACCTCAAACCTGAGTGCGGTGATTTGGGGTGAGGTTTCAAACCTGGGGTTAGGGGTGTTTCCTTCATCGGAAAGTAAGGAAGTTGAAGGAATGATGAGTTCGTTGTTTTCAAATGTATCCTCTTATAAAGACGTTGTAGAATGCGGGTTATCAGCCATGAATCCCGTAGTGCACCCTGCTGGTGTTTTAATGAATGCAGGAAGAGTTGAATATTCCAGAGGAGAATTTTACTTTTATGAAGAAGGAGTTTCTCTTTCTGTGGCGAAAGTAATTGAGCAGGTGGATTCCGAACGCCGAAACATCGGTCGTGCTTTAGGTTATGAACTTGTTTGTGTTGGCGACGCATTTCATCAGGCCGGATTCGGACCCGCCGGTAGTATATGGGAAACGATTAACGGGAGCCATATGCTAACCCGACTAAAAGCTCCAGGCTCCTTGGAAAGCCGATGGCTGACTGAAGATATTCCGTATGGGATCGCTCTGTGGAGTAAATTGGGTAAGCAGTATGGCGAGCTTTCCCCTGTTATAGATTCTTTGGTTAATATAGGCTCTGTAGTCATGGAATTGGATGGATGGAATGAGGGGAGAAACCTTGAAGATTTGGGTATTGTAAATATGAATGAAGCTGAATTGAGAAAATACCTGGATTTTGGAGTCTAAGGCCTGTGTCACTGACAAATGATTTATCTCAATGATAAGTTGTATTTGTGCATTGACCCTGCGTTTGTGACAGCAGTATAATTCAGCATGCGGTAGTTTGGTACACAAAGGGTGAAGATGTCCGCATATGTCGGATCCTATTTCACATATTTAGTGACTAAGGAGCAACCACTATTACCTGGTTCAATGATTCCCTAGATCGCGTTAAATTTTCAGATTCTCAGATCTTCGATACAGACATACCTAAAGAGGCCTGTGGTGTTGTTGGGGTGTATGCAAGAGGCGAAGAGGCAGCCAGGGATACTTTTTTTGGCTTATACGCTCTTCAGCATCGAGGTCAAGAAAGTGCGGGCATTGCTTCCAGTGATGGCCGGGACATAAGAGTTCACACGGAAATGGGTCTGGTAGGAAATGCTTTCCAAGAATACGACCTATCAAGGCTTCCAGGTTACATTTCTGTTGGTCATACAAGGTATTCCACTACTGGATCTAGCAATATAAACAACGCCCAGCCCATTGTGTCAAAAGGGTTAGGCGTTGAAATTGCCCTGGGGCATAACGGTAATGTCATTAATGCTTTGGAGTTGAGAGAGGAGCTTTATGACTGGGGAATATCTTTTGACACCTCTGCTGACTCTGAAATTATAGCCCATCTTATATCGAACGCTCCTGCAGAAAATTGGGCTGATAGGGCTGCATATGCCATGAGAAAGTTGCGAGGTGCATATTCCCTAGTCATGATGACGAACAATGAACTGGTTGGAATGAGAGATCCTTTGGGGGTACGCCCTCTCTGTATAGGTAAACTCAATGGTGGGTGGGTGATAGCCTCGGAATCTTGCGCCCTTGATCATATAGGGGCGGAGTATCTGAGGGAGGTGTTGCCTGGGGAAGCTGTGGTTATTGATGATAACGGTTTGCGCAGTGAGTATCGAAAGGAAATTGAGGGATCACTGGGGAACTGTGTATTTGAACATATTTATTTTTCCAGACCAGACAGTATTTTAGATGGCAATCTCGTCTATTCCACGAGAATGGCTATGGGCGCCGAATTGGCGAAGGAATTTCCTGTAGAAGCTGATGTTGTTATTGGGGTTCCTGACTCAGCTACGGCTTCGGCAGTTGGATATTCCCAGGAATCTGGTATCCAGTTTGGTGAGGGTTTAGTAAAGAATAGGTATGTCGGGCGCACTTTTATTCTTCCTGACCAGAGGTTAAGGGAACTAGGGGTACGTCGTAAACTAAACATACTCCCTCAGGTTTTGGAAGGTAAAAGAGTGGTTGTGGTTGATGATAGCATCGTTAGGGGCACAACGACTCCACATGTGGTGAAATTATTGCGAAAAGGTGGAGCTAAAGAGGTTCATCTTCGCATTTGTGCTCCCCCAATTGTGTCCCCATGCCATTTTGGTGTTGATATGGCTACCAAAGAAGAATTGCTTGCGTCGAATATGTCGGTGGAAGAAATCAAAGAATTTATTGGGGCCGATTCGCTCGGATATCTGAGCCAGGAAGGGCTTCTTCGCTCGGTTAAAGGGGGGAAAGGAAAATATTGCATGGGATGCTTCACTGGAAAATATCCAATACCTGTCCAGTTAGAAATGGATAAATTAATGCTTGAGGCTTAGAAGCGAACTTCTCTTTACATTGTCAGATTTTAAAAGCAGGAAAATTAGATTAGGAGTGCTGGCCTCTCATGCAGGTACAAATCTCCAAGCTATAATTGATGCATGCGCCTCTGGCCAAATACACGCAAGTGTGGAAGTTGTAATAAGTAACAATTCTTCGTCTTATGCATTGGAAAGAGCCCAGAAATCGCGGATCCAAGCAGTTCACATGAGTCGATATACTAACTCTACAAATCGGGAGCTGGACTTGGCCATATGTACAATGATGAAGCTTCACAAGGTTGATCTCGTTATTCTCGCAGGATACATGAAGAAAATAGGTGTAGAAACGTTAAAGGCATATCCAAACAGGATTCTAAATAGTCACCCATCTCTTATTCCCAATTACTGTGGTCCGGGGATGTATGGGGACAAGGTGCACAAAGCGGTTTTAGCTGCGGGCGAAAAAGAAACAGGTGTCACAATTCATCTTGTGGATGAAGAATATGATCACGGTTCAATCGTCGACCAAGTTAAAATACCCCTTAAACCTGATGAATCCTTGGAAAATCTGATACAAAACTTGAAATCAGTAGAGCAGGCCTTTTGGGTGGATACAATAGAAAAATTGCAAAAGGGTGTGATAGATTTGGATTCGATTTCGGTTGATTCAGACCAGTAAATTTCATCGTCGGTGATAATAACGTGAATAAAAATACAGAGATTGGAGCAACATATGAAGCAGCGGGAGTTAACCTTGAAGGGTCGCGCGATATTAAAGACACGATAAAGGCTTTGGCCACGCAAACCTACGGTGATGGTGTTGTTGGGGGCGTGGGGGGTTTTGGGGCGATGTACAAAATAGCTGGATATGCTAATCCGATACTGGTTACGAGTACGGATCCAGTCGGTACTAAATTGATGGTAGCTGGCATGGTTGGTTCGTATGAAAATATAGGCGCTGACTTAGTCAATGCCTGTGTTAATGATTTAATAGTGATTGGAGCTGATCCTCTTTTCTTTCTGGATTATATTGCTACATCAAAAATGAACTCCGAAGTTGTGGAAATTCTAGTAAAAGGGATTGCTGAAGCATGCTCATCTGTTGACTGTGCACTGATAGGAGGAGAAACGTCAGAAATGCCCGGGATGTTCGCTGGCGATAACTTTGATGTGTCGGGCTTTATTGTGGGTGCTGTGGAGGAACGAAATATGTTACGTCCAACCGAAACAATAGTGGAAAGCGATGTGCTCATTGGGGTTCCTTCCAATGGATTACATACAAACGGATATTCGTTGGTTAGACATATATATGGTTTGGACAATGACACAACCCCTTTAAATATTTACTACGATGATTTGGGCGAAACTTTAGCGAAGGCTTTACTTAAACCTCATTTACCTTATTATCACGACTTGAGAAAAATATTTGGACTTGTAAAGGGTATTGCCCATATAACGGGTGGTGGGCTTTATGAAAATGTCCCTCGGATGCTACCCACTGGAGTTACTGCTAAGTTTTCGACATCACTCTGGGACGTGCCTTCGATATTCAACATCATACAAACCGAAGGGAAGGTTGATTCGGAAGAGATGTATCATGTTTTTAATATGGGGTTGGGCATGGTTGTCGCGGTACAAAAAAACCATGTTTCGAAGGTGCTGAACCTTGTGAAAAATAGTGTTGTTGTTGGGGAAATAGTCGAATCTTATCAGGACAATGAGGTAGTAATTCAAAACTAAAACGCATGTTATGGAGTGAATGGAGATCTGAGTGAGGGCATTATTAAGTGTTTATGACAAGACTGGCTTGACTGCGTTCGCAGAGACGCTGAGGAAAGCACGTTATGAATTGGTCAGTACTGGTGGCACTCATAGATCCTTGATGGAGTCTGGGGTTGATGTAAAGCAAATTTCTGATATAACCGGCTTTCCGGAAATACTTGAAGGTAGGGTAAAAACTTTACATCCGGTAATTCACGGAGGGATACTGGCTCGTCGTGGCGAAGCATCTCATCTTAGTCAATTGAAGTCCCATGGAATTGATCCGATCGACCTGGTGGTTGTTAATTTATATCCTTTTGTCGAAACGGTTTCCAATCCAAAAGTTCTTCTTCAGAGAGCTCTTGAAAACATAGATATCGGTGGGCCAACCTTAATACGGGCGGCCGCAAAGAATTTTCCCGACGTGGTAGTGTTGGTCGATCCAGGTGACTACGGATGGATTAGTGAGAAGATTGTTGAGGGCGAGAAGATTACTATGGATGAAAGAAAAAAGTTGGCCATAAAAGCCTTCCAACATGTTGCTTTATACGATACATCTATTTCAGGCTGGCTCAGGGAAGAATCTCCTCTTGAATCAGAGGAATTTACGATAGGTTTATGCAAAAGAGAAGATCTTAGATATGGTGAAAACCCTCATCAATCTGGGGCAGTATATTCATCGGTTTTGAACTTAGGTGGAGTTGCCAATGCTGAGCACCTTCATGGGCTTCCCATGTCGTATACCAATTATCTGGATGCCGACTCCGCATGGACGGCCGTTAACGCGTTTGAGCAAAACGCGTGCGTCATTGTGAAGCATACCAATCCCTGCGGTATGGCGATTGATGATAAACAACATCTGGCCTTTGAAATGGCTTTCCAGGGAGATTCAGTCTCGGCATACGGTGGGATTGTTGGTTTCAATCGCAATGTATCACTGGAAACGGCTAATGCCATGAAAGGTATATTATTTGATATTGTGGTTGCCCCGGGATTCAGTGACGAAGCACTAACAGTTTTGAGAAAACGCAAAAGGACAAGATTGCTCAAAAGTGAACCGCCAATTGGGAATATGGCAAGTATTAGTGTTAAAACCATATCAGGTGGTGCTTTGATTCAAACCGTGGATGAAGTTATTAAATCGACAGAAAATTGGAAAGTGGTAACTAAGCGGGACCCCACTTTATTGGAAACAGCAGACATGAAATTTGCTTGGAAATGTTTGCCTCACATTAAATCAAATACAATTGTGCTTGCTAAAGGAAATACCATGGTTGGTATGGGGGCAGGGCAACCAAATCGCCTAGTTAGTATACATTTGGCATTGAGGATAGCCGGTGATAAATCTTTAGGATCTGCTCTTGCATCGGACGCGTTCATGCCATTTGCTGACAACATCGAACTCGTGGCAGAAGGAGGAGTTTCTGCGATCATACAGCCAGGAGGTTCGATTCGTGATGCTGAAGTTATTGAAGCAGCTAATAGCCATGGCATAACAATGATGTTTACAGGTATGAGACATTTCAACCACTAATGATGCTCTAGATGTCACCACTTTTGATGGGGTTATCTGTCCCTATGCTAAATTTAGTCACAATTGATATAGTCATTCCGGTTCTTAACGAAGAAGAGACGTTGACGCTCTGCGTGGAGAAATTGGTATCGTTTTGTGATAAATATATGGGTGCCTTCCAATGGAGAGTCGTCATTGCCGATAACGGATCACAGGACAAAACGGTCTTCATTGCTCAAGAATTATCGTTGATATATTCCAGCGTGAGCGTAACAACCGTATTGATAGCCGGTAGAGGTAGAGCTTTAAAGAAAACTTGGATGGAGAGTGATGCTGATTTAGTGGCCTATATGGATGTCGATCTTTCAACGGATATTAATGCTCTACCGAAGGCGGCTGATTCTGTGTTGAATGGAGAGCATGACATAGTAGTCGGATCTAGGTTGTTGAAAGGATCCAGAGTTGTCGGACGAACTCCCATTAGATCAATAACATCCTGGTCGTACAGTTGCCTGTTTCGTTTGTTTTTCCTTGTATCATTTAAAGACGCTCAGTGTGGATTTAAAGTACTTTCACGTGACGTGGTAGACCATATTCTTCCATCAGTAAGGGATCCCGGATGGTTTTTCGACACTGAATTATTGATCTTGGCGGAAAAAAACGGATTCTGTGTCTTTGAGATGCCAGTTCTATGGATAGATGATCCTGATTCCCGGGTAAAAATTTTCCGAACGGCTTGGGAAGATTTGAAAGGCCTTGTTAGGCTTAGGGTTGGAGGCTTGGCAAAGGCTCGGGGTGAAATTAAGTCAATCAAGGCGAGTAAAAAAATTAATTAAGATAAATTGCGACCCCATACTAGTGAAGGTAGAATGTGTCTACCTCAGCAGAGATTTTAAGGGGGTGTAGGCGGGTGTGAATTAGTGAATTCAATCCCAGGTCCCAACAGGAAATGTAACTAGTCTTTATATAATTCCGAATAGAACCTGTAAACAAAGGTATTAGGCATGACGACAAATCAATTTGATATAAGACCATCGATTATAAGGGGAGATCCAGCTGACGCGTATCTTCATTGGACAAAGGATCTGATGCGTTTAGAATCGCTTAACCCAAAAGTACTAATGGACTTTGTACCAGCAAGGGATGGTGTTCTATGTGGTATGGAGGAAGTTAAATCCTTATTACTAAATGTTTTACCGAAACAGGATCCTGAATCAAGTGTCGAATCACTTGATAATGAATCAGAGGTCTGGGCCCTAGCAGAAGGGGAGGAGATAAAATCAGGAGACCCTGCGTTACGAATAATCGCAAACTATGCCTCATTTGTACTATATGAGACGAGCATATGCGGTATATTGTCTTCTTCCACAGGTTGGGCCACGGCTGCTAGAGAATGCGTGGAGGCAGCGGCCGATAAAACTGTCATAGCTTATGGAGCTCGTCACATTCACCCCAATGTGGCCCACATCCTTGATTATGCCTCTGTACTTGGTGGATGTTCTTCCTCATCTACTCTATTGGGCTCGCGACAATCAGGTCGCAATCCTTTCGGAAATATGCCCCATAGTCTACCGCTTATTTTTGGTGATACTGTGGCTGCAGCCCAGGTATTTGACAGACACTTGGGGATGGAAGTTCAGCGAATTGTGTTAGTGGGTACATTTGGAGACGAGGTAGAAGAAGCTCTCAAGGTATCACAAGCATTGAGGGATAAGTTAAGAGGTATCAGGATCGATACTCCAAGGGAAAGAGGTGGTGTTACTCCCACAATGGTGGATGAACTTAGGGCCCGAATGGACCAAATGAATTTTAAACATGTTGAAATATATATAAGCGGGGGATTAACGCCTGACAGGATCAAGGAATTTCAAGATTTAGATTGCCCGGTTAATGGTTATTTAGTAGGCAGTTACATATCTGGGGCAGCTCCTAATGATTTTACGGCCGACATTCGAGAAATAGAAGACAAGGCGATTGCCAAGCGGGGCAGAATTCCTGGTAAATTAGATGGGCCGCGGCTTGATCGCATAATATAGACGAAGGAAGCTTAGTGGGTCATTGAGGGGTTTGAGTTCTTGAGAACCTGATGAATACCTTTTTGTCTCCAGGGCTTATGGTTGCCCATTCTGCTACTCTCCAGCCAACCACCCAGGCAATCTTTGCCACTCCGCGATGTCTTATCACCACAATAGGGATCCTGTCTCTCCAGTCCCTGGGTATTTTGGCATCAACCATAAAGTCCTGTAGTTTCTTTTCTTTAGTCATTCCCTTTGGTTGAAATCGGTCGCCAGGTAGTCTAGCCCGGACTGAAATAGTTTCGACTGCAGGATCATGTGGTACCCATGCAGTGTTGTTACGATCACTTAAAGTATTTATTGATTCCGGGTTCGATTGAATAAATGTTTCTATTTTCCAGCCAGGAATACTTGTATTTCCGGGTATTCTGACTTTGGTAATATCGGGTAATTTTGGGAAGGAAGCCATAGCTTGCTCAGGTTTACGAAATATCAAATCCGTGTAACTGTTCGTAACCGTTACTCCTCCTGGTAGATTTATGGATTTGCCGGACTGCCCATTGACCAAGTCTGCGATTGCATCAATGTGCGTCATGGTCAATTGGAGATGGTCTTTCACCAAAATAGAGGCTGCCCGCCTTAGAACGCGGTAGATTATTGCTTCTGGCAAGTTGCCCAAGGCGGATTTGCTAATCGATACTATACCGTTGGTTTCCTTGGTGGTTTGTGAATAAGCAGTGTCGGTAGCTTGATCAAGAGATTCCATATCTCGGATAGTTGATTTTGAGAGGCGTAACAACGCCTCTTCTATTTTGGGGTTGTGGGTTTTAAGGACTGGAATTAAATTTCTTCTTACAACGTTTCGGGCGTGTTCTAAGGATAGGTTCGTTTTATCGATTCTTGGATCTAGATTCGCCTCATTACAGTAATGATTTATGGTCTCCCTGGATATAAAAAGAAGGGGTCTCAGCAATTTCGTCCTAACTCCTGCTATTGTCCTATCCGAGAATTGTTGCATTCCAGTGAGGCCCTTGAGTCCGGTTCCTCTGATCAGATGCATAAGGATGGTTTCGGCTTGGTCTCCGGCGTTGTGCCCCAATGCTGTAATTGAAGAGTTGTTCGATTGTGAGACGTTGGCTAGAAACAAATGCCTGTGGATGCGGGCCGTTAATTCCATAGACGTTCCTTCTTTTTTAGATAAGGATGGAATATCAAGACGGTGTGTTGAATAAGGAATACTCATTTCTTCAAATATGCTTTTCACGAACTCGGCGTCTTTCTCAGATTCGACCGGTCTTATACCGTGATCAAGGTGAGCTCCCCATAAACCAATGCCAGTATCTTTTGATATTGAATCGAGTATATGTAGCATACACAGTGAGTCTGGTCCTCCAGAAACGGCTGTCGTGATCAACGTTCCACCGAGGCCCAATTTCTCAATGATTATACGAACATTTTTTTGAAGTCTCGTCAGAATATTTGTAGTCAACGTCGGTTAACCCCAGCCTCTTTGGGTGAATAGGTTTGTCTTAACTAATCCAAGGTCTATTGTGAGTCGGTGGCCCGTTTCGAGTTCCCATTTTCTTTCCCATTTTGTGGTGACCTGACGTGTAAAGGAATAGATTTTTTTGTTATAAGGATAGAGTTTATTCTTAATCTATCCATTTCTAGTATCCTGAAAGACAGGTTGGAGTAATCAAATTCCTTTCCTATTTCAGGAATCTCTCCAATATGTGATAAAACAAATCCTGCGATGGTTTCATACTCTCCGAAAGGTAGAGCCAGTTCCAATTCACTGTTTACTTCATCTATACTCATACCCCCGTCGATCTGGTAAACATTTGGTCTTATGTTGGCGTATTCTTCCTCGGGAGTCTCTCCCTCTTCCCCAACAGGGCCGACTACTATTTCTGTTAGTCTTTTGGCAGTGACCAGTCCTGCTATTCCTCCGTATTCATCAAGACAGATTGCCATTTGGTGCCCCGCTCGTCTTAATTCTTCAAACAACGTGGCTACTGGCACGGTCTCGGGCACAAAATGAGCATCTCTCACTATGTCAGCCACGGAGTCTCCAGAATTAATACCCCTTGTGGACAAAACTCGTAATACATCTTTTACCGAGATAATACCAATAATGTTTTCTCTTGATCCTTTGTATACGGGGAATCGTGTATGAGAATTGTCGGAATATATGCCCAGAAAGTCCTGTAAAGTCGAAGTACGTTCTATTGAAACTATCTCGGTGCGTGGGGTCATAACTTCCCTAGCTTGTCTATCGCCAAATCTAAAGACATTTTCAAGCATTTCAGCTTCACTGGGCTCGACGGTTCCTTCAGCCTCCCCTATATCTATCATTGAGAGAATTTCACCTTCTGTCACTGTTTCTTCTGTTGGGTTCCCACGACCAAAAATAGACTGTGTTCGGTTTGATAGCCATTGCAATGCCAAAACTATTGGGAAAAGACAGAATTCCATCATTTTCAGGGGTCTAGCGTAAAGTAAAGTTATTCTTTCCGCACTTTTTACCGCTACACTCTTAGGAATAATTTCCCCAAGAACCAGTAGTAATAGTGTGCCTGCAAGTGTGGCGACTAGTATCGAGAGCCCTCCTTCACCTAATATAGATACACAAACTGTTGTTACTATTGCGGTAAACGCGACGTTAACCAGATTGTTGCCTAACAGTATTGTAGATAGTAATCTCTCCGTGTTTGCTATCATTTCTGCAACTCTTTTAGCACCTGGAACACTGGTATTTACAAGATGCGATAGTCGAGTCTTCTGAATGGATAAAAATGCTGCCTCTGAACTTGAAAAAAAAGCGGACAGAGTAAGAAAGATAACAATCAATATTATATTTATGATAGTTTCTTCAGTCACCCAGTGGTTCCCTTGATGGTATTTTTTAAACTGTATTCGGATCTCGAAGTATAAAGTGCCAGATATGGCCTAATGATATAGTGGCCGTGTGTTGTATGCACGGCAAATGTTTTCTAATGAAAGGAGAAAGTGAAATAAACAAATGTTTATTTCACTGAGGTAGGAGGTCCCAACTTTCTTCAACAGCAGTACTGATCACTTCAAAAGAGAATCCTCTGCGTGCCAAATATTGTTGCATTTTATGGTGAAAATCCCTTTTGGGAAGATGAGAGATTGCACGCGACCGTTTTATCGCCACTTGTAAGGCATTCTTTTGGTCCTTTACCTCAGAGGTGATGGATTTGGCCAAATCAGAGTTTATTCCGGCCCGCAAAAGTTGCTGTCGAATCATTGTTGCGCTTATGGGTCGGGAATGTGTTTTGGTTTCGACAAACCAGTAAGCGAACCTTGTATCGTCCAGTAAACCTTCACGATACATCTGGGAAATAGCCGCATCTATCGTTGCGTCGTCAAAGTGTTGAGAAAGCCTTGTTCTTAGCTCAGATTCGCTTCTTAACCTATAGTTAACTAAATTGCGGGCCTTTTGGGAGGCTCCCTTAACCAGTATTGTGGCGGTAGTTTCTGTCATATGCAAAAATAA
>Ga0310345_10003756_pt1 | contig 14216 bp, 13 predicted proteins | sample HC15DNA20500_MG_FD_204667 | JGI IMG/M metagenome (GOLD analysis project Ga0310345, IMG submission 204667) | Marine microbial communities from station ALOHA, North Pacific Subtropical Gyre - HC15-DNA-20-500_MG | ecosystem: Environmental > Aquatic > Marine > Oceanic | place: Pacific Ocean: North... | reverse complement strand
TACAGGACGTGGTAGGTGTCATCGCGATCGTCATAATGGATCAGCCCGCGCCGTTTGCCCGCTTCGAGAAGCGCACCTGCACGCTGATCGATCCGCTTTCGGCCGCGCTCGATGAGAAGCTGCGCCAGGCTGTTGCCCTCCTGGCTCGCCTGGCCGATAGCCAGCCGGTTGAGCGCCAGTGAAACGTCGCCGGCGAGCACGTTCAGAAGATCCTTGGCGAAGGCGAGCAGATAAGCCCGGTAGCGCTGAGCGTTCATTGCTGCACCGTCATCGGTGAAGGTGCGCACCTTGCTGGCCTGGTAGGAGATCATCGCTGCAAGCAAGCCCTCGCGGTCCCCGAACCATTTGTAGAGGCTTTCCTTGGAACAGCTTGCCGCCCTCGCAACACCTGCAGTCGTCAGTGCCTTCTCTCCCCCGGCCACAAGAAGGCCGAGAGCGGATTCAAGGACCGCCTGCTGCCGCGGTGTGAATTCATCGCTGTGGTTTGTATTCTCAGGCACCTTCGCCCGCCTCACTCTTTACAGTACCGTACGGTACGGTTCTGACACGAGTCGTTCGCAAGGGCAAGAGGAGGATCAAAAATTTTCGAGCTAAGAATCTCGCCTCTGTTGCAAGCGGTGCACGCTGTTAACCAATTATTAAGATTTGGGGTTTACAACCTTAAGTATAGTGTTTTGAGGCCTCCTCAACTATTTTGAAGACAGCATTTACCCCAATCTTTTTCTCCCTAGACATTGGCGGCACTGCGTTTCGCAGTGTCGCCACTTTTCATTTGACCTGCGCACCGCCCAACGCTTTCAGAAAGCGCTCGACCGTACCGGCCATACCGTGCACAAGCGCATCAGCGGTCAGCCCATGACCGATGGAAACTTCCGCCAGATCGGGCAGAGCCCGCACGAGAGCTGGAAGATTATCCACCGTCAAATCATGGCCTGCATTGAGCCCAAGCCCCAGAGAGCGGGCTGCTACACCAACTTTTTCAATATCTTTCAGATGTTTGGCTGCTTTCGAGGAATCATCATGGCAGCCACCATAGGGTCCGGTATAAATTTCCACACGATCCGCGCCCAATTCACGGGCGACCGCTAGATCCTCCGCCGATGCATCGGGATCGCAGAACAACGATACACGCATGCCGCCCCTCTTCAGCCGCTTCACGACAGGCGCCAGAAGCTCGCGCGATGCGTGGAAGTTCCAGCCATGATCTGATGTCGCCTGCGCGGGATCATCGGGAACCAATGTCACCTGCTCGGGCTGCGTCTTTTCAACCAGAGCGATAAAATCATCCGTCGGATAGCCTTCGATATTGAACTCCGCATGCGGAAATTCGTCATCAATCAACGCACGGATTTCAGGTAGATCGCTGAAGCGAATATGTCGTTGGTCCGGTCGCGGGTGAACGGTTAACCCTTGCGCGCCCGCCTGCAGGGCAATTCGTCCCAGCCCCGTCACACTTGGCCAAGGCAGATCGCGCCTGTTGCGCAGCATCGCGACAGCGTTCAAATTGACGGAAAGTGTGGCAGCCATGACGTCCTCGTACAGTGATCGCTGGCGAACCTATACGCGCTTGGCGCGGAACGCGAGAGGGCCAGACCTCGTTACTTCCTGTACAGGAACCCAAGCCGCTGGAAGATGGCCTGCAGAAGATGCTGAACAACGAGACTCCACACGTAAAGCGCATCGAGACATCGCGCGAGGATGCCGTTGCCTTCGAGGTGACCGGCCATATCACGACCGCCGACATCGAAAATCTCTATGGTCTTCTCGATGGCATCTATGTCGTGCACGAGAAGATTGACCTGCTTGTGCTCATTCACCACTACGAAGGCTTCGACTGGAACGCGGCTTTGCGTGAAGGCACAATCGCAGGCAAGACCAAGGCGCTGAAACATGTGCGCAAATACGCTCTTGTCGGCGGCCCATCCTGGATGGGGACCACCCTGGCGCTGTTCAGGCCTTTTCTGTCCATAGACATGAAGCATTTCGACCTCGACGAACAGGAACATGCGTGGAAATGGCTGGGAGCAGAGCCCCGGCCGATCGAGTAGCAGGCCACGGCATCGTGACTGGCCAGTGAGCCCGGAAAAGTGCTCCCATAGATCCGTCAATGGGAGGCTGAGCTATGAGATCCAGAGCAATTGCCCTTGGCATTGCGTTCATGCTGATATCTGTTCCCGCCAGCGCCAATCCGGACCGCTGGCGCGGTGAAGGCTGGAAGACTGACTTCAGCAGGACCACGGTCGAGTGGAGCGAAATTCTCTCCGGCGGCCCTCCGCGCGATGGCATCCCCTCAATCGACGATCCGCGCTTCGAGAAAGCATCGACCGTAAAGGGTCTCGCCGAGCGTGAACCAGTAATCCGATTGCAGATCGACGATGAGATCCGCGCCTACCCTCTTAGCGTGCTGACCTGGCACGAAATCGTCAATGACGAGTTCTCCGGCCAACCGGTGGCCATCACCTATTGCCCGCTATGCAATGCTTCGCTGGTGTTCGACCGTCGTCTGGACGGGCAGGTTCTCGAATTTGGCACCACCGGCAAGCTGCGCAACTCCGACCTCGTCATGTATGACCGGCAGACCGAGAGCTGGTGGCAGCAGTTCACGGGCGAAGCCATTGCCGGCACATTGACCGGTCGCCGTCTGAGGCTGGTACCCTCCCGCATAGTGGCATTTGGCGAATTCGCGAAAGCCAATCCCGATGCGAAGGTGCTTGTGCCGAACGACCGGAATTTCCGTGACTATGGGCGCAATCCCTACATGGGTTACGACACCGCGGCGGCCCCCTTCCTTTATCGAGGGGACCTGCCGGACAATATCCCCGCAATGAGCCGGGTCGTGGTGATCCGCACGGATGGGCAGCCGATAGTGGTAAGCTTGGATATGGTTCGCAAATCAGGCTTCTCGAAAGACGGTTACGAGGTCGCCTTCCAGGCTGGCGTGGCATCAGCCCTGGACACCGCAGCCATCTCCCAGGGACGTGACGTAGGAACGGTGCGGGTCACGAAGAACGGCGAAGATGTCCCGCACGACGTGACATTCGCTTTCGTCGCCCATGCGTTCCACCCCGAGGCTGCCATCATCACCGAGTGATCAGCGCACGATGGTCAACCGCTCCGCAGCACGGGTAATGGCTGTGTAAAGCCAACGCTGACGCGTATCGCGAAAGGCATAGCTTTCGTCGAACAGCACCACATTGTCCCATTGCGAGCCCTGAGCCTTGTGCACGGTCAAGGCATAGCCATAGTCGAAGTCATCAAAGCGCTTCTTGGTCTGCCACGGAATATCGGCTTCCGGATCCTCAAACTGCGCCTTGAGCAGCTTGATCTTGGCGACACCGCGATCCGGATCATCCTCCTCAGGCGAAACGAGCAGATTGATGCCCGGTTTGATGGTCTCCTTGGCGGAGGTCATCACCTTCCAAAGCGAGCCGTTGAGCAGTCCCTTAGCAGGATCGTTGCGCAGGCATACCAGCTTGTCTCCCGCCTGTGGGTAGACGGCATCGAAGCCCTTCAGCTCGCGGAGGCGGGCATTGTAGCGCCGGCGCGTTCTGTTTGTTCCAACCAGCACCTGGTCGGCATCCAGCACCAGTTCCCGATCAACCTGCGCCTTGGAGATCACCTGGGCCGCGCCGTAATCGCCATGCATGAATTCCCGCCCCTCGCGCACATCGAGTGCCAGCCGCACAATGGGATTGTCCCGCGCCTGACGATGGATCTCGGTGAGCAGAAAATCAGGCTCATGCTCCGTAAAGAAGCCGCCACCCGAAATGGGCGGAAGCTGGGCGGGATCACCAAGAACGAGAATGGGCGTTCCGAATGTCAGCAGATCACGCCCCAGCGCCTCGTCGACCATCGAGCACTCGTCAATGACGATAAGTGCTGCTTTGGCCACCGGACTTTGGCGATTAAGCGAAAAGGTTGGCGATATGGATGTTCGCCCCGTCGTTTCATCTTCGACCTGTTCTTCGCCCCGTGGGCGGTAGATCAGGGAATGGATCGTGCGGGCATTTGTTGCCCCCTTCGAGCGCAGAACCTGCGCGGCCTTTCCGGTGAAGGCGGCAAACTGCACCTCACCATCCACATGTTCGGCGAAATGGCGGGCGAGCGTTGTCTTGCCCGTACCGGCATAGCCGAACAGCCTGAAGACCTGGCTCTGGCCATCACGCAACCATCGCGCAACGGCCTGAAGCGCTTCATCTTGCTGAGGTGCAAATTCCATGACTTCGAAGAACAGGATTCGGGCTGGTTATGCAAGCGATGGAACCGGCTGTAGAACCTCCACGTTGCCTGCACATGAAGCCAACCACCATTCCAGGTCTGCTCGCCGCACTTGTTCTCAGCCTCGTCACGCTTAGCGCGTGCTCTTTTCCCGCCGACATGCACGGGACGTCGCAGAAGGTTTCCGGTTCCGTTCTGGTGGTTGGTATTCTTGGTGCCGACACGGCTGGCCCGCGTGAGACCGAGATCATCAACCGGATTGCGCAGCATTTCGATGCACGGCTCATGTGGGCAAGCGGAGAGTCACACCGCCTTGTTTCGGATCTGGAGAGTGGGAAGGTTCATCTGCTCGCCGGCGCTATCCCGCAGACCACGCCGTTCTCCAATAAAATCGGCCTCAGCAGACCCCTCGCCTATACGATCATTGGCGACAAGCGTCACAAGACCGTGCTGGCAGTGCGCAAGGGTGAGAATGCATTCCTTCTGGAGGTCAATCGGGCCATAGGCGAAAGTCCATGAAACACTATCAGCAACTGCCCGAAGACATTGTCGATGCCTTGACCCACGCTCGCCGGCTTGAATGGTGGACGCTTGGATTTATCAGCTCGATCGTCATTGTCATGTACTTCGCCGTGGGTTCGAGCCAGGCGATGAAATCGGCATGGGCAGAAGACCTGCTCAGCCTCCTGCCACCAATCCTCTTCCTGGCGGCAACTGCAGTCGAACGAAAACCGCCTACGGAATTCTACCCCTATGGTTTCCACCGCGCAGGTTCGCTCGGCTTCTTCGCCTCTGCCATGGCTCTCACTGCTATGGGCGGTTACTTGCTGTTCGAGGCGGCAATGACCCTCTTGAACCGCGAACATCCCAGCATTGGGAGCGTGCGCGTGTTCGGGCGTGAGGTTTGGCTCGGCTGGTTCATGATGGCAGCCTTGCTCTACTCAGTCATTCCTCCTGTAATCCTCGGACGAAAGAAGAAGAAGCTTGCGCGCAAGCTGCGCGACAAAATTCTCTACACTGATGCAGACATGAATGCGGCCGACTGGCAGACCGGTGCTGCGGGTATCGTTGGCATAATCGGGATCGGACTGGGCTTCTGGTGGGCGGACGCCGCGGCAGCCGGCATCATTTCCTTCTCCATCCTGAATGACGGATTGCGCAATACCCGCACGGCCTTTGCCGAACTGATGGACGGCGCCCCGCGCAAGATCGATGCTGCCGAGATCAGCGAGACGGCAAAACAGATCAAACACCGCCTTCAGAAGCGTAACCCGAACCACCGTGTGCAAATTCGCCAGACCGGCCGCTATATCAGGGCGGTCGTGGTGCCCGAGCGCCACGAGGCCATTTCTCAGGAGAATGCGAAACTTCTTGCTGACAAGGATGCCTGGCAGCTTACCGAAGTCTCACGCGCGGTCAGCTCGACGACGGCGTTGGACGCGGCAAACGAGGACGATAAACGTTAGAGCCGCATCTAGCGCAGCATCGGCCAGAGGGTGACAACCAACGCCACACCCATGGCGATATTGAACCATTTCAGACGCGCCGGGTCCGACAGGAAACCGCGCAGAGCAACACCAAAGCCTGCCCAGATATAAAAAGTTGGCACTGCCATGGTCACGAAGCCCATAGCGACAATCAACACAGAGAGATATGGCGCGGCAGTTGTCGAATAGATGGCCATGGCCGTCATGCCCATCACCCACGCCTTCGGATTGACCCACTGGAACGCGGCAGCCTGCAGGAAGGTCATGGGCTGGTCCGTCTCATCATTGCTCTTTCCCATGGAGCGAGAGGTTGCGATCTTCCAGGCGAGATAGACGAGATAGGTCCCGCCGCATATCTTCATGACCAGCTGGAGCTGCGGAAACGCGGAAAAAAGCGCTCCCAAGCCTAGGCCGATGGAAAGCAGCAGCGAGAAGAAGCCAAAGGCGATACCAACCATGTGCGGCAGCGTCCGGCGCAGGCCGAAATTCACGCCGGACGCAAGCAGCATGAAATTGTTCGGCCCCGGCGTTACTGAAGACACGAAGGAAAAGACCAGCAGAGCCGAAACGACTTCAAGTTCCATGAAATATTCCTGCCGGGCATAACCCGGCGAAGTAAATTGAGAAGGAAAACCTCAGGCAGTCTGGCGTCACATGCCCTCCGGACCACGATTCATGGCAGCCGCACCCGTCCGGCATACTTCCACGAGCCCGAGCGGTGTCATGATGGAGATGAACTGCTCGATCTTCGATACGCGTCCGGTGATCTCGAAAATGAAATGTTCGGTATTTGCATCGATCACCTGCGCGCGGAACGCATCCGCCAGACGCAGCGCCTCCACGCGCTGTTCACCCTTGCCGCGCACTTTCACCAGCGCGAGTTCGCGTTCCATTGCCCTGTCGTGACCACGCTCTTCGGCAACCTCTGACAGATCCACCACGCGGTGCACAGGTACGATACGTTCAAGCTGGTGCTTGATCTGTGTCAGGACATGCGGCGTGCCGCGGGTCACAATGGTGATGCGTGAAAGATGCTTCTCATGCTCGGTTTCCGAGACGGTGAGGCTATCAATATTGTATCCGCGACCGGAGAAAAGCCCGATCACGCGGGCGAGCACGCCGGGCTCATTGTCCACGAGCACCGCAAGTGTGCGGCGCTCGTCGCGCTCGGTTTCCTTGGTGATGAAGTAGGCCGAACCCGTAGGCTGAAGTTGTGCATTCATTCGATGAATCTCTTTTTCAGTTCATTCGCGCAAGCGATTCAAATGACTCTGTTTTCGCGATCTCAGACCAGCGAACGTCCTTCCGCGTCAATTGCATTGGCAACAGCCTCGTCCGTGGCTTCATCGGGCAGCAGCATCTCATTATGCGCCTTGCCGGAGGGGATCATCGGGAAGCAATTGGCGAGATTGGCGACACGGCAGTCGAAAATGACCGGCTTGTCGACCTCGATCATCTCGCGGATCGCATCATCCAATTCGCCCGGCTTCTCGCAGCGTATGCCGTGCGCTCCATAGGCTTCCGCCAGCTTCACGAAGTCTGGCAGCGCCTCGGTGTAGGAATGGGACAGACGGTTGCCATGAAGCAATTGCTGCCACTGGCGTACCATGCCCATATACTGGTTGTTCAAGATGAAGATCTTGATCGGAGCACGGTGCTGAACGGCAGCACTCATCTCCTGGATCGTCATCAGAACCGAAGCATCGCCTGCAATGTCGATCACCAGCGCATCCGGATGCGCAACCTGCACGCCCAGTGCAGCCGGCAGGCCATAACCCATCGTGCCAAGGCCACCTGAGGTCATCCAGTGGTTCGGCTTCTCGAAACCGAAATGCTGTGCGGCCCACATCTGGTGCTGGCCCACCTCGGTGGTGATGTAGGTATCACGGTCTTTGGTCAGCGCACTCAGCCGCTCGATTGCGTATTGCGGCATGATGACATCATTGTTGTGCTGGTAGGCAAGCGAGTTGCGCGCACGCCACTTCCCGATCTGCTCCCACCACGGCTGCAGCGCCTTCTTGTCAGCTTTTGCGCCCGCCCGCCACAAGCGCACGAGATCCTCCAGGACCTGCCCGCAATCTCCGATGATCGGAATATCGACATGGACATTCTTGTTGATCGAGGAAGGATCGATATCGATGTGGATCTTCTTCGAATCCGGCGAGAATGCATCGAGACGCCCGGTGATGCGGTCATCAAAACGTGCACCGATGCACAGCATGACGTCACAATCATGCATGGCCATATTGGCTTCATAGGTGCCGTGCATGCCCAGCATGCCCAGCCAGTTGTCACCGGAAGCCGGATAGGAGCCAAGCCCCATCAGCGTGGAGGTGATCGGGAAACCGGTCAGCTCGACGAGTTCGCGCAGAAGCTGGCTTGCCTCCGGCCCCGCGTTGATGACGCCGCCGCCTGAATAGATCACCGGACGTTTGGCGGATGCCATCAGCGCCACGGCCTCACGCACCTTCTCCTGATCGCCTTGGACACGCGGCTGGTAGCTCGTGCGCGGTGCCGTCTGCGGCGGCGTGTAGAGACCGGTGGCGAACTGCACATCCTTGGGCACATCGACGACAACGGGACCGGGACGGCCGGTCTGTGCAACATGGAAGGCCTCGTGAAGCACGGCGGAAAGCTCGTTCACGTCACGGACCAGCCAATTGTGCTTCGTGCAGGGACGGGTAATGCCCACCGTGTCGCATTCCTGAAACGCATCGGAACCGATGAGCGTGGTCGGCACCTGACCAGTGATGCAGACCAGCGGGATCGAGTCCATAAGCGCATCCTGCAGCGGCGTCACCGCATTTGTAGCACCCGGACCGGAAGTGACGAGCATGACGCCGGCCTTGCCGGTCGAACGTGCATATCCTTCAGCGGCATGCCCTGCCCCCTGCTCGTGGCGAACCAGGATATGCTGGACTTCGTCCTGCTGGAAAAGCTCGTCATAGATGGGAAGGACCGCGCCGCCCGGATAGCCGAAAATATGCTCGACGCCGTTGTCCTTGAGCGCCTGGATGACCATTTCCGCGCCTGTCATCTCTCTGGTGCCCGCTTCGGCGGCTTGTGCTTTTGGCGCTCGCGTATCCATTTCTTCCGATCCCGTCTTTTCCTGATTGCGTCGTCGTCTGGCCAATAAAAAAGGCCCCCGGTGGGAGCCTGTCTTTCGCACATGAGTGGCTCTCGCCCGGCGGCTACGCCGCCCTGCCCATGTGCGTCCCTACTACGATAAGAATATTCTTCATCATGGCGCGGACAATAAGACCGAAAGTTGCGCCGGTCAACCTACAAATGCCCCCTCATTGTCCGCTTCTGCTGCGTTGCCATATCACACGTTAATCGCTCGGCAACCATAGGCGCAAACGCTGCCTTAACCCAGCCACAGATATTCTGGCTCGACGGGGTAAAGGGGCATGAAATGTATCTAGATGCGACATCCAGTCAGGGCGAAGCAACATCACAGGAGCGCCGTCGCAACGACCAGCCGTCATCGCGCGTTCTGGGCCACGTTGTTCAGTGTGATGGCGCCCGCGCAGTAATCGCTGCTTCCGTCGGCAGCGACGCAGGCGAAACGGGAAGCATCTGGACCGTGGGCAAGATGATCTCGATCAATCTGGGCACCACACGGACCGTCGGTCTCATCTACGCCATTGAGCGCCCTGAGCGCCATTGGGAAGAAGACAGCAACAACCCCATCATGATCTGCGTGGAGTTGATCGGTGAAGTGCGTGACGAAGGCGGCACTGCCCGCTTCGACCGCGGCATCACCGACTATCCGCATATTGGTGCGATCGCCCACCGCATCCGTTCACATGATCTGCGCGCCATCTACGATCTCGGCGGCCGCCGCTCTGTCGCCATAGGCAACCTGTCCCAGGATCACTCCATCGATGCATGCCTGGCAGTCGACGAGACGCTTAACCGGCACTTTGCGGTGGTTGGCACGACCGGCGTCGGCAAATCCACGGCTGTCTCCCTTCTGCTGCGCAAGATGGTGGAGACCCGTCCCGACCTGCGCGTTATGATTCTCGATCCGCACAACGAATTCGCCTCCGCCCTGCCCGAATACAGCGTGCGCATCGATACCAACACGCTGGAGCTTCCATTCTGGCTCTTCCGGCTGGAAGAGTTTGTCGAAGTCATTTTTCGTGGGCGCGAGGCAGTGGACGAGGAGGTCGAGCTCCTGCGTGATCTCATCACGCAAGCCAAGCACCACTATCGCGATCCAGGGGCTCTTAGCTCACTGCGCCGTACCACCGACAAATCCGACATTACCGCGGATACGCCTATCCCCTACCGGATGACGGATCTGCTGCGCGAGCTTGACGACCGCATGGGGCAACTCGACCAGAAGGTGGAGCGCCCGCATTACCGTCAGCTGCGCATTCGTCTGGAAGCTGCCATCAACGATCCGCGCTATCGCTTCATGTTCTCCTCGCGGCTGATCGAGGACACGATCCACCAGACCATTGGGCATCTGTTCCGCATTCCAGGCGACGGCCGTCCGGTAACCTGCTTCGAAATGTCGGGGCTTCCCGGCGAGGTGGTAAATTCGGTCTGCTCCGTCATCGCACGGCTGGCGTTTGATCTTGCATTATGGAGCGAAGGTCGCCTGAAGCTGTTGATGCTATGCGAGGAAGCGCACCGCTACATGCCGGCCGACAGTCGCCTTGGCTTTGCCCCGACACGTCATGCCCTCGCACGTATTGCCAAGGAAGGCCGCAAATATGGCTGCTACCTCGGCGTTATCACACAGCGGCCCGGCGACCTTGATCCGACCGTGCTCTCGCAGTGCTCCACGGTCTTTGCAATGCGCCTCGCCAACGAGCAGGATCAGGCGATCATCCGTTCGGCAATTGCCGATTCTTCCGCCTCCTCCCTCTCCTTCCTGTCCTCCATGGGCCAGCGCGAAGCGATCGCCTTCGGTGACGGCGTCGCAACCACAATGCGCATGAAGTTTCAGGAACTGCCGCAGTCTCTCCTGCCCGGCGTAAAGGATCGAAAGTTGGAAAGCATGGACGGAAAGCCCGAAGAGGTCGATCTCGTCGGCATCGTCAATCGCCTTCGCACAGCCGGGCGCCGTGGTGGTGCAGGTGGCAGTTTCGAGGCAACAGCCTCCGCTCCCGTCATGAGCGAGGGCAGCGGCCTGCAAAACGGCGCACCACGCTTCAGCTATTTCAGCCGCTAGGCAACCAGCAAAGAAAATCCAAAATGACCCAGGCCCGGCATCTACTGCCGGGCCTGATTCATTTCATTCGTGGTAATGGAAACAGACCTGGCTGCTAGGCGCAGACGCGGTTACGCCCAAGGCGCTTTGCCTGGTAGAGCATCTTGTCGGTACGGCGATAAAAGTCGTCAGCCGTCTCCTTGCCGTCCCAGATGGCAAGACCCACACTTGTGGTCACGCGCAGGCGAACATTGCCCGACTCTATGGAGAGGTTGGAAATTGCGGTGCGAATGCGCTCCGCAAGCTTGACCAGAGCCTGCTGGTTCATATTGGGCGCGACTATAGCGAATTCCTCGCCGCCCAGCCGTGCCACGACATCATGAAAACGCGTCATGTCGCGCAGACACGCCGCAACCTGTCGCAGCACCTCGTCACCTACATCATGACCGTGCGTGTCATTCACCTGCTTGAAATGATCCAGATCGAGCACCATCAGCCCAACAGGCTTCTCGATACGTCCGAACTCGCGCAGATATTCGCGCAGCGCACCGTCAAAGAAGCGCCTGTTCTGAGTTCCCGTCAGCCCGTCCGTAAGGGCGGCATGTTCCAACGATTCGGACCGCTCACTGAGTGAGCGGGTCATTGCTCGCAGTTTGCCTTCTTCGCGAACCTGGGTGCGGATCAGCGGATAGATGAAGAAAAGTCCGAATACGGTTGCTGTCGCCAGAAGCACACCGGTCGTGAAGATCAGGCGGCCGAACTCGCTGAGCTGCTCGGGATCACCGATCGGCGGGACGGCGTTCGCATTGGTCCGCAATATGCCATAGGCGAAGAACAGAAGCGCACCCGCGCCCAGCACGAGCGCAATGAATACGAAGAAAGCTGATTCCGCTTTATGGAAACGCATGAGTAGCCCAACCCGTTATTTCAGTGGTTGTCTCACGCTCCGCCTTACGGGAGGTTAATCCGGAACCGAAAACAGTTCGCCTTCCGAAGTTTTTTCCACAGCATTTACTCTGGGTAAACGTCGGACCCAAAACTGCGGTAAACGCGCCATTCGGGCGGCAGCTGCCGCCGAAACCAGGTCGACTGGCGCTTCGCATATTGGCTCGTGGCGATTGCTGATCGTTCCACCGCTTCTGCCAGGGTCGAACGACCTGCAAGATAGGCAGCGATTTCCCTCACCCCTATCGCTTTCATGGCCGGCATATCGTTTGGAATATTGAGGGCGAGCAAGGCCTCCACTTCCTCGATCGCACCTTCCCTGACCATGGAAGCAAAACGCTCGAAGATGCGTTCGCGCAACGCTCCTCTGGGTGGCTCCAACACAATTTTGCGCACCGACGAAGCGTCAATGACGGCCTGGCCGCGTTGCGCCTGCCAATATCCGATGGACCTGCCCGAAGCCTGCAGAACTTCGAGCGCACGGACAATCCGCTGGCCATCACCCGGCTCCAGGCGCCCTGCGGTTTCGCTATCAAGCGTGAATAACCTCTCATGCAATGCTTCAGCACCTTCCCGTGCCAGAGCCAGCCGCCACCGTTCTCTTATCTCGGACGGGATGTCCGGCATGGGCGAAAGCCCTTCGCAAAGTGCGCGGAAATACAGCCCGGTTCCCCCGACAAAGATCAGCGGTCTGTCGCGACCCTCGCTTTGAACGATCTCCTCGGTTTCCCGCAGCCATGCCCCGGTCGAATAGGCTTCACGCGGATCCCTGTGTCCGTAGAGGCGATGTTGTGCTTGAGCCAGTTCGTCGGGTTGTGGACGTGCGGTCAACAATGACAGAACACCATAAACCTGCATGGAATCCGCATTGACGATGACCCCTCCATTTTCCCGGGCAAGCCGCAGCGCCAGGCCTGACTTGCCGCTGGCCGTTGGCCCCGCTATCAGGGTCACGTCTTTCATCGTCGCTTGAAACTCCCGGAACCTGCCATGTCTCTCGTCGCCACCCTCATCTCGCATCCCAATCAGGCCGCGCTCAAGGCAGACCTAGCGAATAAGGCGTCTGATGCCATTCATGCAAGGCAGGTGAACTGGCTTTGCGAGGATGTTGCATGCGATCTCGAGCTTGAAGAAGCAGCCGACGCGCAATCCATCCTGGCGGAACTGCGCGACCTGCTTGCCGGTCATCCAATTGATGTGGCCGTTCAGGATGCTGCCAACCGCCGCAAGAAGATGCTGATTGCCGACATGGATTCCACCATGATCGATCAGGAATGCATCGACGAACTGGCCGAAGAAGTCGGGCTGAAGGAGCATGTCGCTGCCATTACGGCGCGCGCGATGAATGGCGAGATCGCTTTCGAACCGGCTCTGCGGGAGCGCGTGGGTCTGCTGAAGGGGCTAAATCGCAAGATTATAGACAGCGTCATCTCCAATCGTATCACGCTCGCCTCCGGTGGACGCGAATTGGTCGCCACCATGAATGCCGCAGGCGCACATACGGCACTCGTATCTGGCGGCTTTGACATCTTCACGGGTGCCATCGCCGCAAAATTGGGCTTCAAGGAGCATCGCGCAAACCGTCTTGTCGAGGACGGAGACAAGCTTGCAGGCCTGGTCGAGGAACCCATTTTGGGTCGCGCCGCAAAAGCGCAGGCTCTTTCCGAAATGACCCAACGCCTCGGTATTGCATCGCAAGACGTGATCGCTGTTGGCGACGGCGCAAACGATCTGGACATGTTGCAGATTGCCGGGACAGGCGTGGCGCTTCATGCCAAGCCTTCTGTGGCCGAGGCCGCCCCATTCCGCATCGATCACGGCGATCTGACCGCCCTGCTCTATCTCCAGGGCTACCGCCGCGTGGATTTCACCATATGAGCCTGCTCGAAACCGAGCGCCTGCTCATACGCAACTGGCAGGAGAGCGACCGCGACCTGTTCCGTCGCATCAACAGCGACGATCAGGTGATGACGTTCTTCCCCTTTCGGCGCAATCGCACCGAAGCTGACGCTGTCATGGACCGCTTCAGCAAAGAGATAAGCGAGCTTGGTTACGGTTTTGCGGCGATGGAGTGCCGGGACAGCGGTGAGGTGATCGGTTTCACCGGAATCCGGCAGGTAAATGGCCTGCCGTCCCTCCCCACTGGAAGTCACGAGATCGGCTGGCGCCTGGTGCCGGAAGCGTGGGGCAAGGGTTATGCGACTGAAGCAGCAAGCGCATGGCTTGAATTTGCCTTTCATCGCTTGAAGCTGTCCGAGATCTTTTCATTTGCGGTTCACGACAACCACGCTTCACTGGCCGTGATGCGGCGGATCGGCATGGTGGAGCTGACAGATCAGGCGTTCGACCACCCACTGGTGCCCGACGGCCATCCGGAGCTGAAGCGCCACCGCCTCTTCCGC
>Ga0310345_10003755_pt1 | contig 14218 bp, 10 predicted proteins | sample HC15DNA20500_MG_FD_204667 | JGI IMG/M metagenome (GOLD analysis project Ga0310345, IMG submission 204667) | Marine microbial communities from station ALOHA, North Pacific Subtropical Gyre - HC15-DNA-20-500_MG | ecosystem: Environmental > Aquatic > Marine > Oceanic | place: Pacific Ocean: North... | reverse complement strand
TATACACGGATTCGGGTTCCGGAACGCGCGCAGAAGGTGATCCTTTATCTGAGCCCCAAGCTAATCCATAAAATAATATGGCGATGACAAATGAATAACGCTGCATTGGCCTCGAGCGTAATTTAAGGACCTTCAAGGCGCCGATTACGCGGTGCCATAGCTTCACGCGTTCAGGGCGGACTCCGTTGCAGGATCGCCTTTAATTCGAGTATGCATTAATACACGTTCCTCGCTGTGGTCATACGGATGCGCTCTATGTAGTAACCGTCGATTGTCCCACACAGCGATGTCACCCGGTTGCCAGTTATGAATGTAGGTTCGCGGTGCGCGGCATGTGAATGAAACTAAATCGTTCAACAACTGTTCTGATTCATCCGTGCTTAGTCCCGGGATCCCATATGCATGCCTCCCAATGTAAAGGGCTGGTTGCTTTGTAACAGCATGCACTTTGACTAGCGGGTGCAACGGTGGCTCCCCGTCGAAAAATCCATATCCGGATCCAGTTGCAACTTTATGGTCGATTTTCGCCTGCGAGTAGAAGAAGGAGTGATGGGCTGCCAGATCCGCGATACGGTTCTTCATATTTCCGTCGAGCGCGTCATATGCTGCTCGCGCATCGGCCCACTCTGTTCGTCCCCCAACGGAAGGCACGATGTGGGCTGACAATACCGACGCTTTTGCTGAAAGGGGCATGTAGGAACTATCCGTATGCCAACCCTCGTTTCCGCGTAAGAGTTGCATGTAATGGTCGTCGTCATCTAACAATGAACCGTCGTCCGCTTTATTGGATACGGCGATGGTTTTATCCGTTTCGACAAGAATCTCTATCTCACCGAAACGCTCGGCGAACACTTCCTGCGCCGTGACTGAAAGGTGTTGGCCGGGAAATACCAACAAACCATACTCATGGAACGCCGCCTCGACTTGAAGCCAAGCATCGTCGCCCATCGTATCGAGAGCGACCTCAGTCACTATCGCGCCGAATGTCGCTTCGGTCGCCTGAATGGTCAATGGCATACTGGCTCCTTTCGGGGTGTCGGTTCTGTCGTCGGTATTCTAATGCGTGGGCAGAAGTAGAGTCGATATGGTGGATGTACGTATGAAAAAGTGCGCGAATGCAGAGCCTTACGTGCCTACAGGCTAGGCGCGGGCTATAATTCCTGCTGTAAAAATTCTCGGATTTATACGTGACTCGACCATCCGAAAAAGTTTTAGACGATTGGCAAGTACAGGCGCTGAAGGAATCGAAAGCGGCATCGGCGGACGATTTAGCGTGGCGCACCCCGGAGGGAATAACGGTTAAACCCGTGTACACTGCTGCCGATTTAGCGGAAATCGAGCATATTGACTCGATGCCTGGTACTGCGCCGTTCATACGTGGCCCTCGCGCTACGATGTACAACGGCCGACCTTGGACGATTCGTCAGTATGCGGGGTTTTCCACCGCTGAAGAATCTAACGCCTTTTTCCGAAACAATCTGGCCGCGGGCCAGACCGGGCTATCGGTGGCTTTCGATTTGGCTACCCACCGCGGCTATGACTCGGATCACCCGCGAGTGGCCGGCGACGTTGGCAAAGCCGGCGTCGCTATCGACAGCGTCGAAGATATGAAAATCCTTTTTGACGGAATTCCGCTCGATAAAATGTCGGTTTCCATGACGATGAACGGTGCCGCGTTACCGGTGATGGCTATGTTTATTGTAGCCGCCGAAGAGCAGGGGATCAGATTGAGCGAGCTGTCGGGAACGTTACAGAATGACATCTTGAAGGAGTTTATGGTCCGCAATACCTACATTTATCCACCCGCACCCTCTATGAGGATCGTGTCAGATATCGTAGGTTACGCCGCACGGAATATCCCCAGATTTAATTCGATCTCAATTTCCGGCTACCACATGCAAGAGGCAGGGGCGACTTGTGTACAGGAACTCGCCTTTACGATCGCAGACGGCATCGAATATGTGCGCGCAGCCTTGGCTGCCGGTCTGAAGGTGGATGATTTTGCGCCACGCCTGTCGTTTTTTTTCTGCATCGGTATGAATTTTTTCATGGAGGTGGCGAAACTCCGTGCAGCCCGTTTACTCTGGAGTGAACTGATGCAGGAATTTTTCCAACCGGAAGATCCTCGCTCACTGATGTTGCGAACCCACTGTCAAACCTCCGGGGTTAGCCTGACGAGCAAAGATCCCTACAACAATATAGTGCGTACGACGCTAGAAGCTTTGGCCGGCGTGTTGGGTGGCACGCAGTCCTTGCACACGAACTCCTTCGATGAAGCCCTGGCATTACCGACACGATTCTCGTCGCGTATCGCGCGCAATACGCAATTAATACTCCGGGACGAGACCGGTATTCCCAATGTGGTAGACCCGCTTGCTGGATCATATTACGTAGAGTCGTTGACTGCGTCATTGGCGGCTGAGGCTCTAAAATTAATTCGGGAAGTGGAAGAACTTGGTGGTATGACCAAAGCAGTCGAGTCGGGAATACCAAAGTTACGGATCGAGCAATCCGCGGCGGAGCGACAGGCGCGGATAGATCGCGGTGAGGAAGTGATCATTGGCGTAAACAGATATCAACTCGAGGGCGAGGATGAACCCGAGGTAGATATTTTCGATATTGATCATTCTGCGGTCAGGGATGCGCAGGTTGCGCGGCTCGTTCGTATTCGGCACGAGCGGAACGCGAATCGATGCGAGGCGACCTTGGCGACGTTGACTGCTGCGGCCAATAGCGGCGAAGGTAATTTATTGGAACTTGCGGTCGACGCCGCGCGGGAACGTGCTACGGTAGGCGAGATATCAGATGCCTTGGAAACCGTTTGGGGGCGACACAAGGCAGTGACGCAATCGGTTAGCGGTGTATACGGATCGGCTTTTGAGACGGATGCGGCATTTATGAGGATTCGAAAGGCGCTTGAAGACTTTAGCCAGCTGGAAGGTCGACGTCCGCGTATCTTAGTGGTCAAACTGGGACAAGATGGGCATGATCGTGGAGCGAAAGTCATTGCGTCCGCCTTTGCCGATTTTGGCTTCGACGTCGATATTGGGCCTCTTTTTCAAACACCAGAGGAGGCGGCGCGCCAAGCTTTGGAGAATGATGTGCATGTAGTCGGCGTTTCTTCGCAGGCGGCCGGCCACAAAGCATTGGTACCAGAGTTAATCGCGGCGCTTGAAGCGCAGGGTAGTGGGCACGTTCTAGTCATATGCGGTGGGGTAATTCCCCCCCAAGATCATAAAGCCCTATTCGACGCGGGCGTCGCTACTATCTACGGCCCGGGCACGAACATTTCGGAGGCAGCGGAGGAGGTGTTGGAGTTAATTCGTAATGCGCGGGGACCCCAACGGGCGGAGCTCAACAGCTGACCAACGGTGGTGTAACTATGAACGACATTATCAAACAGGTCGAAAAAAAACGCGCAGAGGCCCGCCAAGGCGGAGGTCAGCGCCGCATCGATGCGCAGCATGCCAAAGGAAAGTTGACGGCTCGGGAACGGATCGAGTTACTACTGGATGAGGGTAGTTTCGAGGAATGGGATGTATTCGTCGAGCACGATTGCACTGATTTCGGCATGGCCGAACAAACGGTTCCCGGGGACGGTGTTGTAACAGGGTATGGCAACATTGAAGGGCGACTAGTATTCCTATTCAGTCAAGATTTCACGGTTTTCGGTGGCTCTTTATCAGCTGCGCACGCGCGGAAGGTATGTAAAGTGATGGAACAGGCGATGAAAGTTGGCGCGCCGGTGATTGGTTTGAATGATTCCGGCGGCGCCCGCATTCAAGAAGGTGTTGCGTCGCTCGGGGGGTATGCTGACGTCTTCCAGCGCAATGTGTTGGCATCAGGGGTGGTACCGCAGATCTCTATGGTAATGGGTCCGTGTGCGGGCGGTGCAGTTTATTCGCCCGCCATGACGGATTTTATTTTCATGGTCGCGGACAGTTCCTACATGTTTGTCACCGGACCTGATGTGGTTAAGACAGTAACGCATGAAGAGGTTACCGCTGAGGAACTTGGCGGCGCTCAGACGCATTCTCGCAAGTCCGGTGTCGCTGATCGAGCCTTCGCGAATGACACTGACGCGCTGATGATGTTGCGGTTGTTCATGGGGTATTTGCCATCCAACAACAAAGAGAAAGTCCCTGTATGGCCGTGCGCGGATAGTGCCCTCCGGGAGGAACCTTCTTTAGATGCCCTTGTTCCGGCGGATCCGAGTAAGCCGTACGACATAAAGGAATTGGTCGTCAAGGTCGCCGACGAAAAAAGTTTTTTCGAGTTACAGCCGGACTACGCGAAGAACATCGTTATAGGGTTTATCCGTCTAGAGGGTTCAACGGTAGGCGTTGTCGCCAATCAGCCCGTGGTTTTGGCCGGCTGTCTGGACATTGATTCATCCATCAAGGCCGGGCGTTTTGTTCGTTTTTGTGACGCCTTCAATATCCCTATTTTGACCTTCGTGGATGTTCCAGGTTTTCTGCCTGGCACAGACCAAGAGTACGGCGGGATTATCAAACATGGGGCCAAGCTATTGTTTGCATATGCTGAAGCGACTGTACCTAAAGTGACGGTGATCACTAGAAAAGCCTACGGCGGTGCCTACGATGTCATGAGCTCCAAGCATTTACGTGGAGATGTGAACCTCGCTTGGCCGAGCGCGGAAATTGCAGTCATGGGCCCGAAGGGCGCCGTCGAGATCATATTCCGGCAGGACATCGGCGATGAAGACCAGATAGCTCGGCGAACAGAAGAGTACCGTGAGAAATTCGCTAACCCCTTTACAGCCGGAAAACTCGGTTTTATAGATGACGTGATTATGCCGCGAGACACGAGACGTCGAGTTTGCCGGTCTTTTGCCATGCTGAAAAATAAAGATCTCTCCAACCCTTGGCGCAAGCACGACAATATTCCGCTCTAACGCAGCCGCGAAATTAACAACAGTTACGCACTGCGAACAATGTATAAAAAAATTCTGGTCGCCAACCGGGGGGAGATCGCCTGTCGTGTGTTCAAGACCGCCCGGCGATTGGGCATAGCGACGGTTGCTGTCTACTCAGATGCTGATCAAAATGCGCTCCACGTCAAAATGGCTGACGAGGCGGTGCGAATTGGCGAATCCCCGTCGGCTGAAAGTTATCTCGTTGGTGACAGAATCATAGAAGCTTGCAAAGCAGTGGGTGCGGAAGCCGTGCACCCAGGGTATGGGTTTCTATCGGAGAGCACCGATTTTCGGTCGAGTTTGGACCGCGCGGGCATAAATTTTATAGGTCCCGGTGCGTCTGCGATCAAAGCAATGGGGGACAAAATCACTGCGAAGAAACTAGCGGAACAGGCCGGAGTTAATACGATTCCGGGCCATACGGCTGCCCTTAAGGATGCGAGTGAAGCGGTCCAGATAGCCAACAGCATTGGGTATCCTGTGATGCTTAAAGCGAGCGCGGGCGGCGGTGGCAAGGGAATGCGTGTCGCCACTAATGACAAAGAATGCCGCGAAGGATTTAAACGAGCTACGAGCGAAGCACGTTCGAGTTTCGGTGACGATCGTGTTTTCGCCGAGAAATTTATTGAACAGCCTCGACACATCGAAATCCAGATTATCGGCGACGAACAAGGGAAATTACTTTACCTCGGTGAACGCGAGTGTTCGATTCAACGACGCCATCAAAAAATCATAGAGGAAGCACCGTCACCCTTCCTAGACGATCCCACGCGCAAAGCGATGGGGCAGCAGGCCGTCGCCCTAGCCAAAGCTGTCAACTACGTATCAGCGGGGACGGTCGAGTTCGTCGTCGATGTAGATCGCAATTTCTATTTCTTAGAGATGAACACGCGCCTGCAGGTTGAGCACCCGGTAACCGAATTCGTAACGAACCTCGATCTCGTGGAGTTGATGATTCGGATTTCAATGGGCGAGCCCCTGACAATCGATCAAGGTGACATCCGGCCTAACGGATGGGCTATAGAGGCACGAGTCTATGCGGAAGATCCAATGCGGGATTTTCTGCCTTCTACGGGACGCTTGGTGAACTATCTGCCGCCAGTTGAGACTGAGAAGATACGAGTCGACGCTGGTGTTGAGGAAGGGGGCGAAGTGTCGACTTTCTACGATCCGATGATCGCAAAGTTAGTAACTTTCGGACAGACTCGAGACGAGGCGATTGGTCAAATGACGCATGCAATTGACCGCTTCTACATACGCGGCGTGCGGCATAATCTTGTTTTCGCACGTGCAATGATGGTGAATGATCATTTTGTGTCGGGAGATTTTACGACAGAGTTTATCGCTGAGGAATATCCTGACGGATTCTCGCGTAAAGACGCACTGCCGGAAGATGTGACTGCTTTGATCGCGGCAGTGGCAAGTGTGCACCACCGTTATTTGTCGCGAACCTCACAGATGAATAGCAGGATAGCAGGGCAAAGGAGAAATTCGAATGCTGAGGAATACGTAATTTTTATTGATGATGCCGAGTATCCCGTGAACGTCACGGCGACTGATTATGGGCACGATGTGGAGAGCGAAGGAAGCGTTTATCAGGTCGCCAGCGACTGGTCGTTCGGCGCTCCGATTTTTGAAGCCGCCATAAACGAAAGTCCCATTTGTATCCAAATCGAACGCGATGGTTGGAAATACAATTTGAATTGGTGTGGTGTCGATATTGTCGCGCGTGCACTGACACAGCGTGGGGCAGAGCTTGAAGGTTTTATGCTAGAAAAAGAGCCCCCCGATCTTTCAAACTATTTAATTTCTCCCATGCCGGGATTGCTCATCGGGGTTTCAGTTGAGGAGGGCCATACTGTTGAGGTAGGCCAAGAAATCGCAATCGTTGAGGCAATGAAGATGGAAAATGTGTTACATGCTCCCCGACAAGCAGTGGTCAAGAAAATTTTAGCGCAGGTCGGTGAAAGTCTGGCAGTAGATCAACCGATTATCGAATTTTCGTGATCTTGGTATCGAGAATAGATTGGTGAGTTCCGATACTGGATCACTCGTAAAGGGACTCAGTTCCGGTGACAGAGGGGCTTTGGCGAGGGCGATCACACTAGTAGAGTCGACACGGCCCGATCATCGGGCCAGTGCGACCGCGCTTCTGGCAGAGCTGAATTTGACTGCAGCTTCGACCATTCGAATTGGGATCTCTGGAGTACCGGGCGTCGGCAAGTCTACATTCATCGAGCAATTGGGCCACCATATCATTGGGAACGGTCACCGGGTCGCGGTGTTAGCGGTGGATCCGACATCGACGGTATCGGGTGGTTCGATACTCGGCGATAAAACGCGGATGCCGGAATTGACCGCGAGTGAGAAGGCTTTCATTCGACCATCACCTTCGGGTGCCACGCTGGGCGGAGTCACACGACGGACGCGGGAAGCTATATTGTTGTGCGAGGCAGCTGGCTTTGATGTCGTAATCGTAGAAACGGTGGGCGTTGGGCAGTCAGAAACAGCGGTAGCCGACATGACTGATATCTTTGTATTGATGTTATTACCCGGTGGTGGTGATGAGCTGCAGGGTATTAAACGCGGAATAATCGAGTTAGCCGATCTCATCCTAGTCAACAAAGCTGACGGAGAAATGGAGAAAGCCGCACTCCGAGCTGCTGCGGACTATCGAAACGCTTTGCAATTTGTGCGCTCTCGACGTGATGATTGGACGGTGCCTGTGCAGGTCTGCTCTGCCTTGACCGGGGTAAAAATAGATGCCGTGTGGACGACTGTCAGAGAATTTTGCGAGGGGCAGAGTAACAGTGGCGCCCTGGCTAGCCGCCGTGCGGAGCAAGCCCGGAGCTGGATTTGGTCGGACGCTTCAGAATCCCTTCTAGCAGAAGTACGTAGTCATCCGAAGGTGGCCCCTCAAATCGAGGCGCTAGAGCGAGATGTCATGCAAGGAAAGATACTTCCAACCGTCGCCGCAGCGAAGTTACTTTCACTTTATCGTGATGAAATATAGAGGACACACAGGCGCATAAAAATGATTGGAAACTTAAATCATGTCGCTATCGTCGTGCCGGATCTTGATGCTGCTACGCATACATATCGGGAAGTCCTAGGCGCGCAAGTCTCAGAACCCAAGGAATTGCCGACGCATGGTGTGACCACTGTATTTGTTTTGCTGGGGAACACAAAGATAGAGCTTTTGCATCCGTTGGGAGTAGATTCTCCTGTCGCTAATTTTCTGCTACGAAATCCTGACGGTGGGACTCATCATCTGTGCTATGAGGTCGATGATATCCTCGAAGCGAGGGATCTGCTCGTGGCCGCGGGTGCGCGTATCCTGGGTGACGGCGAACCCAAAAACGGCGCACATGATAAACCCGTGCTTTTTCTGCATCCGAAGGATTTCTGTGGAACACTAATTGAGATTGAACAGGCGTAGAATTGCCTGAAGCGTGTGAGGTGGGGTCCGATGACTGACATTCATTACTTATCACTCGTTGATCTTTCAGAAAAGCTGAGAGACCGAGAACTCTCCTGTGCCGAAGTAACCCGACATATGTTGGCGAGGATCGACATGCTCGATGGTGTACTAAGGAGTTACGCTACCAGCATGGCTGACATTGCCGTGGCGCAGGCAGCAAAGGCTGACAGAGAGTTCGCACGGGGTGAATACCGCGGGATACTTCACGGGATACCCTTCGGTTTGAAAGATCTTTGTGCTACCAAGGATGCGCCGACACACGTCGGCTCAATTGCGAATCGAAATTGGAATCCGGGTGTAGACTGCACCGTGGTGGAAAAATTACGTTCGGCCGGAGCGGTGTTCCTCGGCAAATTGCAGATGACCGAAGGCGCTTACGGTGTCCACCACCCTGATATCGCGCAGCCGATTAACCCTTGGCACGCCGATTACTGGACAGGGGTGTCGTCGAGCGGATCTGGGGTTGCGACCGCTGCTGGACTCTGTTTCGGCTCCCTCGGTACGGACACCGGTGGCTCTATCCGTTCGCCCTCTAACTGTAATGGCGTAACCGGGATCAAACAGACATGGGGTCGCGTCAGTCGAGCAGGTGCTTTCGCGCTGTCAGAATCGCTCGATCACATCGGGCCGTTGGCGCGCTCAGTAGCGGATTGTGTCGCGATTCTTGGCATTATTGCCGGACACGATCCGAACGATCCCACCAGCCTAATCGAACCTGTACCGGATTATCTGGCCGAAATTGAACAACCACCCAATGCAATGGTCGTCGGATTCGACGAGGCGTATTGCAGCGACGGCGTGGACTCCCAAATCACGGCGATGATTTTCGAGGCAGTTGAAGTATTGAGACAACAAGGGATAGAAATACGTCCTGTTACTGTTCCGGTCATGGAAGAGATGGTGACCGGTTGGGAAAAATTTTGCGGAGTGGAAACAGCTATTTTTCACGAGGAATTTTACCCAGCACGGAAAGAAAAATACGGCCCCGTTCTATCCGGTCTCATCGAGATTGGACGGAAAACTACCGGCATGGAATATGCCAAGCTCCAGATCGGGAGGCAAAAGTATGCGGGCCGACTCGCAATGCTATTTCAGGATATTGATTGCTTTTTCTCACCAGCACTTCCTTACCTAACACCGACACTCGAGTTTATGGATGATGTTTGTGCGGATCCAGACGCGGAGGATCTGTTACGTCTGATCGCCTTCACATCACCCTACGACATGTCGGGTAGTCCAACGCTTAGCTTGCCGGGAGCGATCGATAGCGACGGGCTGCCATTGGGATTCCAGTTAATTGGGCCACACCTTGGAGAGGTGAAATTGGCTCGTGTTGGTCATGCCTTTCAACGGGAGACCAATTGGCATAAATGCCATCCACCACTATTTGGTTAACCAGTCGGTATACACCCGATGACCATGCAACAAACACCGTTACTTCTCTGGCGGCTCCTGGACCGTGGAGCATGGATTACTCCAAATGAAGAGATAGTCAGCGCGACCAATAGTGGTTCGCACCGGCTAACCTATGCAGAGGCGGCCACTAGGGCTCGCCAGCTGGCGAGCGCCCTGAAAGAGCATGGTATTGGTATTGGCGATCGGGTCGGCAGCTTCATGTGGAATCACCATCGGCATTTCGAGATGTATCAGGCTGTCCCATCAATGGGCGCAGTGCTTCACACGCTTAACATTCGGCTGGGTCCCAAGGATCTTGAATACATCATTAATCATGGTAATGCTCGCGTGATCGTAGTCGATGACGATCTTTTGCCGTTACTGGAGCCATTAGCGCCGAGGCTTCCGAGCGTCGAACTATATATTGTGAGTTCCGAATCTGGGGAGTGGGATACGACGATCACGGGTGCGATCGGCTATGAAGACTTTATTCGTAGAGGAGCCGATGATTTCTCCTGGCCTGAACTAGATGAGAATGCCCCGCTCGGTTTGTGTTACACGAGCGGCACGACGGGAAATCCAAAGGGGGCAATGTACACCCATAGGTCTACCTACCTACACACCATGGCGGAGGCGATGACTGACACCATGGGTATGTCCGGGACTGATACAGTATTCGGCATCGTACCCATGTTCCATGCTATGTGTTGGGGTTTGCCATACACCGCGACAATGCTCGGAGCCAAACAGGTTTATCCCAGCCGTTTTATGCAACCGGAACGTTTACTGGACCTAATGGCCGCTGAGGCGGTAACGTTGGCGTGCGGCGTGCCCACGATCTGGCAGGGTGTGAGAAATGCAGTAGAAGCTGAGCCCGATCGTTGGGATCTGTCCAATCTTGAACGGGTGCTTTGCGGTGGATCAGCGCCGCCGGCATCACTATTGCGCTGGTATTGGGACGTACTGGGGGTCGAGATGATTCAGGCTTGGGGTATGACCGAGACCAATCCGCTTGCAGTCGTATCGAGGCGGATCGCAAAAAGGGCGCATCGCCAATTATCAATCGATGAGCAGTTCGCCAATGTGCGGAAAACCGGCCTACTGGAGCCGGGCTTAGAAATCGAGATCGTCGATGATGATTTTAAACCGCTTCCGCACGATGGGACTTCTTTTGGAGAATTATTGATCAAGGGACCGTGGATAGCCTCTGAATATCACGCTGACTCACAACCGGACAAATTCCGTGATGGGTGGCTGCTGACCGGAGACGTTGCTCGAATCGATCCGGAGCAATATCTGATTATTACTGATCGGTCAAAAGATCTGATCAAATCGGGGGGCGAATGGATCTCGTCGGTTGATATTGAAAACCATATTTGTGCATTGTCGGGTGTGCTACAGGCCGCTGTCGTTGCTCAACCGCACCCTAAGTGGGACGAACGCCCAGTAGCACTCGTAGTTAAATCGGCAGCTGGTGGATTAACAGAAGACGATGTGATGCGACATTGCGCTGAATCATTTGCTAAATGGCAGTTGCCTGATGAAGTTCTCTTCGTCGATCAGTTGGCGCTTACGTCGACTGGTAAGTTAGATAAAAAGGTAATTCGGGGTGACCTTAGTGACCAAGGTTATCTTTTGCCCGATCTACGCTGAGCGAACAACGTTACTACAACAGTCAGGTCATGCATGAGTAGCGCCCGACCAGTTTGAATCGATTCATGCGACTTCTCAAAACTTACTACCGTCAGATTGTTCGAGGAGGCACATGAAAATCGGTTTTATGCTCCCATTTTTTGGAGAGATGGCTACTCACGAGAATATGTTTCGGATGGCGAGCCTAGCTGAAGAATCCGGCTTTGAGTCGGTTTGGGCGCCCGATCACGTAGTCATGCCGACTAAAATCGATACGTATTACCCCTACAACAAATCCGGTACCTATATTGCTGATCCAACGGGTGCTCACCTTGAACCATTTACTGGGTTGGCTTTCGTTGCCGGCTGTACACGTCGGGTGCGTCTTGGTTTTACGGTGATAGTGGCTCCATATCGTAATCCTATTGTTACGGGAAAAATGATGGCGTCACTTGATGTGCTGTCGAACGGACGTCTTATCGTCGGTGTCGGGGCCGGTTGGCTCAAAGAAGAGTTCGATGCGTTGGAAGTGCCATTTTCTGGAAAGTGGGCTCGTACGGAAGAGCACATCCGCATTTGGAAAGAACTATGGACGGCAGAAAAACCACAGTATGCGGGTCAATACCATCAATTCTCTGACCTTCAATGTCGGCCGCAACCGCTGCAGAAACCCCACCCGCCGATCACGATAGGTGGAAACGGTAAAGCTTGCTTTAAACGTGTGATTGAGCTGGCGGAAGGTTGGCAAGTTGTGACAGAAGGTCCAGACCACGCATACAGTACGCAGGGGAATTTGGAAAAGTCGTTGGTGGCCATGAAACAAATGGCAGAGGCATCGCATCGGGATTTCGGTAGTATCGAGATCACCGCGGTGGTGATCGCAGGAACCGCAGACGGCGTTCTTCGTGACTTGCCACAGTACGAGCAACTCGGAGTGAGTCGGCTTATTCTAGACTTTCCTTGCTTCGGGTCTGATCCCAACGAGATGGAGGCAATTTTGTTGAAAATTGCGTCACGCGCGGGTATGGAAACGGCTTAACCGAACTATCCGGTTTCGCCTGGAAGCGGGGGCCTATCTGATTTTTTAATTCACCCGATATATCTGTATGGCGGTATCGCGATACAGAGCAGCTTTTTCGCTGTCAGAGAAATCACTCGTGATACGTTTGAATGAGTTCCACAACACTGCATAAGAACAACTCGCTTTATCCACTGGAAAATTGCTCTCAAACATGCAGCGTTTAGGCCCAAATTGCTCGATCATATACAGGTAATACTCTCGCGTCGCCTCGGCGAGTTCCAGAGATGCTGCCGGGCGATCACGTTTATGGAAACCGAATCCATTGACGGGCATGACTAGACCACCCAGCTTTGCGAAAACGTTATCGCATTCGGCGAGCTTTGCAATAACACCCTTCCAATATTTGAATATCTCATCCCGTTTCCCCGCGTAGGGTCCTATTCCTAATGGACCACCAAAATGATCAAATACGATTGGTTGCTCAGGAAACGAGTGGGCCAAGTCTGTCAGTTCCGGAATTTGGGGGTGGTAAAGCCATGCGTCAAACACCAAGTTGCGCTTTGCGAGCTCCGCAAAACCCGACCGAAATTTACGGTTCCCCAGCAGGCCTTCAGTCGGTTTAGTATGAGAATTCTTTATTTCTTCGTTGGCGTCCCAGCCGCTCGCATGGCGAATGCCGACGAAACGACTGCTGGCGTTTATATGGCCATCCAGTGTTTCTTCGACTGTATTGCCATCTGCTAGATCTGCGAAGCCTACGATTGAAGCGCAAACGCGGGGATTTCCGTGAAGTCCGCTTGCACTCATTTCGGCTACGCCATTGACAAACTCCGTCTCTCCAACCGGACGCAGTGCTTGAGGTCCATCCGCGCGATACATGGATCCGCATTCCATGTATACGGTTGTCTGGACGTTGTGGCCAGACGTCAGATCTGCCATAAGTTCATCGAACATGTATCGGTTATTTGGATGGTCCCACAGATGGTGGTGCGGGTCGCAAATCTCCAATTGCGGCTCGAGAATGTCTTCTTTGATCTGGGAAAGCCACTGTTGCTTGTTCATTTCGTTACACTATCGTGAAATGGGCCGCGGCGAAATAGTCTTTGTTCAGACGGACTCGGGCAAAACTGAAATTTGCGTCTAGGCGATAGAGGACAAACAGCATGATTAAATTGCATCACGTCAAAAATACACGTTCCGGCCGGATTGTCTGGTTGTTGGAAGAACTCGGTTTATCCTACGAACTAAATCAAATGGAGTTTAATCCCAAAGACCTCAAATCTGATGAACATCGAGCCAGGCACCCGCTCGGCCGTATCCCTGTTCTGGAGGATGGTGAGGTTGTTCTTTATGAATCCGGTGCGATCATCGAATATTTGGTCGCTCGCCACAGCGACGGTTCGCTCAAGCCGGATGTAAATTCACCCGCTTATCCGGAATTTCTGCAGTGGTTCCACTATTGCGAAGGGATGGTGATGCCACCTATAAACACCATTGTTGTGCAAACAAAGCTCTTATCGCCCGAACGGCGGAACGCCGAGGTGTTGGGGCAAGCTCAGCGCTTATTGAGCAAGGCTTTGAGTCCGGTGGACGCTGCATTAACGGGCCGAGAGTACTTGATAGGTGTTTTCTCTGCAGCCGACGTCATGTTGGGGCATGCGAGTTTCATGTCGCGACGGCTAGATTGTGTTCCGGAGGAACTGACAGCGCTTTTAGCGTACATCGCAAAAATTGAAAGTAGGCCAGCGTTTCA
>Ga0310345_10003754_pt1 | contig 14225 bp, 11 predicted proteins | sample HC15DNA20500_MG_FD_204667 | JGI IMG/M metagenome (GOLD analysis project Ga0310345, IMG submission 204667) | Marine microbial communities from station ALOHA, North Pacific Subtropical Gyre - HC15-DNA-20-500_MG | ecosystem: Environmental > Aquatic > Marine > Oceanic | place: Pacific Ocean: North... | reverse complement strand
ATTAACAGGTGAGCTATATCGTCCACCCAGCCTTTAACTAATGAGATGACTTCCTTCATTGTTTTCTCCCGTTTGTTATTCTTATCATTTAACAAAAAAGGGATTTTTAACTTCCGTTTTCTGTTGTTGGAATTGTATTTCCAACATAAATAAATATAATATATACGATATTTCACATTTGCATATATATAGATCAAAGAAAGTCCATTTTTAGGTTATTTTATATTTATATATGAGTTATAATATCTATTTTTAAATACAATATGAGGAAATCAAAATGAGTCAGGATTACGAATTATTTGAAGGTAAATCACTATCATCGTTATTCAAAAACATTTACGACAATTCTGTCCACAACAAAAAACAACTTGAAGTATTAGTTGGTGAAGTTGCTGGATTTATCAAAGATGGGGATATGGCTGTTCAGTTAATTCCTATGATAAAAGAATATTTGGATATAAATGTGAAGAATGATGAACAACTTGTCAAACTGGCAACCGTTGTACAACGATTGATTGCTGCCGAAAACAAAGGCGGTAGTGAATCAGAATTTGGTTTATCAGACAAAGAAAAAGAACAATTACTCAAAAGTATAGATGATGTAGTTGTTGACATACAAAAAAAATCAGATGAAATCACAGAAGATATAACAACAGTTAAGGAAAATTAATGGGATATTGGAAGATAAATTCTAATGTATCTAAGGGAAGTAAGGGTCTAAAAACTAATACAAGTAAAATGACAGGTGGTATTGCAACCCCAACACTTGTTAAAATGTTAATAAAAGGTGCAATACCAAGTTTGAAAGCAGCAGAGTTTTATGAATTAGAACCTGCTGAAGTAATGGATGTAATTTTGGAAGAAGATCAATTACTTGAAACAGAAGATGGAATAAAAAACTGGGGTCATATGGGATGGATATATGCAAGAAAAATAAATTCTGAGCATAATGATCCAATATCAGATCTTAGTCCAATCGGCCCACTGGATCCTAACCATGAAGAATATCCACTTGTAGGTGAATTAGTTATCTTGGTTACTTACGATAATAGAACATATTATTCAAATAAAATTAATGTATTTAATAGTGCTAATAGTAATTTTAGACCAAACAGGAGTGGTAATCGACCAACAGAATTAGTAGAAGCAGATGGAAAGTTTGATCATTTTGAAGCAGATATTAATATTAGAAAATTGTGGCCGTATGAAGGTGATAATATTTATCAAGGTAGGTTTGGAAATTCTATAAGATTTGGTAGTAATATAGTACCAGATTCACACGGAGATGATGGGGAAGCACAAAACTCACCAAACATTATTTTTAGAACAGGTCAGTTATTAGATGCAGACGATTTTGATAAGGGTGAATATGTAGAGGAGTTAAAAAATTCTCCTTTTAAACCAGTTAAAGAAGATATAAATGCGGATGGTTCTTCTATTTGGATGACAACAGATCAATCTGTTAAACTTGATATTGAAGGTTCAAATGCAGTTAATCATGTATTTATGACTTCTAAACAATCAGATGACCAACCAAAGAATGGTGGAAAACAGATTGTACTTAATTCTGATAGAATTACTTTTAATACTAAACAAGGTAAGATACTTGGGTTCAGTCATGATGGTATTGGATTTTCTACACAGAAATCATTTACAGTTGATGCAGATGAAACTCTTGATATGAATGTTGGTGGTGGTAGTGGTGGACCAGGAAGTACACTTGCGATGACAGGTACTACTTTACTTATGACAAGTCCAACTAACGCGGGATTGAGTATTGGAGAAGATAGAGCTATATTATCAAGTCCGTGTCCATCTATATTAACTTTGGCCGATTATGCAAATATAACTGCGTGTGAAGGAGCACAATTACATCTTGATGATTGTGCAGGAATAAAAGATAATCAAGGTTCGTTTTTAAGAGTAGGTGGTAAGGCTTTAGGTATAACGGGATATGTATTTGGTAGAGATGATATGGGACAACAACATCTCGTATATGGAGAAGAACTTACAAATATATTAGATTCTATTTGTAATTCGTTTGTAGAGTTGGGTGAAACAATATTAAATTTGGCAGGTATTCCAACAGGAGCCGGCCCAAGTGGACCAATTAGTGGAGGACCTACAAATACACCAGCCATTGAAGCGTGGAAAGCTGGAGTAGAAACAATAAGAGCAAGATTGTGTGATTTATTAATGAAACCAGAATAATGGCACTTAAATTAAACAATTTAAAAAAATTACTAATAGACAATTATAATACTATTAGAGAAAATGGGGCAACTGAAAAGGAATCAGCAGATGGGATGGCAAATGCAATCGTAGAATATAGTAAAGATGCTGAAGCATTGATACCTACACCATTTTTAATACCAGCGGCACCAACACCCCTTCCAGATGCAACAGTTGTTGGTACAAAAGTAAAAGTTGTAGGTCACGAAGCTGGAAAAACGGCTTTATCTTCTGCTATACAATCAAGTTATAAAGCTATGGATCCATCATTTTCTATAATTGCGGGTGCAATAGTTGCATATGTGGCAACATTTGTTAGTTATAAGAATAATTTACCTGTACCCAAAACTATTACTGGTACAACACTAATACCACCACCAGTTTTAGTATCTGTAACACCAATAGGTATGGGAGGTGGTAGTGTAGAGGATGTTATGTCTACAACTGCAAGTATAATACATGCATCTTTTATGGCAGGTACAGTTACGGGAGTAGGAATAAATCCTTCAGGTGGAGCAACTATTCCTACACCAGTTGTTGCAAAATTAGTATAGGATATTATTATGGCAATAGCAGAAGTAAAAGATGTAAGAAATTCAGTATTTATAAATGGAAGTCCAGCTTCTTCTGGCCAAATGTTTGATTATGGTGATGTAATTGAAACATATGATATTAAAAAGGGATTAGTAGAGTCTTTTAAAAGTTCTAATCAAGATGATGATGGAGTATTAACTATTGTATTTATTGAAAAAAATGAATTAATGAGGATTAAACCCCATGTTAAAGTGATTTTTAAACCAGGTGGAGCATGGGCAGGAGCTAATACCGTACTTTTGGATTCAAAAAGTGAAGTTGCTGGTAGACCTACAAATCCACCACAATTAGGAAACATTACATTGCCTTTGGGAAAAGTATATATAAATGGACACGGAACATTTGGAGTTAGACCAGTAAAAGTAAATGAAAAAATATTTTCAGGAGATATAATTACAACTCAGAGAAAGTCAAGAGTGGAGATTAAAACAAAAAAGGGTGAAAAATTTAGAATTCATGAAAATGTAGAATTTTTAGCATCTCCAGGAACATTTGATAAGGCTAAAAAAGTAGGGAATTATGTAAGTAAGAAAGATCAGGGGTGGTTAAGAACAATGTTTGGTTATTTTATGACCCAAAAAGAAAATAATGTTCGTACACCCACATCCGTAGCTGGAATTAGAGGATAAAGATAAAATTAAAATATTTATTAAACAAATGAGTAGGAGTTTACAATGAAGAAACAAGAGTTAGTAAAAATAATTGAAACAGTAGTTCGTAAAGAAGTTAAAAAACAAATGAATGAGATATTTATTAAAGAAGAAAACTCATCTTCACTTATCGAATTAGTTTCAAAACCATTAACCGAAAAAGAGTTCAAAGAACCTATTAGGAAGCAGTATAAAACTAAACCTAAGAAAAAGGTACATTATACATCAAATGAGGCCATTAACAAGGTGTTAAATGAAACCGCTGGTGGAGTTCCACAAGGTGAAGGTGGAGCACCACAAGTTGGAGGATATGAAGATTATCCTACTTTAAGTGATGGGGTATTTGATTCGAGTAAAATAAATGATGTTTTGGCAGGTTCACCACCAGGAGTAGCAACTTCTGAAGTCGTAAAACAGAAGAAACGAGATATAGGAGCAGTTCAAACTATCAAAAATGCAAGAGTAAATGTTGACCAAGTTCCAGACCATGTACAAGATGCATTGACAAGAGATTATTCAGCAGTTATGAAGGCAATTGACCAGAAAAAAGGTGGGACGAATTATCGTCCATAATGGAGTAAATAAATGGCTCGAGCACGAAGTGCATTAGAATTAGATTTAGATCCAGATGTAATAATTGGTTTAGAATTACCTATGAAACATGATGATGTTAAGGGATTTTTCCCTGGTACAGGAACTACACTTTCTCAAACAGGAAGTAATATTAGAAATTTACTTTTAACAAATAAAGGTGAAAGAGTAGGACAACCTACATTTGGTTGTGGATTATTTAAAGTATTATTTGAACCTTTGACTGATGATCTAATTACCGATGTTGAAACAAATATAGCTGAAGCGATGGCAGAATGGCTACCACACGTAACAATTAATAAATTGAATGTAGAACAAGATGAAGTAGAAGTTAATCAGTTAAATATTGACCTTGAATTTAGTTTGGATATAAATCCACAAGTACATGATGTTATAACTTTTAATTTTATTACGGGTACATAATGTAAGGAGAAGTAAAATGGCAACAAGAGTCCAAAAAGATGTTAGATATTTGAACAAAGATTTTGGTGCTTTTAGAGAAGGACTAATAGAGTTTGCAAAAACTTATTATCCAAATACATATAATGATTTTAATGAGGCATCACCTGGTATGATGTTTATCGAAATGGCATCTTATGTTGGTGATGTTCTTTCTTACTATGTTGATACTCAGTTTAAAGAAATGTTATTGGCTTATGCAGAAGATACAAAGACTATTTATGAAATGGCCCAAGTTTATGGATATAAACCAAAAGTAACCAGACCATCTTTAACTACCGCTGATGTTTTTCAAACAGTTCCTTCGATTGGAACAGGAACAAATGTTAAACCTGATATGAGATATGCCATTACTGTTAATGAAGGGGTACAGGTAACTGCAGATAATGGAACAATATTTAGAACATTAGAAGATTGTAATTTTAAATTTTCAAGTTCGTTTGATCCTTTAACGATTGATGTATTTGAAATTAATCAAACAACTAAAGTCCCATCATTTTATTTATTAAAGAAAAGTGTGAAAATATCAAGTGGAACTACTAAAACAGAATATTTTACATTTGGTTCAGCAGAATCATATCCACGGATAGGATTAGCAGAAAAAAATATTATAGAAATAATTTCAGTAACAGATAGTGATGGAAATAGTTGGTATGAAGTACCATATTTGGCACAAGATACTATATTTGTAGAAGCAGAAAATACAGCGGCCAGTGATCCAGATTTGGCACAGTATAATGATACAGTTCCATATTTGTTAAAATTAAAAAAGACACCAAGACGATATGTTACTTATATTACTCATGGTGGTAAAACAGAATTAAGATTTGGATCAGGAATATCAGACAGTCCAGATGAAGAAATAATTCCTAATCCAAGTTCAGTTGGTTCAGCGTTACCAGGAAGTCCAAGTTATCTTGATACATATTTTGATCCAGCAAACTTTCTGAAAACTAAGGCATATGGACAAGCACCAGCAAATACAACACTTACAGTAAAATACGCTCATGGTGGTGGTATAGGTGACAATGTATCAGCCAATTCAATAACCTCTATTAGTGCACTTGCTACTACCTTTGATACTACAGGACTTGATTCAGGATTAGTTACTACAACTGAAAATTCTTTAGCTGTAAATAATCCATCACCGGCCACTGGTGGAAAATCTGCAGAAACAATAATTGAAATTAAAAATAACGCATTAGCATATTTTCAGGCACAAGGTAGAACGGTAACAAAAGAGGATTATATTACAAGAACTTATGCGATGGGTAATAAATATGGAGCAGTAGCAAAGGCATATATTGTTCAAGATGAACAATTGAATATTCCAAATATGCAGTTAGAAACTGCTGAAGGATCGGGAATTTTTATTGATGAAAGAAATTTGGAACAACTTAGGGCTAAAGATGTTGTATCTAGCATCAAAAGACTTCCAAATCCATTGGCATTAAATTTATATACTCTTGGATATAATCCTAATAAAAAACTTATTCAACTTAATGTAGCCGTTAAAGAAAATCTTAAAACATATCTTGGTCAATATAGATTAGTAACTGATGCAATTAATATTAAAAATGCATGGATTATTAATATTGGAGTTAAATTTACTTATATAGCAAGGAGAGGTTTTAATAAAAATGAAGTAACATTGAGATGTATACAAAAAATTAAAGAATTTTTTAATATAGATAAATGGCAAATTAATCAACCGATTGTTATTGCAGAACTGGCTGCAGCTATTTCAAATGTCGATGGTGTAGGAGCAATTGTTCCACCTAAAGAAGATAACATACAAAAACATGCTGTATTGATTACTAATAAATGGTTAACCACCGGCGGTTATTCTGGAAATATATATGATATAAATTATGCAACGAAAGATGGTATAGTGTACCCTTCACTGGATCCATCTATGTTTGAATTGAAATATCCTGATACAGATATAGAAGGAAGAGCGATTGGTGATTCTATTGGACAAACGTTTTAAGGAGAGAAGATAAATGCATTATTTTGAATTTGCAACTAAAGATACAACATTATATGAGATAAGTCAGAGTTTGAATAGTGGACTTGATGAGATTCTTGAAATTAAAAAAGATATGAATGCCGAAGGTGATGTTATTTATGTTTCTCGTGCACTTATTAAATTTGATTTGACTTATGTTTCTAAATCAATATCATCTGGTTTAATACCATCTTCATCTAATTTTCCAAAATTTTATTTAAATTTATATGATGCCAATTCGAGAGAGTTAAATGTAGCACAAACTTTATATGGATATCCAGTAAGTCAATCTTGGGAAAATGGTTCTGGAAAATTTTCTTTTTTCCCAGCAGTAGAAGATGGAACGGGATGGAAATGGAAAGACAATGGAATTACGAAAACCCAATGGAATACTGTTTCTGGATCTGGTGGAACTTGGTATAGTGGAAGTGGATATGAGGCTTCACAATCATTTACAAATGAACCAGCAGATTTAAGAATGGATGTAACCGATATTACGTGGAAATGGTTACACAGTACAGTTCCAAATGAAGGATTTATGTTAAAGAGAAGTGGTAGTATTGGTAATACAGATTCAAATCTTGAAGAAGGAAATACTACAAGGTATGGACAATTTAGTTTCTTTTCTCGTGAAACTCATACGGTATATCCACCTAAGTTAGAAGTAGTTTGGGATGATTCAAAGTGGGCAACTGGTTCTTTATCTGCACTTTCTTCTGCTAATTTAGAAGATGTGAATCTTTATATGAGAGGACTACGACCTAAATATAAAGAAAGTTCAAAAATAAAATTTAGAGTTGTTGGTAGAGAAAGGTTTCCAGAAAGAACATATTCGGCTACAGATCAATATCAAACTGGATATAATACGGTAAAATATCTACCAAGTGGAAGTACATATTATCAAATCAAGGACGCCTATACAGAAGATGTTTTAGTACCTTTTGGAAGTGGTTCAGTAGTAAGTTGTGATTCAACTGGTAATTATTTCAATTTGTGGATGAATGGATTACAGTCTGAAAGGTTTTATAGAATAAATTATAAGATTGTAAGTGGTAGTGGAACTGCTGATGAAACTGTTCAATATTTTGATGAGAAACATTCGTTTAAAGTAGTGAGATAAAAAATGCCATATACAAAGGAAGAATTGAAAAAAAATGAATTCTATCAAAAATTACATGAGCAAGATAGAGTTGATTATCAAAATAATTTACAATGGGCTTTAAAATTTCAGAAGGAAAAGGATATTGTAGATCCTAAACTTGGAAAAGTACCAATAGCAAAAACTAAACCATTGAGAAATGAAGGTGGCGTGTTTTTAGCCTATGAAGATCCAGATACGGGGTTGAATTATGAAAGACCCGATCAATATATAACAGTTGATAAAAAATCTCCTGTTTATTATAGAGGTGACTTATGGAATACAATTTTAGATAGAGAATTTAAGGAACTTACATAAGATGCCACGATATAGAACTAAGTTAAATGATAAAGATTTTAAACTTCTAAAAAAAGAAGGAATGGGAATCTTAGGAGAGTCCGGCCATCTTTTTCCTATTTTTGGTAATCATATAGAGGATTTTGTAAAATTTAATGTGTATGGTTTAGATGATATCTATCTTAAATCTGGTATTAGTGAAGATTTTGAGAATGATGATAATAATATAAAATTAAAACCAGGTAATGATTTAAGAAAAGTAGGTTTTACTCGTGGTGATTATAAAGTTAAGTATTTCTTTTATAGACGATTAGCAGGAGCAGATGAAATTGTTTTAACTAAGACAGTAGGGGATCAATCGGGGGTAGTTCACAGTGGAAATCCAAGATTTACTGGTGAACCAATGGGTGATTTTTATGTAGATGATGATGGTAAGGTATTTCAAGGAAACGGTCCGGCTGGAGATGGAAGTGAACCCAGTGAACTTGATGTAAAAGAATATAAATTTTTTGTTGATAAAATATCTGCAAATAAAAAAGAAGTTAGATTGGCACCACAATCAATTAATTTGGATAAATATAAAGATGAATTTAGTAGTTTGTATATTTCTGATGGAGTTTATAAACCTGTAAGTGGAATAGGTGATTTTACTGATGGGGGTCCAACAGTAAGTGGTGAAGCAAAATTTAATAGTGCGGATAATACGGGGTTTAAATTTGTAATCAAGGATGGTACTGATCCTGGATTCTTAAAGAAATATATAGGTGGAACTCTTGAGATTGAAAATGCTTTTATCGTTGGGTATACAAATCAAGTACCTACAGCAGAAGAAAATCCAGATTGGTCATTAGAAGATCCAATACCACCTATTACTATAGAAACAAATTATCCTGATAATAATGCAATAACAGATACTCCAGTAACATTTACGGCAAAGATAGAAAATGGAAATGTGGCACCATTACAACTTTCTTATTATTGGGATTTTGGTTGTGGTCATCAAGAGTTTGGTGGACCTGAAATTTCACACGAGTATACGATAGGTGGAAGTATGGATGTTTCAGTAGTAATTAATAGTCCTAATTTTATTGATACCGTAACTTACGGGCCTTTAGTAGTTGGAGAAGAAAGTATTACAGAAGATGATCCAACATTAGAATACATACCAGATGGAACTGTAATACGTAAATGGACGACAGGACAAAATGCCCCATCAGGAAATTATTATTTAATACAAGAAGGTAAGAAAAGAGTATTTGGTTCTGGTTTTTCTGAATGTAAAGAATACTTGGAATCACAAGGTATAAATACTCATCCAACAAAACTTAATGAAGCCGGAACGGATTTTGAACTAATTCCATTTGATATAACACCACATATTAGATACCTTGATGATCCTGTTATAAATGCAATTCCTGTAGGTCCCAATTTTACACAAGATGATTTGGCAGGAACATCTACAACCCCATTTTATAATATAACAGTTGAAGCAGGAACGGGAGGAACTGTAACTGGTCAAGGTAATACTACTACTGGAGGTTCTTTTGAAGAAAATAGTACAATTTATATTACAGCACAGGCAAGTGAAGGTATGGTATTTCTAAATTGGACAGATTCGAGTGGAGATAGTGAAATTTCTAATACAAATAGTTCATCAACATCAGTTATAGTTAAAGCCAATTCTACTATAACAGCACATTTTCAATCTGATACGGCACCATCACAGTATGATATAACAGTTGAAGCAGGGACTGGAGGAACTGCTACGGGTGGTGGTACTTATCCAGAACAGACAGTAGTTGATATTGCAGCAATCCCAGGTACTAATTATGAGTTTTCAGGTTGGACAGACCTAAGTGGAGTTGTTACTGATACGACTGATACAATTACAACAGTTTTGGTCAGTGAACATGCAATTATCCAGGCTAATTTTACAGCAGTTCCAACATATACCTTATCGGTTACTGCAGGAAATAACGGAAAGGTATCGATAGATAGTAATTATTATGCAGCCGCAGATAGTAATGCAACAATAGAAGCAGTAGAAGGATCAACTCATACTTTATATGCTTGGCCTGATACAATCGACCGCGGATATGCTGGTGATTATGCTGTTCAGGCATGGGATGAAAATGATGGAGATAGTGAATCATTAGAAATTACTATGCCGGGAAACATTTGGTACAGAAACGTAACCTTTTCGATAGACTTTTAATGAAAAATCGAATAATATATTGGGGCGGTAATGAAAACACAATGATACCACGAATGGGTGCTTGTGGAGAAGGTGCTGAAGTAGAAACCGCCGCAGGTGGTGGTGGTGGTGCAGGTGGTGGTCCCGGTCCAAGTGGACAACCTGAAACAGAAAAACCTAAAAAGACATTTAAAGTTCCAAATTTAAGTGGATTATTAGATTTACTAAAAAAGGCTTTACCGGCATTGGCACTTGGAGCTTTGGTAGCAGCTGTAGTAGCAGGTGCTGTTATAATGTTACGAAAAAATCGTGATGGTGATCCCGACGCAGACACATTAGAGGGAATGGGATTTGATGTAGAGATTCCAACAACAACTACTCGTAGTGCTTATAAAGATGCGGATGGAAATCCGTTAGAGGGATATGATGAAAATGGATTACCAATACCTCCAGTTTTTATAGGACAACAAATAATTGATGAAGATGAAAATCTTTGGATTTATAAAGATCCACCAGGAAAATGGGTTAATTTTGGACTCAAAGAACCTCGTTATTTACCAGATGAAACTGAAGCTGAACAAACAGTTAATCAAATTCCAGAATATGCACCTTATATTGGTACTATTAAAGATGTTATAAATAATACTGAAATTGTTTTAAATGATACTTGGTCAACGGTGGGAAGTTTAATTGGTCATGTAGGTAATCCTAATCCATCAACGTTTACTAATTGGAAAATTACATATACTCAAAATGAAAAAGATTTATACACTTATTTATTATTTGATGATGACAAATCAAGTCTTATTGTAAATTATCACGAAGATAGTGATTCATATCCAGAATATCCACATTCAATAGTTTATAAATTATATGAACCAATACCTACAGGAATTGTAGAAAGTGATTTAACTTATGTTGTTAGGGAAATGGCACCGCCTTATACGGAAACTGTAAAATTAATAGATTTTGTAGAAGAAGATATAGATGCAGTATTTTTAAGAAGTCCACAATGGGATACAATAAGTCATGCGGATAGTTATTTTAGTAATAGAGATACAAAATTTAAATCACATGATGATTTAGTTTCAGGTGATGTTAATATAAAGGAAGCAATAGAAAATGAAGTAATAAGTGGTAGTTTTATGGAAAGTATAGAACTTACTGGAGTTGAATATACTAATTGGGATAATTTTATTAATTTTAGTTCTATTGAAGATAGATTAAAAAACTTTAAAACTAAATTACAGAAGATAGAATTATATACAAGTCAAAGTAATAATTTATTAGGGATTTCTGGATCACTAACATATGCACAAACATCAAGTTTGGCAATGAAAGTTCGTAAGATTAAAAATGAACTTACACCATTTGAAAATTATATGTACTACCAGAGTTCTTCTTATAGTACAAGTTCAATTGGACAGTTTTATAATAATGCGTGGCCTAAGAAAAGTGGTACTGGAACAAAGTTAGATCCTTATGTTGTGAATTCAGTTACTGAATCTGCAGCAACAACTTGGTATGATGAACAAATATCTTCTGCATCTTTATATGATAGAAATAATAGAAATAGATTATTAACCCATATTCCTGATCATATAGTAAATGAAACTTCTAATGCATCATTTCATACTTTTATTAATATGACAGGTGAACATTTTGATAATATATGGACATACATAAAAGAAATTCCACAAATATATGATAGACGACAAAAATTAACAGAAGGTTTATCAAGAGATTTAATTTATGCAGTGGGAACTTCTCTTGGATTTTATTTAAATGATGGAAATGATTTAGTAGAGTTACCAAGATATCTACTTGGACAGGAAGCAACTGGATCTGGGGCAGATGCAAATACTTATACTCAATATTCTTCTACTCCCGAAAAAGAAATTTCAAGAGAAATATGGAAACGTATGATAAATAATATGCCATTTTTTCTTAAAACAAAAGGAACTATTAGGTCTTTTAAGGGATTGATAAGTTGTTATGGTATACCATCGAGTATTTTAAGGGTTAAAGAATATGGTGGCCCCGATCCAGATCCAGATGCAAAACCATCATATTTTATAGATAGAAAATTTACTAAGGCAATAGATTTTAAAGCTGGCCAATATATTCAGACGACCTGGGCAAATGATACCAATAGTGGAAGAAAACCAGATACAATAGAATTTAGATTTAAAGCAGTAACTGGTTCTAACCAAACTTTATTTCAAGCAGGAACAACTCATGGTTTTGCTATAAGATTGAAAGATAATGGTTCATCAGATAATTATGGGTCTGTTTCGTTTGTATTGAATGCATCTGCAGGAAGTGCGGCTGAACTTACATCTGATTCTTTACCAATTTATGATGGTGAATTTTATTCTGTAATGTTAAATCGTGTTTCATCAAGTGGGGCACAATTAACGGCAGATACTACTTCACAACAAGTTAATTATAGATTATATGTTAAGAAATATGATGCGGGTAGAAGTAAAATTTATCTTTCTTCGTATACAACTATGACTATTGATGGGGCAACAAGTTCATCGTGGAATAGTTCGTTTGTAGGAAATGAAACCGCATATATTGGTGGTAAATCAAGTGATGATTTTGGTAATCAATTTAGTGGTTCTATGATGGAATTTCGTTATTGGAATACAGCATTAAATTCTGGTTCATTTGATAATCATGTAAGAACTCCAAAATCATTTGATGGAAATCACGCATCTGCTTCATGGACAGATTTAGTATTACGATATTCATTTGATGATAATACTACTCTCGATACTTTGACTTCAATTCGTGATACAAGTGCAGACCAATCTTATATTCAAGCAGGAACTGCCGTTGGATATACAAGTGGTAACAGACCACATTTTAGTTCTATTGTAGATGAACAACAAATGAAAGTTCCAAATGTTGGCCCAAGTAGACGAGTTTCAAATAAAATTAGAATAGAAAATAATAAGTTAATATTTGGTGGATTAAGTGTTAATAAGCGAGCTGAAGTTAGTGCATATGATACTGCACCTCTTGATTCTAATAAAGTAGGGATATATTTTTCACCAACTGATGTTATTAATGAAGATATAATCTATTCACTTGCAAATTTAGATTTTGACCAATATATAGGTGATCCAAGAGATAAATACAAACAGAGATATAGAACATTAGAAGATATAGCCACGACTTATTGGCAAAAATATAAATCGCCTAATAATTTTTGGGATTATATTAGGTTAATAAGGTATTATGATGGTTCTATTTTTGAACAATTAAGAAAATTTGTTCCTGCTCGGTCACGGGCAAGTGTTGGATTGATGATTGAACCAAATATTCTTGAAAGAAAAAAAGAAGTTGTAGGAAAACAACCGACTTTTGAAGATTTGGTGGTTAGAAGTACTGTTAATATGTATGCACAATCTTCATCTGCCGAGATACTTCCACTTTCTGCATCATTAGCTAATCATTTACCAATACCAACTGGTTCATATCTAAGTTATGAGGCTTCAGCTAGTGTATTTGATAGTATAATTCTGAGTGGTTCGTATGATACTTATGAAGGAAATATTACAAGTTCTATGCATAAACCAGCACTTTATCAATTAAGTTCATCGATAAATTCAGATCATGGGTATAAAGTATATGATATTACAACGGGTGGTCCAACTCGTTTATTTGAGGAAGCATTACAACCAAGTATAACAGGATCGAGACTTTCAGAACACAATTATGAATATAAATTTTTCTATACAACAAAATACAACGCGTTACAAGATCACGGATATACGTGGGATACAGAACGTAGAAATTATTCTTCTCGGTCATTACATAGGAGTGAAATACAAAGTGTTGGATATGATAATGCATATTTTAGATTAGCATATTCAGGGTGTGCACAGACATTAGATACAACTTTAGATAAAGAAGCTCCTGTTACTGTAACGATAACTTCACCAACTACACTTGTAACACAAGATCCAGGAGAATCTAAACTTAGAGTTAAGTAAAACTAACAAAAATTGGAATTTGATATATTTATAAGTGAGAAAGTTTTATTCACTATCA
>Ga0310345_10003753_pt1 | contig 14226 bp, 12 predicted proteins | sample HC15DNA20500_MG_FD_204667 | JGI IMG/M metagenome (GOLD analysis project Ga0310345, IMG submission 204667) | Marine microbial communities from station ALOHA, North Pacific Subtropical Gyre - HC15-DNA-20-500_MG | ecosystem: Environmental > Aquatic > Marine > Oceanic | place: Pacific Ocean: North... | reverse complement strand
CGGCCGGCTTCATGACCTTCGTCGGCGCCTCGGCCATGGTGCATGGCAGGACCATGGGGGTCTATCCGGCCGCCAGGGCGTTGTTGTCGGCGGTCTATGAGGGGGCAATGGTGCCCTTTGACCAGGCACTGCGAATCGAGGCGCGCTGGTTTACGAACGTGCTGATGAATCCCAGCAGCGGCGCCATGATCCGCAGCCTGTTCATCAACAAGGAAGCACTGGAAAAGGGTGCGAACCGTCCCGATCAGCCCGATCAGAAGGTCGCGAAGGTCGGCATTCTCGGCGCCGGCATGATGGGCGCGGGCATCGCCCATGTCAGCGCCATGGCCGGGATCGAGGTCGTCCTCATCGACGCGAAACAGGACGCCGCCGACAGGGGCAAATCCTATTCCGAGGGGCTGCTGGACAAGGCGATCAGCCGCAAGAAGGCGACCGAGGAGAAGAAGTCCGAGGTGCTGGCCCGGATCAACGCCACCACGGATTACGCGGCGCTGGACGGCTGCGACCTGATCGTGGAGGCCGTGTTCGAGGATCCGCAGATCAAGGCCGAGGTCACGAAGAAGGCCGAGGCCGTCATCGGCAAGGACGCGATTTTCGCCACCAACACCTCGACCCTGCCGATCAGCGATCTGGCGAAAGCCAGCGCCCGGCCCGAACAGTTCATCGGCATCCATTTCTTCAGCCCCGTGGACAAGATGATGCTGGTCGAGATCATCAAGGGCCGCGCCACCGGCCCGCGTGCCGTCGCCAAGGCGCTGGATTTCGTGCGCCAGATCCGCAAGACGCCGATCGTCGTCAACGATGCCCGCTTCTTCTATGCCAACCGCTGCATCATCCCCTATATCAACGAGGGCATCCGCATGGTGGCCGAGGGCGTGAACCCGGTCCTGGTGGAAAACGCCGCCAAGATGATGGGAATGCCGCTGGGACCGCTGCAACTGGTCGATGAGACCTCGATCGATCTGGGCGTCAAGATCGCCAAGGCCACCCGCGCCGCGATGGGCGACGCCTATCCCGATGCGGCGGTGGACGAGGTGCTGTTCCGGATGGCCGATGAGGGCCGGCTGGGGCGCAAGTCGAATGCGGGTTTCTACGCCTATGACGACACGGGCAAGCGGCAGGGCCTGTGGGACGGTCTGGCGGCGCGATACCCGCGCGCCGATGAGCAGCCCGGCCTGACCGATGTGCAGCACCGGCTGATGTTCGCCCAGACGCTGGAGGCCGTCCGCGCGCTGGAGGATGGCGTGCTGGAGGATATCCGCGAAGGCGATGTCGGCGCGATCCTGGGCTGGGGCTTCGCGCCCTGGACGGGCGGGCCCTTCGGCTGGCTCGACATGCTGGGTGCGGCCCGCGCGGTCGAGATCTGCGAGGATCTGGCCGAACGCCATGGCGCGCGGTTCGCCTGCCCCGCACTGTTGCGCGACATGGCCGCCAAGGACCAGACCTTCTATGGCCGATTCGGCCAGCAGAAACAGGCTGCCTGAACCACCCTGCGCCGCCGGCCCCGGTCTGGACCGGCGGCGCGGAATCCGATGGAAATTCCGCCGGCGAAGGCCCGGTCCTGCAAACGCCGCCGCGGCGCCACACGGCCGGGAACGCGGTCGCGGCGCAGGTTCAGCGCCGGATCTGCGCGCGATTGTGTCCGCCAGGCAACAGCACCCCGGAATCCGGCGAACCTTTCGCGCCCCTGCTTTGTTGAACCGCGACGCAAAGCCCGTATGCTGCGCCGCAACAGACATCGCCGCCTGCAGCATCACGAAAGGATCTGCCGATGACCGAAGACACGCGCCGCCGCGCCGAGGCCGCCCGCAAGGATATCGAGGACGTGACCTCGGTCGTGCTGCCCGAACCCGGCGCCGAACCCGTCGGCCTCGAACAGGCCGATGCGCAGACCTCGGCCGAGATCCGCAAGCGCATGGACGAGATCGATCTGACCGATTCCGGTTCCATCGTGCGCTTTGGCACCACCGCGCAATCGGGTCTTCAGGAAATCAGCCAGAACATGCTGTCGGATGTGCGCAACAAGGATGTGGGTCCGGCCGGGGAAAGCCTGCGCGAGATCGTGACCACGATCCGTGGATTCTCGACCTCGGAACTGGATGTGCGGCGGTCCCGGTCGTGGTGGGAAAAGCTGCTGGGCCGTTCGGCGCCCTTCGCGAAATTCGTGGCCAACTACGAAAACGTCCAGACCCAGATCGACCGCGTGACCTCGGACCTGGAAGGGCACGAGCAGCGTTTGTTGAAAGACATCAAGGGGCTGGACCTGCTTTATGACCGGACGCTGAAATTCTATGACGAATTGGCGCTGTATATCGCGGCCGGCGAAGAAAAGCTGCGCGAACTGGACAGCCGGGTGATCCCGGCCAAAGATGCCGAGATGAACGCGGCGGGCGAGGCCGATCAGGTGATGGAGGCGCAGGAATTGCGCGATCTGCGTGCGATCCGCGACGATCTGGAACGCCGCGTCCACGATCTGAAACTGACCCGCCAGGTGACGATGCAGTCCCTGCCCTCGATCCGGCTGGTGCAGGAAAACGACAAGTCGCTGGTCACCAAGATCAACTCGACCCTGGTGAACACGGTGCCGCTTTGGGAAACCCAGCTTGCCCAGGCCGTTACCATCCAGCGCAGCGCCGAGGCCGCCCGCGCGGTCAAGGAAGCCAGCGACCTGACCAACGACCTGCTGACCCGCAATGCCGAAAACCTGCGCAGCGCCAACGCGGCGATCCGGACCGAGACCGAGCGCGGCGTCTTCGACATTGATGCGGTCAAGACCGCCAATGCCCAGCTGATCTCGACCATCGAGGACAGTCTTCGCATCGCCGACGAGGGCCGCGCCCGCCGGGCCGCCGCCGAAGAGGATCTGACCCGGATGGAGGGCGAATTGCGCGATGCCCTGTCGCAGGCCAGCGCGGCACGGCGCTCCGACGAGACCGCGCCCCCGGCCCGGAGCCCAAGGTCATGATTGATGCAGGCCGCCTCCTGCCGCGCCTGCGGCCCGTGCCAGGCCTTGTGGCGCTGGCGGTCCTGGCCGCCTGCGCCAAGGGCCCGGCGATCGGTCCGGCCCCGCCCCCGCCAAGGCCCGATAACATTCATCACGCCGCCGAAAGCGCCGATCAGGCAAGGCTGCGCAAGGCCCGTGCCCAGCGGAACCGCGCCGCGAACGAGGCTGCGGGTCAGGCCGTCCAGACCAGCGGCCGCAACAGCCGGCAGCAGCGCCTGGCCTACGCCGAGACCGAGGCGCGGCTGCTGTCCCAGGGCCGGCTGCGCCGCGACCGCATCCCGCAAGACGCGCCGATCGACGCCGAAAGCCTGACCCGCGATTTTCTTGCGATCGCGCTACGTGACGAATACAGCCGCGATGGCGGCAACCTGGTGGCCAGCGCCCGCATCGCGCCGCTGCGGCGATGGCAGGAACCGGTGGCGATGCAGGTCGAATTCGGTGCCTCGGCCGATGCTGCGACCCGCAGCCTGTATCGCACCGAGATCGGCCGCTATGCCGCGCGACTGTCCCGTATCAGCGGCCATCCGGTGCGGCTGACGGCCAGCGGCGGCAATTTCATCGTCCTCGTGCTCAGCGACGACGAGCGTCGCCGCATCGGCCCGCGCCTGGCGCGTCTGGTGCCCGGCATTCCCGAACGGGATATCCGGATCATCGAAAATCTGGATGACGACAATTTCTGCACCGCTTTCGCCTATGCCCAGGGCGCGGCCGCCGATTATTCCCGCGCCGTTGTGCTGATCCGCGCTGAATTGCCGCCGCTTCTGCGCGATTCCTGCCTCCACGAGGAACTGGCGCAGGGCATGGGCCTGTCCAATGACAGCCCCGATGCGCGGCCCTCGATCTTCAACGACGACGAGGAATTCGCGCTGCTGACCCGACACGACGAATTGCTGTTGCAGATTCTCTATGACCGCCGGCTCAGGCCCGGCATGACCGAGGCCGAAGCCGCCCCCATCGTCCGCCGGATCGCCGGTGAATTGCTTGGCGAAAGCGCCTGACAGGGCGGTGCCGCGCTTGCGCGGAACAGGCGCTTTGGCCCATGATTGACAGCGGCGCAGCGCCGCCAGGAGGCATATGATGGCGCTTTTCGACATCCTCGGCGGCGAATTCATCGAGATCATCGAATGGACCGACGACAGCCGCGACACCATGGTCTATCGCTTTCCGACCGTCGGCAAGGCGATCAAATACGGCGCGAAGCTGACCGTCCGCGAGGGGCAGTCCGCCGTCTTCGTGCATGAAGGCCAGCTTGCGGATGTCTTCGGACCCGGGCTTTATCTGCTGGAAACCAACAACATGCCGGTGCTGACGCGGCTTCAGCACTGGGACCATGGCTTCCGCAGCCCCTTCAAGTCCGAGATCTATTTCGTCAACACGACCCGCTTCAACGATCTGAAATGGGGCACACGGAACCCGGTCATCGCCCGCGACCCGGAATTCGGCCCGGTCCGGCTGCGCGCCTTCGGCACCTATTCCATGCGCGTGACCCAGCCTGCGCGCTTCATGTCCGAAATCGTCGGCACGGACGGCGAATTCACCCGTGACGAGATCAGCTTTCAGATCCGCAACGTGATCGCGCAGGAGTTTTCGCGCATGATCGCGGGATCAGGGATCCCGGTGCTGGATCTGGCGGCCAATACCGGCCAGTTGGGCAAGATGGTTGCCCGCGCGATCGAACCGGTGATCACCGCCTACGGCCTGTCGATCCCGGAATTCTACATCGAGAATATCAGCCTGCCCGAGGCGGTCGAAGCGATGCTGGACAAGCGCACCTCGATGGGGATCATCGGCGATCTGGACCGGTTCGGCCAATATGCGGCCTCCGAGGCGATGCTGAACGCCAGCCGCAATCCGGGCGGCGCGGGGGCGGGAATGGGCGCGGCGATGGGGGCCGCGATGGGCATGGGCATGGCCCGGCCCGGCCCTTGGGGGCCGCAGCCGCAGCCCGCGCCGCAACCCGCCGCCGCCGCCGTGCCGCCGCCCCTGCCCGACAGGCAGGTCGAAACGGTCTGGCACATCGCCGAGGGCGGGCAGGCGCAGGGCCCCTATGGGCGCGGCCATCTGGGCCGGCTGGTCTCGGAAGGCCGGTTCGGCCGCGACACGCTGGTCTGGACGCCCGGTCAGGACGGCTGGCTGCCCGCCGACGAGGTGCCTGAACTGGCACAGCTCTTTACCATGATGCCGCCGCCGTTGCCGGGCTGATCCGGGCGCCGATGCCGACCCCGCAGACCGAATATCGCTATCCCTGCGAAAATTGCGGCGCCAGCCTGCGATTCCGTCCCGGACAGCAGGTGCTTGTCTGCGATTATTGCGGCTACGAACAGCGCATCGGTGGCGGCGCCGCGCGCGCGCCGGCGCGCCAGCCGAAAGGCGGGGCCGAGGCCGAGGCCGCGATCCTCGCCAATCCCGAAACCGGCCGCGCGCTGCAATGGGACGCGGCGCACAAATCCCCCGATCTTCAGGAAGTGCCGCTGGATCGGGGTCTGCGACTGGACGCGGATTCCGCCATCGCGCAAGACGTGCGCACCCTGTCCTGTCCCAATTGCGGCGCCCGGTTCGAGATCTCGGGCGACAGCCATGCCGCCGTCTGCCCCTTCTGCGCCACGCCGGTGGTCACCGATACCGGCACCAGCCGCAGGATCAAGCCGCAGGGCGTCCTGCCCTTCGCGCTGACCGAGACACAGGCGCGCAAGGCGATGGAGGACTGGCTGGGCGGGCTGTGGTTCGCGCCCTCCGGTCTGACCGCCTATGCCCGGCGCGGTCGCCGGATGCGGGGCGTCTATCAGCCCTTCTGGACATTCGACGCCGATACCGTTTCGGCCTATTCCGGCCAGCGCGGCGACGCCTATTACGAAACGATCCATGTCACGCAAGAGATTGACGGCCGCCAGCAGCGCGTGCCCCGTCAGGTCCGCCGCATCCGCTGGCGCCCGGTTGGGGGCCGCGTGACGCGGCGCTTCAACGATGTTCTGGTGCTGGCCTCCGCCTCGCTTCCGCGCCGTTTCTCGGACGGGATGACGCCCTGGGATCTGTCGCATCTGCGTCCCTACAGCCCCGAATATCTGGCCGGTTTCGAGGCCGAGGGCTATACGATCCCGCTGGCGGACGGCCATGCCATCGCGCGCCAGGACATGGCAGGGGTCATCCTGAACGACGCCCGCCGCGATATCGGTGGCGATGAACAGCGCGTCGACCGGATCCAGACCGATTACGCGGCCGAGACCTTCAAGCATATCCTGCTGCCGGTCTGGGCCGCCGCCTATCGCTATAACGGCCGCAGCTTCCGCTTCGTGGTCAACGGCCAGTCCGGGCGGGTAATGGGTCAGCGGCCCTGGTCGGTCTGGAAGATCGCGGCCGCGATTCTTGCCGCTCTGGTTGCTCTGGCGGTTTTCCTGTATCTCGGTCAGGCAGGCGGTTATGTGTAGTTCGGCCGGGGTGCGGACGGATTGTCATACCGGGATGGTGAGGGGGCTGGAATGATCCTGTGCGCGGGCGAATCGCTGATCGACATGGTGCCCGAGAACGGCAATTTCCGCCCGCTGGCGGGCGGGGCGGTCTATAACACCACGGTCGCGCTTGGCCGTCTGGGTGAACCCAACGCCTATCTGTGGCCGATCAGCCGCGATCCCTTCGGCGAGGTGCTGCTGCGTCCGCTGCTGGAGGCCGGGGTCAATGTCGATCTGTGCCCGCGCACCGACCGGCTGACGACGCTGGCGCTGGTCACGCTGATCGGCGGCGATGCGCATTACGCCTTCTACGACGAGGGTTCCGCCGGCCGGATGCTGGCGCCCGAAGACATTCCCGCCCTGCCCGCCGATATCGAGGCGATCTTCGTGGGCGGGATCAGCCTTGTTCCCGATCCCTGCGGCGCCGCGATCGAGGCGCTGGTGGCGGCCAATCACCACGATCTGCCGGTGATGATCGACCCGAATATCCGCCCGTTCTTCATCCAGGATGCGGCTGCCTTTCGCGATCGCCTGTCCCGCCTGCTGCCCCTCGCCGATATCGTGAAATTGTCCTCGGATGATCTGGAATGGCTTCATCCCGGCCTTTCGTCCGAAGATGCCGCGCGCGAGGTTCTGCGAGGCGGAACCGGCATCGTGCTGCAAACCGGCGGCGCTTCGGGGGCGCGCGCTTTCTGGGCCGGCGAGACCGTCAGTGCCCCGGCCGTGCGCACCAATGTCGCCGACACGATCGGCGCGGGCGACACTTTCAACGCGGGCGTTCTGGCCAGCCTGCGCCGCCAGGGTGTGCTGACGAAGCAGGGCCTGGCATCGATCGGCCCCGGCCAGATCCGCGGCGCGCTGAGCCTTGGCGCGCAGGCCGCCGCGATCACCGTCTCGCGCGCCGGCGCGAATCCGCCCTGGGCACATGAAATGCCTGCCGAGGTCACCTACCCCTAGCCGGGGCTTGCGATGCCCGACGGCTCACGCGCCGTTTCCGCCAAGGGCAGAAGCGGCGCGTCGCGCATTTTCATCTGACGGCTTTCGGGCGATCCCCGTTCCCGCCGTTCCCCATCTTCGCGCGGCGGCAGAGCCGATCGCGGAAAGATCAGCCGCCAATCACGCGGCCAGACTTCCCGGCAAGCTTGGCGCGGTTCCAGAGCCGGTCCATCTCGGCCAGATCGCTGTCCTCGGGGCGGCGGCCCTCGGCGGCCAGGGCGGCCTCGATGGCGCGGAAACGGCGGGTGAATTTCGCATTGGCGCGGCGCAGGGCCCGTTCGGGGTCGATCTTCAGATGCCGCGCCAGATTGGCCATGACGAACAGAAGATCGCCGAATTCTTCCTCCATCGCCCCCGGGTCCGACAACTCTTGCGCCTCGACCAGTTCGGCGGTCTCCTCGGCGATCTTGGCCAGAACGTCGCCCGGACCGGGCCAGTCGAAACCCACCCGCGCGGCCCGGTTCTGCAACTTGATCGCGCGGGTCAGCGCCGGCAACCCCAGGGCTACGCCGTCCAGCGTCCCGCCTTCGGCCTTGCCGGCCCGCTCGGCGGCCTTGATCGCCTCCCAGTCCTGGACCTGCTGTTCGGCCGACTTGTCGCGGGATTCGTCGCCGAAGACATGCGGATGGCGGAACACCAGCTTGTCCGAGATGGCGGCCGCGCAATCGGCGAAATCGAACAATCCCGCCTCTTCCGCCATCCGGGCGTGAAAGACGACCTGCAGCAGCAGGTCGCCCAGTTCGCCCGGCAATTCGTCCCAGGCCTCGCGCTGGATCGCATCCTCGACCTCGTGCGCCTCTTCGATCGTATAGGGCGCGATCGAGGCGAAATCCTGCTGGATATCCCAGGGGCATCCGGTTTCGGGATCGCGCAGCGCGGCCATGATCCGCAGCAGGCGCAGGATCTCGGCCTGGGGATCGCGACGTCGCGAGGAGGAACTGGTATCGGCCATTGCTTTTCCCGGTCCGAGCGGTGCAGATGCCCCGACTGCCACAGAGAAAGGCGCAAGTCCACATGCCCGTGCTGAACCGCATCGCCGATTTCGCAGACCAGATGACCGCGTGGCGCCGCCACCTTCATCAGCATCCCGAACTGGGCTTCGACTGCCACATGACCGCCGCTTTCGTGGCCGCGCGACTGCGCGAATTCGGCGTGGACCAGATCCACGAGGGCATCGGCCGGAGCGGCATCGTGGCCATCATCGAAGGCCGGGGCGACGGGCCGACCATCGGATTGCGCGCCGACATGGACGCGCTGCCGATGGATGAGACGACCGGCTTGCCCCACGCCTCGCAGGTCGCCGGGCGGATGCATGCCTGTGGCCATGACGGCCATATGACGATGCTGCTGGGGGCGGCGAAATATCTGGCCGAGACCCGCAATTTTGGCGGCCGGGTGGCGCTGATCTTTCAGCCGGCCGAAGAGGATGGCGGCGGCGGCGACGCCATGGTCCGCGAGGGCATGATGGATCGCTTCGGGATCAGCCGCGTCTTTGCGATGCATAACAGCCCCGGACAGGAAACCGGCAGCTTCCAGACCACGCCGGGCCCGATCATGGCCGCGGTGGACCGCTTCGACATCCATGTGAAGGGACAGGGCGGCCATGGTGCGATGCCGCATCTGACCGCCGATCCGGTCGTCGCGGCTGTGGCCATCGTCAGCGCGATCCAGACGATTTCAAGCCGCAACCATTACGCGCTGGACGACCTGGCGCTGTCGGTGACGCAGATTCATACCGGCAGCGCGGATAACGTCGTGCCCGACGGCGCCTGGATCTGCGGAACCGTGCGCAGCTTCGAGCCGCATGTCCGCGACATGGTGCGCCGCCGTATGGCGCAGATCTGCGATGGTCAGGGCGCGGCCTATGACGTTTCGGTGACGCTGGACTATCAGCAGGGCTATCCGGCCACGGTGAACGATCCGCGCGAGACCGATTTCGCCGTCGCGGTCGCGCGCGAGATCGCCGGAGAGGCCAGGGTCATCGCCGATGCGGGCCGCGAGATGGGGGCCGAGGATTTCAGCTACATGCTGAACGCCCGTCCCGGATGCTATCTGTTTCTGGGCCAGGGCGAGGGGCCGGGGGTGCACAATCCCGGCTATGATTTCAACGACGAGATCGCGCCGGTCGGCGCCAGCTTCTTCGCCCGGCTGGTCGAGCGGGCGCAGCCGCCGGCGCGCTGATCGGAGCCGCGTTCGTCGGCCGGGGCCGCGCGGCGGAGGGCGGCGGACCGCACCGCGATGTCCGGACAGGAATGATGACCGGGCAGGATCGGCCCGGCAGATGCCCGCCATCGCGTCGAGCCGGAACGGAAGGCGGGCCGGGCGGGGCCCGGCCCGGTCGCTGCCGCTGGGCCTTGCGCCGCGCGTGCCGCGCGGGAGACGGCGCACGGCAGTGTGACGGGATCTGACCGGCCGCGACAGCGGCGCCCGAGGCAGTTTCTTGCCAAGGGCAGGCGGCGCGGATAGGTTGCGCGCCAATTCGCAAGGGCGGGGTCCGGGATTTCCGGGCCGGCCTTCCGATCGCTGACACCAATGTAAGGACGACACATGTTCGCAACCCCCGCTTTCGCTCAGGCTTCCGGCGCCGCCGGTTCGGGCGCCGCCTTCGCGCAGTTCATCCCGCTGATCCTGATCTTCGCGATCATGTATTTCCTGATGATCCGTCCGCAGCAGAAGCGCGTGAAACAGCACCGCGCCATGGTCGAGGCGCTGAAGAAAGGCGATCAGATCGTCACCCAGGGCGGCATCATCGGCAAGGTCGCCAGCATCCGCGACGACGATCTGGAAGTCGAGATCGCCCCGGGCGTGAAGGTGCGCGTGGTCCGCTCGACCATCTCGCAGGTGCTGGGCAAGACCGAACCGGTCGCCGCAAACAAATGATCCGCCAGACGCGAAAGGCGTAAGCCGCAATGCTTCAGATCGACCGATGGAAGCGCATCCTGATCATCGGGATCTGCCTTCTGGGACTGGCCTATGCCATGCCCAACCTGTTCTACAAGCGCGTCGAGGCCCATAACGACGCCATCACCACCATCGAGAAGACCGGTGCCAGCACTCCGGAACTGGATGCGGCCCGCGCCGGCTGGCCGGGCTGGCTGCCCAGCGGGCTGGTCAATCTGGGGCTCGATCTGCGCGGCGGTGCGTATCTTCTGGGCGAGGTCGAGGTGGCCCAGGTCTACAAGGCCCGCATGGACGCGCTGTGGCCCGAACTGCGCCGCGCGCTGGCCGACGAGCGCGCCACCATCGGCGCGGTTCGCCGCCTGGATTCGCCCGATGGCACGCTGAAGGTCTCGATCGGAAATCCCGACCAGATGGCCCGCGCGACAGAGATCGCGCGCGGCTTTTCCGATCCGGTCACCACGATCAGCGGCGCCGGGCAGCAAAGCCTTGCCATCACCGCCGAGGGCGGCGCGATGACGATCCGGTTGTCGGATGCCGAAAAGGCCGTCACCGACGACCGCACGATCCAGCAATCGCTGGAAATCATCCGCCGCCGCGTCGATGAGGTCGGCACCCGCGAACCCACCATCACCCGACAGGGCGAGGATCGGATCCTGATCCAGGTGCCGGGCATCGGCTCGGCGGCGGAACTGAAGGCGCTGATCGGGACCACGGCGAAACTGACCTTCAATTCGGTCGTGGCGACAGGCGGCAATGCTGACGCGCCGACCGATCCGGGGCAGATCGTGCTGCCGGATGCCGAACGCGAGGGTGTCTATTACACGCTCGAGGAAAGCCCCGTCGTGACCGGTGAAGAGCTGAACGACGCCCTGCCCTCGACCGACCAGAACGGGCTGCCCTCGGTCGATTTCCGCTTCAACCCCGGTGGCGCGCGCAAGTTCGGCGCCTATACCAGCGCCAATGTCGGCCAGCCCTTCGCCATCGTTCTGGACAATCAGGTGATCTCGGCCCCGGTGATCCGGCAGCCGATCACTACCGGTTCGGGGCAGATTTCCGGGTCGATGAATTTCGACGAGGCGAACCGCCTGGCGGTGCTGCTGCGCGCCGGCGCCCTGCCGGCCAAACTGACCTTTCTGGAAGAACGCACCGTCGGCCCCGAACTGGGACAGGACAGCATCGACGCGGGCAGGATCGCCTCGGCCGTGGGGTTTGTCGCGGTGATCGTGCTGATGATCGCCTCTTACGGGCTGTTCGGGGTGTTCGCGTCGCTGGCCCTTGCGGTCAACATGGGCCTGATCTTCGGCGTGCTGTCGATGATCGGGGCAACGCTGACGCTGCCCGGCATCGCGGGCATCGTGCTGACCATCGGCATGGCGGTGGACGCCAACGTGCTGGTCTTCGAACGCATCCGCGAAGAGATGAAAACCGCACGCGGCCCCGCGCGCGCGATCGAACTGGGCTATGAACGGGCGATGTCAGCCATCGTGGACGCCAACATCACGACGCTGATCATCGCGGCGATCCTGTTCGTGCTGGGGTCCGGGCCGGTCAAGGGCTTTGCGGTGACGCTGAGCATCGGCATCGTCACCTCGGTCTTTACCGCGCTCTACGTCACCCGGCTGATGACCGTCGCCTGGTTCGAACGCGCCCGCCCCCGCCAGATCGAGGTGTGACATGGCTTTCCGTCTGAAACTGGTTCCTGACGAGACGAAGATCGACTTTTTCCGCTGGCAGGTGCTGACCTTCGGCATCTCGTCGGCCCTGGCGCTGCTGTCGGTCGTGGCGTTGCTGATCTTCGGGCTGAATTTCGGCATCGACTTCAAGGGCGGCACCACGATCCGCACCGAATCGACCCAGCCGATCGATGTCGGGGTCTATCGCCAGGCCCTGCAGCCGCTGAATCTGGGCGACGTGTCCATCACCCAGGTCTATGATCCCGGCTTCCGTGCGGATCAATACGTGGCCCAGGTCCGCATCGGCGCCCAGAGCGGCGCGGAAGCGGTCACGCCGCAGACCATCGAGGCGGTCCAGGGCGCGCTGAAACAGGTCGATCCGCCGATCACCTTCCCATCGGTCGAATCGGTCGGCCCGAAGGTCTCGGCCGAGCTGATCCGGACGGCGGTCTATTCGGTCCTGACGGCGCTGGTGGCGATTTCGGTCTATATCTGGCTGCGCTTCGAATGGCAGTTCGCGCTTGGGGCGATCGTCTCGCTGGTCCATGACGTGCTGATCACGATGGGCGTTTTCGCGGTTTTCCAGATCAAGTTCGACCTGACCACGATCGCGGCGCTTCTGACCATCGTCGGCTATTCGATCAACGACACCGTCGTCGTCTTCGACCGCCTGCGCGAGAACCTGATGAAATACAAGAAGCGGCCGCTGCGCGATCTGATGAACCTGTCGGTCAACGAGACCCTGTCGCGGACGGTGATGACCTCGGGCACGACGCTGGTGGCGCTGATCGCGCTGCTGGTGCTGGGCGGCGACGTGATCCGCGGCTTCGTCTTCGCGATCACCTTCGGGATCGTGATCGGCACCTATTCCTCGATCTATGTGGCCAAGAACGTGGTTCTCTGGCTGGGTGTCAAGCGCGACTGGACGAAGAAGGATCCCGGTCAGGACGGTTCGCCCGTGTCGGGCGCCGAGGCCCCCTGATGGCGATGCGGCCGACCGATTTCGGCGGCGCGGTGGCGGTCGACGGCTATGGCCCCGGCTTTTTCCGCGTCGGCGGCGAGGTCTTTCACGGCCCCGTCCTTGTCACCGATGGCGGTGGCCAGGGTTGGGGCGGGCTGGACGATACCGATGCGCTGCTGGCATTGTCGGGCCGCGTGGACGTGCTGTTCCTGGGGATGGGCGACCAGATCGCCCATCCGCCGCGCGATCTGGTCGAGGCCCTGGAACAGGCCGGCGTGATGGTCGAGGCGATGGCCTCGCCCACCGCGGCGCGAACCTACAACGTCACCCTGGGCGAAGGCCGCCGGGTCGCCTGTGCGCTGCTGCCGATATGAATCTGCTGTCCGTCCATGATCTGGCCGTGTCGCGCGGCGGATTGCGGGCGGTCGAGGGCGTCTCGTTCACCCTGGCGGCGGGTAAGGCACTGATCCTGCGCGGTCCCAACGGGATCGGCAAGACGACGCTTCTGCGCACGATCGCCGGGCTGCAACCGGCTGTCGGGGGGCGCATCGACCTGGCCGAGGATGCCGTGGCCTATGCCGCCCATGCCGATGGCCTGAAGGGGCAACTCAGCGTGGCCGAGAACCTGCGCTTCTGGGCGCGGGTCTTCGGCGGCGGCGGAACCCGCGACGCGCTTGAGGCGATGAACCTGAAAGCCCTGGCAGAGCGGCCGGCCGCGGCGCTGTCGGCGGGCCAGAAACGCCGGCTGGGGCTGGCGCGGCTGCTGGTGACCGGCCGCCCGCTCTGGGTGCTGGACGAACCCACCGTCTCGCTGGATAGCGCCTCGGTCGAACGTTTCGGCGCCGTCATCCGCGCGCATCTGGCAACGGGGGGCGCGGCGCTGATGGCCAGCCATACCGACCTTGGGCTGAACGAGGCGCGCGAACTGGACCTGACGCCGTTCCGCGCCCGGCCCGGCAGCCCGCGACGACCCGCCAGTTTCAACGAGGCCTTCGCATGAGCGTCGACGCCGAAGCCGCGCGCCGCCCGGCCTTCCGGACCCGGCGATGCCGATCCGGGCCGGAGGCGGGCCGCGGGCGCGGGTCCGCCGCCGGCGGCGCGGCGCCGGCAGAGGGGCGGAAACATCCATGCTTGCCCTGCTGAGACGCGATCTCGTGCTGGCTGTCCGCGCAGGCGGCGGCTTCGGCCTTGCGGTGGCGTTCTTCCTGATCATCAGTGCGCTGGTTCCTTTTGGCGTCGGACCGG
>Ga0310345_10003752_pt1 | contig 14232 bp, 15 predicted proteins | sample HC15DNA20500_MG_FD_204667 | JGI IMG/M metagenome (GOLD analysis project Ga0310345, IMG submission 204667) | Marine microbial communities from station ALOHA, North Pacific Subtropical Gyre - HC15-DNA-20-500_MG | ecosystem: Environmental > Aquatic > Marine > Oceanic | place: Pacific Ocean: North... | reverse complement strand
GGTCCAGATGCGGCGATAACAATATCCCCAAGAGGGCAAGGTATCATGGAAGTTTTCTTGGATGGAGAGAAAATCTTCGACAAGAAGGCGGAAGGGAATACTTACCCAGACTTGGCGCGTGTCCGAAAAATGAAGGAAGTAATTGCTGCGAAGATCGCTACGGTCGAACCAGTAGCAGCTGACGATTAATCTTCATTAACTGCAAACGGTAACTAGGCCTCTCTTATTAAAGGAGAGGCCTAATTTTTGTCCAAATTTCCTGACTCAACGTTTCTTTAGCCCTCGTCGCATCAAGTACGAGCCAATTTATTTTCTCTTTACGGGCTATCGACAAGTATCCCTCCCGCACTTTGCGGTGAAACTCGATCGAGGACAAGTCGAACTTATCTTGGGCGCCATCGGATTTTCTCGATGCAATCATTTCTGAGGGCAAGTCTAATAAGATAGTCAAATCTGCAGCTAAGTCGGAGCACGCGAGTTTATTTAGCCGGCAGATTGCTTTCAGATCTAAACCTTGTCCATGTCCTTGGTAAGCAGTAGTAGATCCTGTGAATCGGTCACTAATTACGTTGATATTGTTTTTCAAAGCAGGTTTAATTACGGTTTCTACTAATTCGGACCGGGCTGCCAAAAATAGGAACAATTCGCTCAGAGGTTCACTAAGTGAAGTGGTTTTTAAAACCGTTCTTACGGACTCGCCGAGAGGTGTACCCCCAGGTTCCCGGGTTAAAATTACCGGGTAACCAGAAGATTCCATTTTTTGTAATAAGGCCAGAGCTTGGGAGCTTTTGCCGGCTCCGTCTGGCCCTTCAAATACTATAAATGCCACGATGTTGTATCCAACACTAAATTATGGGCGGTAGATTAAGACTGATCTCGAAGGATCTCTGCCTCGACTCGTTGATGCTAAATTGAATTTCTGCGCTAGGATATGTTGGAGTCGTCTTACATAAGCTCTTTGGGGAGTTAGTTGTACGCTAAATTCCCCTTGTAAAATTTTCTGTGCTGCCTCTTCGGCTTCTTGTATCGCTTCGTCCATGTTTATTTTAACTTCGGATGGGTTAGCCCGAGGTGCCCGAATCAATGAGTCGTCGAGCCCTTGTTGTTTAGCTAAAGTTCTGAGAAAGTCAGCCACTTGTGGCATAGTATTTTTTCTTAGTACAAAGACAGGGGTTCCGCTTGATTCTGCGATCTTAACTAAATTGGCCCCTCTTCTGTAATGATTCTTGGTGGTCAATACATGGGTTGCTTGTCTCAACTCGTTCGCTATGTTTATATTCAGTCCCACCTCACTCTGGGCTACCTCTAATTTGTCTCTACTTACTCCAAACAAGAATACTCTAGCGTCAATATTTCGATTGATACCTTGGGCCTCTTCTATTTCTAGCTGATCGCCAAAAGTCTCTGATTGTTTTGATTGGTCTCTTTTAGAGTAACTGACTTGCCATGCGGCGGTGCCGCCTTCACCTTGTTGGCGTGTTTCTTGACTTTGCTTTACCTCCCCGTTTTCGTCTAAATAGCGTACTTCCGGAATAGTGGGATACCCTCGCAACCATTGATCGACTACATGGGAAACATCATTATTGATAGCGACCTCATTCCAACTGTTTATTTCGATAACTACATCAAATGTCGGAGGAGCTTTACGTTCCAATACAGTTTTTTGAGTCCCCCTATATCGGGCTTCCTGATCACCTAAAGTGACGGATTGTATACCGCCAATGAGGTCGGACAGAGTGGGATTGAGTATCAAGTTATCTAGAGTGTTACCGTGTGCAGTAGCAACTAACTGTACGCCTCTCTCTGCGATAGTGCGGGCAGCAGCGGCTTCTTGTTCAGTCCCCATCTCATCAATGATTATAACTTGCGGCATATGATTTTCGACGGCCTCGATCATAACGCCGTGTTGTTCATCTGGTCTAGCCACCTGCATCCTTCTAGCATGACCTATAGCCGAATGAGGAACATCTCCATCACCGGCTATTTCATTGGATGTATCTACTATAATTACCCTTTTCTTAGCATCCTCGGCGAGAACTCTGGCGACTTCTCTCAACATGGTAGTTTTTCCGATGCCAGGGCGTCCAAGTAGCAAGATATTCTTCTCAGACAGGATCAAGTCCTCAATTATTTTAATAGTGCCGTATATTGCTCTCCCAACTCTACAGGTTATTCCGATTACCTGCCCTTTCCGATTCCGAATAGCCGAAATTCTGTGCAGAGTTCGTTCAATCCCAGCACGGTTATCCTGGCCAAATTCTCCGATCCTTGATACTAACTCTGCTATTTCTTCTGTGTTAACACATTCTTCTGACAAAACCACATCTTCTGTGAGGAATCTGGCTTCGGGCTTCCGGCCCAAATCCATTACAACTTCCAAGAGATCAGAGATGTCTTCTCTGCTACGGAGCGCAAATGCTATGCTTGGTGGTAATACATCTAAGAGCAATTCTAGTTCGGATTTAACCGGAGGTTGCACTGTTACCAAATTATTTCCTCCACTACCGCCTACTTTAGACCCGTTTTTAGCGTGGTCAGTTTATTATCATGAAGAATCACCCGCCATATTGACGAATCTACAGTGTAGCCTGGGATCTTTAGTAAGTTCAGGATGAAAAGATGTGGCGAGCAGATGATTTTGTTGGACGGCTACGGCTCTCCCATCTGACAAAGCGGCTAGAGTTTGTACATCACTGCCTACACGGGAGATTATAGGAGCTCTTATAAAAATAGCATGGTATGGTACAGGGTCAAGAGATTTAATAGTAAGGTCTTGCTCAAAACTGTCGACTTGTCTGCCAAATGCATTTCGGATCACGGTAATATCCATTAGTCCCAATGGAACCGGATCCTTCTCGGTTATCTCTGAAGCCATCATGATCATCCCCGCACACGTTCCCCATATGGCTTTCCCGCCAGATGCCATATTTTGGATTGGTTCCCTAAGTTCGTATATCGTCATCAATCGACTTAGTGTTGTGCTCTCCCCTCCTGGAATGATCAGGCCGTCCAAACCTCGGAATTGGTGGGGTAGGCGCACCTCTTGAGTTTCGATTCCGAGTCCACGAAGGATTGCTATGTGTTCGGCGAAATCCCCTTGAATCGCTAATACGCCTATTTTCAATTTTGACTGTTACCTTAAAATCACGCTATTTGATAGGGAACACTGAGATAAGGTATGGTTATCCGAGTTTTTCACTAAATACTTCTGGGAGCTAATAGATCCTCTTGAGGTATGGAACGGGTACTTATTCCGACCATGGCCTCTCCCAAGTCTTTAGAAACTTCTGTCAATATTTTGGGATCGTTGTAATGCGTAACAGCTTGAACTATAGCATATGCCCTACGCGCAGGATCTCCCGATTTAAAGATACCTGATCCTACAAATACACCATCTGCCCCTAATTGCATCATCAATGACGCATCCGCAGGGGTAGCGACTCCGCCCGCTGCAAAATTGACTACAGGCAACCGTTCCAATTCACGGGTTTGCATCAATAGATCTAGACTAACACCGAGGTCGCGAGCTTCAACCACTAGCTCATCATCCGGCATATTTCGTAGTTTTCTAATGGTATCTTGTACGGTTCTCATATGTCGGACGGCCTCAACGATATCTCCGGTGCCGGCTTCGCCTTTTGTCCTTATCATCGCCGCTCCTTCAGAAATCCTTCGGAGAGCTTCTCCTAGATCTCGACAACCGCAGACAAAGGGCACTTTAAAATCATGCTTCCAAACGTGGTGTGATTCATCTGCAGGTGTTAAGACTTCTGATTCGTCGATATAGTCGATCCCAAGCGATTCTAATATTTGAGCCTCAACGAAATGCCCTATTCGACATTTGGCCATTACCGGTATGCTGACGGTATCCATAATGTCACAGATTATGGTGGGGTCGGTCATCCGAGCTACCCCACCCTCTGCTCTAATATCCGCAGGTACTCTTTCAAGTGCCATTACCGCCACTGCTCCGGACTCTTGGGCAATTTTGGCTTGTTCGGCATTGACAACGTCCATAATGACGCCGCCTTTGAGCATCTGAGCATGGCCGGACTTCACGGCGAATGTTCCTGTCAAAACTTCAACCAAAGCGGGTGTCCTCCATAAAGAGTTAACTTTAGACCCTAGCCAATATTATACGACATACCTATATTGTTTACCAATCTGAAATCGAAGGGTGTCGATTATCAGCTTGACATGATTGAAAGACTAGACTTAATATTTCTATAGTCCAGCCGAGGTAGCTCAGGTGGTAGAGCACGGCACTGAAAATGCCGGTGTCGACAGTTCGAGTCTGTCCCTCGGCACCTTTGTTATCTGTTGGTGGATCAGAATTGTGCGGAAGTGGCTCAGTGGTAGAGCATCTCCTTGCCAAGGAGAGGGTCGTGGGTTCGAATCCCATCTTCCGCTCCAACTCTCTTTATTTTATCCTTTATGGTCGTTTTTGCCGACATTTTTTAACTACCCCTGTTCCATAGCTTGGTGAAAGTATCTTCCGTGATATTGAGCTGTCCCTAAACCTGTGGACGGTTATATCGGGAATTTCGGAGTTTGATGATTAAAAGGTGACTCACGTATAATTGTCCCATTTTTAGCTAGATTTGGAGGGCTTTCCTATCAAGATAAAATATCCGATTTTGTATGCAGATTTTGGACTGGGTCATTTAGGTTGACCTTCAGATTGTTACACATTACCGATCTAGGGAACGGTAATGTGTTTGGTATCAGTGGAGCAATCCTGACTCCAAATTAGTTGGTTTTTTACTACAAGCGATTGTTCGGGATGGGGCGTAGATTCTTCCATGAAATATATCTTGAACGTCTCTAATTGTTCGGGACCTGAATGAGCATTATTCCATTCTCTGCACAAGTATTCGCCGTAATAAAACCTTAGGTCTCTGTTTTTAGATTTATAAATACTACTCAAGTATTTGCGCCATCGATTGTTTTGATAAGTATAAGAAACATTAGAAGGCTTCTCCCAGCGTACTATGGGATCATCATTGTATATATCTATTTCTCGTTCGTTTTTAAGTCGCCCCGGGATCACGTACCATACATCATGAAGGAAGGGATCTGGATCAAACATGTGCCAATGTTGTTGCACCCCAAAAAATGTACCAACCCAATCAATTTGACGAGGGATCTCGAATTCTATGCTTCGTATCCCTGCTATGTTCGAAACGGAGAGGTATAACAATATCAATAGCGATAATCCGTGGGCCCAATTCGGAATCTGCAGAGATTGATGTCGATAACGGAGTTGGGTTGTTAACTTGGAAAAGATATTTCTGTGATTGGCTACGTATTTGTACGCTAACTGGCCAACTGAAGGAACTGGGGGTATTTTGAAGATGCTAGCTGCAATTCCGACAAAGGGTGTTTGTTGGAGCCCATATATCAAGGCCTTAAAACCTGTTTGTTCCGTACCCGTGTGGTCGATAACTACCCAAGAGTTGTTAGCTCGGAATATGGACTCGATGTGTTGGTTTGACTGCGCGGGAAGTATGCTAGCATTATTCCATAAAAAAAAAGTCTTTAGTAAAAGTACAGTTTTCTTGCAAAAGTCGCAGTCCTCATCAAAATATATGTGAAAATGTGCGGCCGGCCTTTTGGATAAGTATGCCGCTAGTTTATCCCATATGATACCGGGTATGAATATCGAGCAAGCAACAATAGCCACTGCAGGTAAATATCCATTGTTAAGGGCTAATGCTATCCCTATGTGAAAACCGATGAACGCTACTAATACCACCATGCGAACGTATCGTGTAGCGATAGGTGAGAAAACCAGGATGGGACCGATTAATCCGAACCAATAGCTGATTGAAGTTAAAAGAGATGTTAATGAATGAAAATTGCTGAGCGAAGTCCCCATTCTGGTCGAAAATAAATCTAGGTTAAGGGCGTAATAAAGGGCGCTGTGCTCCCCTGTCCAAATCGGATGGGATAGTATCATCCAAGTGAACCAGTACATAAAGCTTAATTGAAGCATTATCGCCAAGGTTGCGGGAGAACAATAGTTTGAAGAGTTGTCCTGGCCCTGGTCGAGGGCAGAGTCGACCGAAAATCTGGCTCCCATAGGTAGGAATGTGCTCCATAATAGGAAGAGCACTAGTAAGTCGTCTCCTCCCGAAAGAATTAGTGGGTTACGGGATTGTAACGAGATTGTTAGGATCCAACACAAAACGGTTACTAATCTGGTTTTAAACCCAACCAATAGCAGAAAAGCTATTATTCCATGAGCTATAAATAAAATAGCCTCGAATTCTGAAGTACCGTTTAGGTTATGAATAGAGAAATTCCATTTGTCAGCAACCTCATGTGTTAAGGCCCAACGTGGTAATACACCGAGGTCAGAATAATGTGCTTTCAGGTCTAGTGATCTTTGGAACAAATCTACTATAACCACAAAAGCGAGGCCTACCCTCAATAGAGCTAGTGATCTCAGGTCTATCCCTAGAAGTTGTCTAGGTTCCCGAGTGAACCAACTATTATCTGATAGTCTAATGGTTTTCAATGGAGTCTCATGAAATAGGATCGTTCCGGAGTATTTGAGATTTCATATATTAGATAGTTTAACAATATTGGCGGTCCAGACGGCATGCTTCTCCCAAGTCCGAACGGCTTTCCTCCACTAACCCTAACCGCGAATTAACCATTCCTCGTTTGTAGAAGATATTGGCTATCGTAGGATTCAATCTCACCATATCATCCAAATCTTTTTTGCTAAGATCATATTTCTGCAATTGGTAATAAAGACCAGCACGGTTAGCGTAAGCGTCCCAATAGCTGTTTAGTTCAATTGCTTTGGAGTAATCCTCAAGTGCTAGTTGACTCTCGCCTAATATTTGATGAATAGTGGCTCTGTTGTTATAGGCCCCAGCATATTTAGAATCTATTTCTATGGCTTTATTGTAATCCTCGAGTGCCAGTTGATTTTCCTCGAGGAATTGGAACAAAGTACCCCTGTCGTTATAAGCCGTTGAGTATTGTTCATTTCTGCGGATCGCCCTGTTATATTCTTGTAAAGCTAAATCATAAAGTTCAAGATTTTGATATTCCCTCGCCCGTTCAACATACGCATTGGGAAGATCTGGCGTCAACGCAATAAAGCGTTCATATGATGCCGGCATAAAAGTACTCTTAGGGACGGCATATCGGCCGCTATCTTGGCTATCTAGGGGCAGTATCCAACCCGGAGTATCCAGAGTAAATTTCTGGGACGATAAATCGATTTCTGGATCAACGAATAATTGCAAAGGCCTACCGTTCAAAGAAAGGGCTAAATCAGACTTTACTTGTATTTGGCCATATCCTTTCTCACGTAGATCGTCCGCTACGTACCGTCCGAACTGATTAATCATGTCCGGCCATCTTAACATGACTTGCTCTTGCTGAGCTGTCAGAACAGATGAAGCTCGGATCTCCCACGACTGATTATTTTCAGGATTAACCACCGTGAATCTAGCAAAGCCCGTCTTGTCCCGCAACATCATCCTCCAAGCAAACCTCGACCCGGATTCTGTCCAAATCGCTTTATTGTCATATAGGAAATGCCGAAACGGCAGTAGTATCTGTAAGGAAATAAAAATGCCCAATACCACCAACCATACTCGTTTATATGGCATCTTAGAGGGAGATGAAACATCGGTTATTAACATTTGACCAGTTAATTTAGCTGATCGTTTGCGGTTTAGTATGTTCTTAACACTAATTAATTCTGATACAAATCGCACACTTCTTGTTGGCCAGTTCGGAGACAAAAATAGTAATGAACCTGCGATCATTAGCCAAGGGAACAACCCAATGACAAAAAGTTGAGAGTTCATCAAGTGGAATAGAATAATTATAGTTAACCCGAAAATACGAAAGCGTGGACACAAGAGTAAAGGAACAGCAAATAGATCGATCAATAGACCGCTATAGCTAAAAAAATACATCATCCAATCGTGACCGAACCATTGTCCTAAAACAGGCACTTGGATCCCAGAAGATATCCACGTTCGCATGGGCTCACCTGCCAACCAATCTTCATTGATTTTGGCAATCCCTCCATAAAAATAAACCACTCCCACTTGAAATCTTAATAACCAAATAGACCAAAGAGGGACGGTTCCATGCCTTCTAAATTTGTTGTGCAGTACGTCCAAGGAAAATGCATTATTCGCGGGAACTACAATCAATAAAACTGAGATCAAGACGGCAAAATAAAAATGGTTTAGATAAAAGGCTTCATCGACTAAAAACAAATATGTAAATGCGAAACAGAATAAACAAGAACTGAGCCGATACAAGATTCCGAGCATAATCAAACATGCCAAGCCTGCAAGAACAATGAAATGAAAATACATACCAATACCAGGCCAAGCCTGTACCCAATTGAAGCCTAAATAGGTGAAATGAAATGTCGGTTCGATGTACTGGCGGTCAATAATACCGGTCGTCCAGTAATAAAACACTTCTCCAAGTAGAATAGCTCCAAACATGATACGGAATAATGCCAGAGAAGATCCGTCCACTTGAGCCTGTGCACTTTGATCCGTTCTGCGTAAGAATTCAGTAAAAGTTTTACGAATTATGAAAATCAAATTCGGGTTCCATTATGCCCCACAAGCACTATGTTTAATCTGGAGACTAATTATAATAATAATTTTGTATCTATGCGATTGATTTATGAAATAAATCCAGACGTTCTTCAAATGCCTGAACGGCTCCTGGTTAGGAGTGTGGGAATAGGTGGGCGTACTTTAAAGAAACGCCCATCTGTTTCCACCTCGTTAACTTCGCATTGTTAAATCATAGTTAATTGTCACGATAGTAAACATAGTCGGTAGCCTTCATATACCTCTAGATTTATAATCTATTAGTGTCTAGTTTAGCGATAATCAGTATATGGATAGGCGGCTTAGACATTTATTCATTCATTAAGCTTTGATGATTGAACAGCCCGTATTAGGATAGAGCTATGAAGGAGAATGAAGGGTGTGCCCGTTGGTTATCAGGAATAATTTTTGATCGGCCTTGGCCTGTTTCTTGGTGGCGTCGCCGACCGCTTCATCGGGATAGACTATGTAGGTATGTTAGGAGGTTTTGCAATAGGCTTTTTGGCATGGTGGATGATTTGGAAACCCAGAACATCCGATCCCGATTCTAAACAACAAGAATTGATTGAAGACGACTTGCAAGCGATCCACGATGAGATCGGAGATCAACAGAACGAGTCGCAGGATAACTGGCTCTATACAAAAATTATGACTTGGATTAACTCCCTGTCAAAGAAACAGAAATAAAAAGTCCCCAAAAAGTTTCAGTCACATTTGGGTCACATTTTGGCCAATTCTGAGCAAAGAAAAAGCCTCCGATCTTAGTGAAGGGAGGCTGATTCGTATCTAAAATAGTTGGTGCCGAAGACAAGACTCGAACTTGTACAGGATTGCTCCTACCGGTTTTTGAGACTGGTACCTAACGTGTCACTAGTGGACGATAGTGGTCAATTGTATTTAAGAAGTGGTAACTAGTGCCATTAATAACCAGCAAGTCAGTCCCAAAATTGGTCCCAATCGTAATAAAACTTATAGGATTTTGACTCATATGCGATTATATTGAGAATCCATGTGAAGAAAATCTTGGTTACGTTGAGGTAGTAATGACTAATCCAGCAGGCTGTTTCATGTGCGAAGATCCGATGTTTACTGGCACTGAAGGTTCATTTCCCCAAAAAATTGCCAATCTGAAAGTAAGCACTGTTATTTTAAATCGTGATTGGCAATTTTTTAAGGGAAGTACATTGTTGGTATACAACGAACATATTACTGAACTTCATCATTTAGACCCCGCTATGCAGTACCAATTCATGGATGACGCTTCTAGAGTATCGGCCGCCTTAGAGATGGCCTATCCAGGTGTGAAGCTAAACCACGGCCTGTTCGGTAATACCGTTCCACATTTGCATTGGCACATTATCGTGAGACGGCATACTGATCCAGATCCAAAGACTACTATTTGGGAATCTCCTTTCGATGTAGTGGAAGCGTCCGAACAAGATTTGCTAGCTACCGCGGGGCAAATCAGACAATACCTATAGCCTGCTACGCAGTTCTGAAATTAGCCTCAAATTAAGCACCTTCCATTAATAGGTTGGCGATGTTGTTAACGTGTTCCGATTTATTCTTCTCAAGGACATGGGCGTAGAGGTCGTTAGTGATTTGAATCTTAATATGCCTGACACAACTTTCCTATTTAGACCATCCTCTAAATCAAGCTTAGATAAGGCATTGTGAAGGCCCACAAGTAAACACCGGAAAACCGAATTGCTCTCCCCGTATAGGGATTTGGAGAGATTAATACTCTCTCGCTGCAACAAACACTTAGTTAGAATCCAACTGATCATCGCTGTTATCAAAGATGTTTGCCCTCCATCTCACTGAACATGGACGCTAAATTTGCATGAGGCACAAACCCTTCGGTAAGACGTATTGACCTAAGTCCGGTCACTACCATATGATCCTCGGCCTAGAACCAAAGGGACCCATACGAAAAGAATCTGTAATTCCCACTTGACACCAATATCCTATCCCGCCTAGCAGTTGATGAATTCCGACGGCCTTTGGGAGTGTCAGATAAGGCAGGCAACTAATGGCAACGATTGACTCACTCGAACGTGACATCGTATCAGATTTGCAAAGTGCTTTTGACCAGGCCCCACTCGCGGGGCATACAAGATTCGGGCGAAAATCCAAAATTTGGAGTCGACCCGCTGTCCAGTTTCGTAAAGGACTCTTTCAGGGGTGTTTAGTCGACGGGATCAGGGAACTCCAGCTAGACGGAGAACTTGCGTACACTTTTCCCACAAATTCTGTTCAAGGCGGCCACATACTCGAGCAACAACTCGAGTATCTACATACCCTTCACCTAGACTTGCAAACATGTCGCAGGACATATGTGAGTCAACAATCACAGACCCTCAACATATCTTCAACGTCCACGATCGCCCGCTTTCCACCGAATTTCTATGCAGATTAATCATGAGTCAACGGGTAGACGATTTCTTGAGCAGACAGCAAAGTTCTGTGCTCGAAATCGGAGCCGGTTTGGGCGGGTTTGCCCGGGTTGCCAAGCTACGTAACCCCTCGATTCGATATGTGATCGTTGACCTACTGGATACGATCGCATTGAGTTACACTTTTCTCAGGTTAAACTTCCCCGATGCTAGGTTTATGTTGGTACACAACCGGGCTGAGTTGGCTGAATTGGATCTAAGTGCAGACTTCGTTTTCATTCCGGCTCATCTGGTGGAGGATATTGAACGAACTCACTTTGACCTCGTAATCAATAGCTTCTCCCTAGGTGAAATGCCTCAAGCAGTTGTAGATAGTTACATGGACCTCATACAAGAAACCCTAGAGGTAAATCGCTTTTATAGCTTGAACAGGTACCTACAGCACGAAAAATTCGCCGACTGGGCTGATGAATCAGATCAAGCTTCCTACAGTACGCCATTAGACTCGACTTGGAACCTACTGAGCTGGGAATTTTGTCCGCCCTTCGTGCAACGTCACCTTGTATCAGGAGGAAGCAAATGGATTCGGTCCCAGTACATAGGTGCCGGAGGCGAATTAGACTCCACTGCAACATTAGAACTATATGTGGAGCGGAGACCCTATAGTCAAGACGACCCTGACGGCAACAGAGCAAGAAGTGACGAGTTATTAGACAAAGCATTAGGATTCGGCACGTTACGCGGGGCTAAATGGCATCGTTAAATTTGGGAAAGCATAATGTTGTCCCCTAGGTTGGAAAACGTAGAGCCTTCCTATTTATGCCTGAAAATGAACGATGCTAGAGAATATCGTTACTTCGGTCGTTTGCTGGATAGTCTAGGAGCAGCGAAGTCCGGGTCTTCCTATATATCAAGAAGTACGAACACCCAGCGCTTGCGGAGCGTGGCTGGCAGTGCGGTAAGGAAAGTCTCAAAACCCCTGATGCGGTTCCTAGATTCATAGAAACTTTGTCCGCACAAATTTCCCGGATCTCTCATACAGAGTTTCCAAGTGACGTAGTCATCTATTGATAAATATATACTCTCCACCCACGCTTTCATCAGAATCCAACAAGCCATGTCCGCACCAACCATACGACAATACATCCTTTATATCCGGAGATCTGTGATCTCTCCTATGTACAATCGCAGCAAAAGTTCTGGGAAATCCGTGGACGGTCACAAAGAGGATACACGGAGTTGAGGATTAGCGAAGACTTTGGAAGGATGGGAGTATGCTGGGAAGCTTCCCAACCTTCCTCATTTACACAAATAAAAAGTTTTGGTCGCTTTTTCGCTAATCGGGGACCAAGAGAAAGCCCTAAATATTGAGGAACGAGGGCTAATGCGTATCTAAATTTGTTGGTGCCGGAGGCAAGACTCGAACTTGTACAGGATTGCTTCTACTGGTTTTTGAGACCGATGCCAATCAATCCTGGCCGAATTAAAAAGGGCAAAAAAAGCGCCTCCATGCTCATGGAGACGACTTATCAATATCACTATATTGGGACCCCCTTATGTCAAGGGTTTATAGCTGAATCTGGTTTTGAAGTCGTCAATTTTCTGATGATATCCCAAAGTTTTATTTTAACGCATTCACGTTGTTATCCGAAATTATTCGGGGTCCACGGTTGTTGTTCCACTTCAAACATAGCATCTGCACGCTTTAAAGCCCCCGATTTTCCTTCTTGTATAAGCCCGGCTTGTGCAAGAGTGCTGAAGGTCACCGCACCCAAAAGGGTTGATGCTAAAGCAGAAATCGGAAGGGTCAGGTCTGGAGACTCACTAGATTGATAGCATGTAGCTCCTTCTGTAGAACCTTCTAGTCTAAATGATGCTTGGTTCCATGGACATAATTCATCCTTAATTTCTAGTACCAAGGCATCGTTTTTTGAGTAATATCGCTGCTTCAGGGCGGAGTGTACGTCTATAATTCGGAGCCATAAACCGTCCCGAATATTGCGCTGTAGCCTTCGAGGATCAGCTAACATCCAAGGTAAAGCATCGTCGACTGGCCTTTTATTAGCTTCAGTTCGGGTAACCAAATCCGTATCAAAACAGAATCTCCATAGACACCTATATGCTACTTTGCTAGTAGCCATTAGTTCATTGACATATAAAACCCTATCCCGGATCCGATAGATTACGTATCCTTCTGTTCTTTCATCAGTTTGATAGCAAGCGTAGAAGAGGCCTCCTTGCCCCCCTTCTAGATGCTCCGGGGCTTGGGCCTCTTGCTGCCAGTGGTGCATCGATTTTTGGACTACTCCTGCCCGATTAGCGGTGCTTCGTTTAGATATGTCAGGGAGAACAGTTGGAATATTGGAAGGATGAACAAAAGTGATGTTGCCGTTGTCCCGGAATGGCTGGGCGTACGAATTATGTTCTCTAGGTATGCTCCATTGTTCATATAGAGAGCCGACCCCGTATCCGAATCTACCGTAGATTAAGCTTTCAGATGCAAACAATGCAGCTAAAGGCTCCTCTCGCTCGTGGATGTCTCGGATTTGGTGCTGCATCATCTGGGTCATAACGCCCTGACGACGATGAGTGGGTTGAACTGCGACATTAGATACACCAGCAACTATTGCTGAGGAACCAGGCGTCGATATAACCAGGCTATGTGAGTGAGAGCCTCCCACTATTTGACCCTGATCGAATACGGCAATAGAACGGTCTAGGTCAAAATGTGGCCTGAGTACTTCCGGGTCGTGATTCAACCTGTTTCCATGGGCGCGGGATTCGGCACTGAGCCATGGGAGAAACTCCTCTGGGGTTATACTCCTCATTTCTAACATAGGTGGCACCCTTTATGCTGTCCGGTCAATTGAGTTGATTCCTAATTCACTTTGTCGCAATGGGGAAGTCTTAAGATTTATACTAAGCCCTGCAAGATCGTTTGTATAATATCTCAAGATTTCTCCAAATATCTGAGCTGCACAACTTGGCAATTAGTTGGCATGGGCCGGCTATGGAGAGCGAGCTAGGAATAAAACCGTTGAATTATCTATATAAACTACGGTCGACATATAGTCAATAAAAAAACAGGTGGTCCTATCCGGACCATAATAACATAGAGCTGTTGGACAGTTGGTCTAATCAGGTTATAGAAACCATATCAACAGCTCTTGTATACTGTTGGTGATATTGGGGTTAAAGGCCGTATAGTCGATGGTTATTTTAGCGATGGT